>Ga0316205_10005059_pt1 | contig 11126 bp, 19 predicted proteins | sample 3monthpyrite_MG_FD_204941 | JGI IMG/M metagenome (GOLD analysis project Ga0316205, IMG submission 204941) | Microbial mat bacterial communities from mineral coupon in-situ incubated in ocean water Damariscotta River, Maine, United States -... | ecosystem: Environmental > Aquatic > Marine >...
AGTTTTAAATGGTGTCCGGGTTTAAAACGCTATAAAGGCTCAAAGGATGAGTAATATAACAATGCAATTAGCCCGTTCGCTTCCGCTCACTCGGACGCGCTGAAGCGCGCCGGCTATCTTAACGTTATAGCTAAAAGATAATGAAATTCACAACAATATTTAATGAAACAATTAGCCTTTGGCCTGAGGTAATAAATATCTGTGATGGAAAGTTAATTGGTGAAGGAGGTGGGTTTTTCCCTGAACTGAGTACTCTTCATGAAAAAATTGAAGAAGAGAGTAACAATATTAGTGAATTACATGGGTTAATGGCATGGTCAATATTTGGTGATCTTCATGCCCAAGCAATTAATGATATAAAAGATGGAATTAAAAGCATCTGCATTTCGAAGATAGATTTAGTAAATGTAGAGAAAGTTTTTTCTGAAAGCTTATTTGCAGATAATTCTGACTTACCAGAAAATATGCAATGGTCTGAAGAATGTAAGGGAACCTACATAAATGACAGTAAGCTATAACAAATCATTCAAAACGGACGGCGCAAAAAGACGCGCCGCCATTTAATTCAAACGTTATGCATATGAAAGAATCTAATAAATATATAGCTTGGTTGTTGTTAAGTTTTATCATCGCGGGAGTAGTCGATGGTCTTGGAATTAATAGCACTACGTTTGCACAACCAATCATAGTAGCTATTTTAGTGTTTGCATGGTGCGGTATTCATGCGATAGAAAACGAAATTACCATGGCTAAAGGTTATAGAATATTTTCAGCCGTCATCCCTGTGGTTGGAGTCCCGATATATTTTTTTAGATATTTTGGTTTCATAAAAGGCTTGATGAAAACACTGAAAGCTTTTGGTGTTTTAGTTGCCGCTGTTCTAATTTACACGTTATCGGTAATATTAGTGGAGTATGTTTATGCATAACAAGCGCATCAAATGCGACGTTCGTACCTCACGCGCCTTATGCGAACGTTAGCTGTAAAAAAATGAAACCAGTATTAGAAACGACAGAGGCTGAAAACGAAGAACTAGAAAAATATCTTTCTAGCTCAATTATGGCTTATGGAATCCTTCAAATGAAGGATGAAAAACCATTAAAATCATTTTGTTCTTTTAAAGATCATAATGGAAATATCATTGGTGGAGTCATGGGGTATAAAACATTAAATCTATTTTCCATAACCCATTTACATGTAGAAAAACAAAATAGAAATAACGGATATGCAAAAGAACTTTTAAAAGAAATAGAAAATAAAGCTAAAATACTCGGTTGTAGTATATTAAGGCTAAACACACTAAATAAAAAAACTAGCTCATTGTATTCAAAAGCGGGTTTTGAAGTAACAAATACTATTCCAAATTATATGAATGGCTTTGATTTAATGTATTATCATAAAGAAATATGAAAAATGAAACTAAGGGAATGTTATTTGGATTGATTGGTATCAGTGCTTTTGGCTTAACCTTACCTGCAACAAAGATCGCCATTCCATTTCTAGATCCAATATTTATTGGTTTAGGGCGCGCGGCATTTGCCACGCTGTTTGCGATTATGTTTTTGTACTGTTATCGCCAAGCTATTCCAAATAAAGATCAACTGTATAAATTGGTTATTGTTGCACTTGGAGTGGTAATTGGTTTCCCTGTATTCTCATCATTAGCAATGCAGCATGTACCTGCATCTCATGGTGGCGTTGTCGCTGGCATATTACCTTTACTAACAGCATCAGTTGGAGTTTTAATAGGTAATGAAAGGCCTAGTATTAAATTTTGGATTGTAAGTTTTTTCGGTAGTGCTTTGGTTATTACATATGCTTTACTTCGCGGGTCAGGGCAACTTCAAATTGGGGATCTCGCTTTATTGGGGGCAGTAGTTTCTGCAGCCATTGGATATGCCGTTGGAGCCAAGCTATCTAAAGAATTAGGTGGTTGGCAAGTTATATGTTGGGCACTGATTGTAGCGTTTCCCTTTGTTATAATCCCAACAATTATTTATGCACCTGATTCACTTTCGAATATACCATTTTCTGCATATACTAGCTTTTTATATTTAGTGATTGTAAGCCAGTTATTAGCCTTTTTTGCTTGGTATAAGGGACTTTTAATGGGTGGTATTGTGAGAGTCAGTCAAACTCAATTATTGCAACCATTTGTAACCATATTCGCTTCTGTATTAATTCTTAATGAAGCGATAGATTTAGAGACAATGGTTTTTGTTTTATTAATTGTAAGTACTGTATGGTTTGGTAGAAAAATGCCAATCTATAAAAAGACCTAATAACTGATAAGCAGTCGAAAACCCCTGATGTAAAATGTAAGCTGTACAAGGAAGTTAAAGTGTTTGAAAATAAAAAAGCGCTTCTGTTAGATATGAATAGTACCTTTATGTTTGGAGAAGACAGGTTTGACGAAAACGAAGACTTCTCAATCTATTACCATAGTATTGGTGGAAAACTGTCTAAAGATGATTTAGACCGAATTACTAGGTCGGCTTATAAATATCTTGATGACAGATATCCAGATGAAAGATACAGACATACTTTTCCCTCAGTAGAGCAAGCGATCGAGAGTACATTAAATGTGGCACTATCTGAGGAAGAAAAAGAAAAAATTATTAATACTTTTGCATTTCATGAGCTCGGCCACATTCCACATGAATTTTCTAATGCACTGCATATACTAAAAGAATATTTCATTCTATCTGTTGTTATCGACATATGGTCACCTAAAGATTCGTGGCTAGAAATATTTGAAAAATCAGGGGTAAGCGAATTATTCTCGGCGGCTTCGTTTTCTTCTGATCACGGAATGGTAAAACCATCACCTATGCCATTTGAACTTGTTGTTAATAATTTAAATATACCTAAAGAAGAGTGTTTAGTTATTGGAGATTCTGTAAGAAGAGATCTTGGTGGAGCTATAGCAGCTGGAATTGATTGTATATTAGTCGGAGGAGCTCATGACCAAAGAGCAGCTGACAGTTACCCAAGTCTTTTAGAGTTTTGTAATGAAATTAAATATAACAACTAACAAGGAAATAATGATGATTAAATATTTAACAATAATAATGCTTTTAATTGCCATGCCTCTACAAGCTGAAATAATACAATCTGATGGTATGAAAATAATTAAATACGAAAAACGAGGGGATAATAACTCATATTTTCTCATGGGAACTGAACGAGGGTCATATATAATAAACTCATGGGATATCGCGAAGACTAAAGTTTGGTCAGGTAGCGGAGAACCCGATTTTAGCATTGGCAAAGCAATAGAAATTTCTAAGAAACATCTAAAAAATAATAAACTCTTATTTAAAAAAATCGATTTATATTTAGCAATAAACAATAGTAAAGAAATAATTTGGTATTACACATTAACTTTTGTTGAAGATCTCTTTAACCCTAGAGCTAAAAAACATGATGTTGTGATTTTAACTAGTGGAGAAATCGTACAGCCTTGGAATATTAGTGCTAACAAGTAAATTAAGGCATTCGCGTTGCTCATTCGGACGCGCTATCGCGCGCCGCTTATTAGCGCGTTATAAGGGGTATGAGATGTGGTTTAGATCTAAACCATCAATTTTATTAATTGTTAAGGATAAAGGAATTTCTGAAGAGGAATGGGAGTCCTTTGTCTTAGCAACTCCTGGATTACGTATTAATCGACAAACCGAATATGTAGAAGATAGGTTTGATACACCTATAAAAGTTTCGTTGAGTGGTTTAGATGCAGAAATGGAAATCCCTTATGGAAAAGATGTTTTCATTAAATCCGGTGATACTCACTATTGGTCACGTATTTTCTGTTATGACAAAGAAAGGAGTGCTGTTAATTTTTCCTATGAAAAATCATTAAAAAATCCAACGAACATTATTAGAGTGGCGGCAGTAAATATTGCATCTAAATTACAGTCATCGATAATCGATGATAATGGAAAAGTATATAATTGGTGAATTTTCTTATAACAAATGCATCAAAATCGACGCTCGTACCTCGCGCGACTTATGCAAACGTTATATCACTCTGTAATTAATGATTTATGTGAATGAGAATTACCGAGAAAAAGAAAACTGGTTAAAGACTTAAAGCGTAAAGAAAGATAGGTGGTTTATAAAAGCACCAAGTAAGGTAAAAGTACCTTGCTAGGAAATCAAAGATTTTAGCATTAAATGGTGTCAGGGTTTAAAGTACAACGAAGGCTCAAAGAATGAGTAATATAACAAGAAAATTAGCCCGTTCACGTTGTTCACTCGGACGCGCTGAAGCGCGCCGGCTATCTTAACGTTATATCACTCTGTAATTAATAATTTATGTGAATGAGAATTACCGAGAAAAAGAAAACCAGTTAAAGTCTAAGAACGTAAAGTAAGAATGGTGGTTGTTTAAAACACCAAACAAGGTGAAAGCACCTTGCTAGGAAATCATAAATTTTAGTTTTAAATGGTGTCAGGGTTTAAAACACTATAAAGGCTCAAAGGATGAGTAATATAACAATGCAATTAGCCCGTTCGCTTCCGCTCACTCGGACGCGCTGAAGCGCGCCGGCTATCTTAACGTTATATCACTCTGTAATTAATGATTTATGTGAATGAGAATTACCGAGAAAAAGAAAACCAGTTAAAGTCTAAGAACGTAAAGTAAGAATGGTGGTTGTTTAAAACACCAAACAAGGTGAAAGTACCTTGCTAGGGAATCAAAATTTTAGTTTTTAATGGTGTCAGGGTTTAAAATGCTATAAAGGCTCAAAGGATGAGTAATATAACAAGAAAATTAGCCCGTTCACGTTGTTCACTCGGACGCGCTGAAGCGCGCCGGCTATCTTAACGTTAGGTGCACGAATAACATATGACAATATATTCATTCCTTAGACGTGAAAATATTATCCCATACACTATAGTAATAGGGACGCTAAGCTGGGCTATGTACTTTGCGTGGGTACTTCTATTTTGGCTAGAAGAAAATAATAGGCATGTATCTAGTCTTTTAAAATACCTTGATGCGATTATTGATGGGTTTTTAACAAATATAATCGGTGCGATTTTTATTTATTTAATAACTGCATTTATCGTTGCTGCATGGACATTTCTTCCTTTGTTAGTGATGATTGCTATAGATAGAATGCAAAAAGCATATAAACGTAGAAAATGAAATCACCTAACAATACGCTCCACCGGACGAAAATTACGCTGCGCTCCATTTTCGCCCGTGAGCTACAACGTTAGGCGCAACAAACAATGATGCCAATATCTCCTAAAGAATATAATGAAATTGCAGGGTATATCTTTCATAATTACCAGCACCTGTTATCTGAAGATGAATGGAGTGCATTTAATACTAAGATAATTGAAGGTAGAGACTGTTATAAGCTAAGCGCCGAGAAATTATTAGAGAATGGAGTTGAGAAATTCTATACAAATGTAGTAAATCGGATATTAAAGGAAAATAAAGGCATGGTTATTTTCAACAAATGTCCAAAATGTAAACAGCTATGCATAACCCCGAAAGCCAAGCAATGTAGAAATTCTGAATGTATGTATGATTGGCACAATTAACAAGAGCGCACCTAACAAAAATATCAACCGGACAATTTTTTCAAAGACTGAATTTGTGTTCCGTTTCACTTCAACAAAAATTCAGTCTTTAAAAAAATGCCGGTTATAAAAACGTTATGCAATCAAAGGAAAAATCAATGAGTAATAATCATGATTGTGAGAAATTTGAAACCGTATTGCATGTAACGGTTAAAGATCATGACGGCAATGAAGAGCATTTTTCTAAAACCACATTTCTTCCTTTTACACCTTACATTGGCTTACAAATCTTGATTGATAACTCATCTTCTGGCAATGCTACCGATCCAATTAAATCAGTAATCTGGAATGAATGGGGAAACAATTTTGTATGTAATGTTGAGTGGAGATATCCACCAGATTCAAGTGGTGAAGAAGGTTATTGGTCTTTAGAAAGTCATATTGCATTAGCCAAGGCAGATGGATGGGAATAAAACTAAAAATGCATAACAAGGCAATTAAGCCGTTCGCTGTGCTCTCTGGGACTTTTAAAAGCGGTGCTCTACACGCACTTTTAAAAGCCCCTTATCTTAATCGTTAGGCGCAATAAAAAATGGAATATTTATCATTTATTCAAATTAAGGAACTATTTTCATCCTTGTCTCCAGAGGATGAGGTTACATTTGAAAGAGTGAGACCACACAATAAAACTGAAATCAGGAAAGAAGAGGTAAAAAACCTATCAAAGCTCTTATTAGAAATTGAGGAATCAATAGAAGAAGAATGGGTTTATGGTGGAGATCTTGAAATACTACTTCCTGAAGGAAAAGGAGTTCTTGTTGGCCATCATGACGGGCTTTATTGGGTAGAAAATAATGCCTAACAATCACATCAACACGGACAATTTTTCTATAGCTTTTTTGTGCAATACAACAGATTCGCACAAAAAACCTATAGAAAAAATCACCGGTTATGTAAACGTTAGGCGCCGCTATGGAAATGATATTTAAATTTCTGGAAGAAAACTTTAATACGATATTTATTGCCATATTTGCGTATGTTGCTGTCAGTTTCTTTATTAGGGGAAGAAAGGCAGGAAAAAAGTTCAATGTTGCTGAGCTGAAGAATATTGTGTTTCATGAAAAAGGAGTCTCTGGTTATTCGAACAAATCCTTCATTACCAAAATGGGAGGTGCGAGCAGAGTCCTAGATGTGATAGTTGCAGATAACCAGTTGTGGGTAAAAGGCATATGGGGTGTATTTACAGATATAGGTGAATACTATGATTTAACCCATAAAGTGCCCTTATCTAATATTGTAAATATTGATATAAATGGCAGAAAAGTAGATTTATGGTTCGTCAATAAAGAAGGCAAGGAAAGCCATATCACTCTGGTTCTTAAAAATGCTGAGGAAATGGTAAATGCAATCCGTGCCTAACAAATATATCAACCGGACATGTTTTTCAAGGGCTGAATTTGTGTTCCGTTTCACTTCAACACAAATTCAGCCCTTGAAAAAATACCGGTTATAAAAACGTTAGACGTCATTAGTTGAGAATTATGGCATGAATTCTAAACAAGAAGATAAGTTACTTGAAGACTTGCGCGGTGAAGATGAACTTGGTGTTGTAGTACGATCTCATATCCATATAGAAAACTATATTAATGAACTAATTTCATTATCATTACCAACTCCTGAGTTCGTTGATAAAATGAAGTTGGAATACGACCAAAAAGTAAGTTTAGTTATAGCTTGTGGTTTAAAGAAAGAATTAGCGCCACCATTAAACTGCCTTGGAAACGTCAGAAACTCATTTGCCCATAAGCTAAATACAGAAATTTCAAAATCATTGGTTAGTAACCTATATAAATCTTTTGGAAGTGATGATAAAGAAGTAATACAAAATACATTTAAAAAACTAAGGGAAAACTTCAAAAATGAAGGGTATCCTAAGTTTAGTGAATTAGAACCACGTGACCAATATATATTGATAGTTCTAACATTAAGAGGCGCGCTTTTGGCGGGTATTTTAAGTTTTGAGGAAGACGTAAATGACGTCTAACAAATCACTCCATCGGACAAACTTGTCTGTCACGCCTTTTGCGAAGCAAAAGTCTTGCCAGCCTGCGTTCGCCGCTGAGCTCAACCGTTAGTTGTCAGCAATGAATAGGTTATGAGATGGTTTCTGATGTATTTAAAGTGTCGCTTGCTGTCGTATATTTCTTTCTTATAGGATGTGACTCGGATCCATTTGGAGTAAGAAAAGAAACAATTATTAGCCCATATCAGCTTAATAAAGCTGGATTAGAACCGTATCACTTTTATTTGGTGGGAGGAGATGATTCTGGAGGATATGGTGCACTAGAAAGTACGGTAGGGAAAATTGGTTGGAATGAAAGATACATTCTTGTTTGGCAAACTCCTGATGGTTTAGATGAAGGATGGAGAATAGTTGATAGTCAAACAGAAAAAATAAGTAAGTATCTCTCAGAAGAAAATGCAATATCTGATTCTAGAGTTATCGGCGTCACTGTTATGAGCGCCCATGAAGCTTGGAGAATATTAAATGACAACTAACAAATGCATCAAAATCGACGCTCGTACCTCGCGCGATTTATGCAAACGTTATATCACTCTGTAATTAATGAATAATGTAAATGAGAATTACCGAGAAGAAGAAAACTAGTTAAAGACTTAAAGCGTAAAGAAAGATAGGTGGTTTATAAAAACACCAAGCAAGGTAAAAGTACCTTACTAGGAAATCAAATATTTTAGCTTTAAATGGTGTCAGGGTTTAAAGTACAACGAAGGCTCAAAGAATGAGTAATATAACAAGAAAATTAGCCCGTTCACGTTGTTCACTCGGACGCGCTGAAGCGCGCCGGCTATCTTAACGTTATGTGTAAAAAAAGATTATGAGTGAATTCGAAAACAAGGAAGTTAAAAAAGTATTTGATAATTATCCGCAAGAAATGCGAGAAAAACTAATGCTGCTTCGTAAGCTCGTTATAGAAACCGCATCTGAAGCTGAGGGTGTGACTTCTCTAGAAGAAACTCTAAAGTGGGGAGAACCAAGCTATCTTACTAAGAGTGGCAGTACGATTAGAATGGACTGGAAAAAGTCAAAACCAGATCAGTACGCTATGTACTTTAATTGTAAAACTAAGTTAGTAGATACATTTAAAGAGCGCTATAAAGATGATTTTAAATATGAAAACAACAGGGCTATAGTATTTAATAAAAACGACACAATCCCAATTAGTGAATTAAAACACTGTATTTTATTAGCACTCACCTATCATAGTAGAAAACATTTATCACTGCTTGGTGTATGAATAAAACACATAACAAAGCGCTTAAGCGGGACGAACAAAAGGCTATCGCCTTTTGTCGCCCCTTAGCTTAATCGTTAGACATTTAAATAATTGGTGCGCAGGACGAGGAATATTTCAGTTAGAAGATATTAGTGCTTAACATTGTAGAACAATATGGAGTCAATAATCCTATGTCTGTAAAAGCTATACCAGATGGTTACCATAGCGTAACACCGTATCTAAGTATTAAAGGTGCCGCTGATGCAATAGAATTTTATAAGAAAGCGTTTGATGCAATTGAATTATTCAGATTAGATGCTCCGGGTGGAATAATAGGACATGCTGAAATACAAATCGGAAACTCCCGAATAATGATAGCAGATCCCTGTGATGAGGTTTCGTTTGGAGACCCTAAAACATTGGGTGGTTCCACTGTAGGGTTATATGTATATGTAAATGATGTTGATACTATGTACTCTAATGCAGTAGCTACGGGTGCTGAATCAATTAAGCCTGTGGAGGATCAATTTTATGGTGATAGAACAGGCACTATAGAAGATCCGTATGGCCATCGGTGGTTTTTAGCTACTCATAAAGAAGATCTCACACCCGAAGAATTAAACATGCGAATGGAAGATCTTTTCAAACAAGGTACTAGTAATTAAAGATCAAAGAGGAAATTGATAGCAAAATGCCTAACAAGGCAATCAACTTCGCGCACTACGCGCGCCGGACGCAGCAGAGCTGCGCCGGTTATTTTAGTCGTTAGTTCTCAGGGAAAGGTTTATGAGTATTACGGCAATAACTGAATTTCTAGGGTGTGAACCTATCGAAGAGGGTGTTATTGAACCAGATAGAAATAAAAGTTATTACTATAAGAGTGAGAAATTACTATATGCGCTTCATGTAAATGTAGAAGAAAAAACATTTAGTGTATCTGGTGACTTTGAACAGCCCTTTGGATTTAGTTCCCTTTTTGAAGTGTATGTAGAATGGGATAGTATCAATATTGAAACAGAGCCAGAATGTTATGGTGATCAACAGATATTAGTGTGTAGAAAGGACTATGCATCATCGCCTGATCATAAAACATTAATGATTATGAAGTGGCCAAATGGTGAATTATCTATTTGGCCATCAATGAGCATGTGCAATGATGTCAAAAAGAACTAACAAATGCATCAAAATCGACGCGAGACTTCGCGCGATTTATGCAAGCGTTAGCAGCAAGAAGGCATATGAGCGCAATTTCAAATTTATACATTGGGAATCTTGAGGTTCCTTCTTGGACGAAATACGAAGAGGAAGAATCTTCAATATTTGAATCTAATTATTTAGTCCCAATTTTGTGGTTTGCATTGTTTTGCGAAAAAAATTTGCGTGTCTATCTTGATCCGGATGGTGACAATGATGATCCAGAAGAAAATAGAGTTCCAATGTTAATTCGCAAAAAAGATAAGTGTATTACCGCATTAGAAGAACGGTCAAAGTTCATTTTGAAGATATTTTCCAATTGCAGTCCCTACATAGAAATTCTTAAGTTAAAAATCATTGAAACCGAAGGGAAATATGTGAGCTTAGATATGTCTGAAGCATTTCATATGGAAAGTGACTCTGATGAATTCATTTTTGACGTACAAAATATACTACAGCTATTCGATGAAGCATCACCAAAAAATATAGCTTTGTTGTTAAAGATGGCTTGCGTAAAAGACTACGACTTAAAAATAAACGACTACATACCAGATGAAAATTATGGTTATGAGTATCATGCAATTGGACATTCAACGTAAAGTGCTAACAAAGCAATCAAAAACGACGCAAAAAACGCGCGTTTTATTGCGGCGTTAGCTGTAAAAAACATGGATAAAGTAAATAAGGAAGCTATTAGAGTTGCAAAAGGTATAATCTCTAAAGAGATAAACCCTAATAATGGTTGTGCACAATTATCAGAATTATCACAAGAAAATAATTCACCTGATGAATTACAAATTTTTGAATTATTAGCACATGAGCAATATGGGCACGAACATATTGGTATAACGGCAGAAGATACAGCTCTACAAATTACAGAGGAATGTGAGAATTTTGTTAATAAAGTCAGCTAACAAGAAAATTAAGCCGTTCGCTACGCTCTCTGGGTCTCGCGGAAAAGCGCCGCGAGCCCCTTATTAAAACGTTAGGCATCCAAGCTCCCCACGAGAAGTAGACACACTCATTAATTAGGTTACGATCTAACGAGAGGTGTCACCATGGCAAGAAAGAAAACAAAATCATATCCTGAATCATTCC
>Ga0316205_10005061_pt1 | contig 11120 bp, 11 predicted proteins | sample 3monthpyrite_MG_FD_204941 | JGI IMG/M metagenome (GOLD analysis project Ga0316205, IMG submission 204941) | Microbial mat bacterial communities from mineral coupon in-situ incubated in ocean water Damariscotta River, Maine, United States -... | ecosystem: Environmental > Aquatic > Marine >...
GAACGATGCTCTTCTTCAGATTCGAACCATTTCAGTTTGTTATGCAGAGAAACCACTTCTCCAACAATGATTAATGTCGGTGCTTTTAGCTCATTGTTTTCAACAATAGAAGGTAATGATGACAGATCACCAATCAGGGTCTGATGATTTGGTGTAGTGCCCTGAGAAACTAAAGCGGCTGGCGTTGTTTCAGGTAAACCATGAGCTTTCAGCTGTTTACAAATTTCATTAACACCGCGCAAGCCCATATAAAAAACGATGGTCTGATTTGGAATGGCTAAACCTTTCCAGTTTAAATCGACTGTGTTGTTTTTCAGGTTACCGGTAACAAATACAACTGACTGCGCATAGTCACGATGGGTTAATGGAATACCTGAATAGGTTGAACAACCCGCCGCAGCCGTGATTCCTGGTACTACCTGGAATGCCACACCTTCATCGGCCAGTGTATCGATTTCTTCACCACCGCGACCAAAGATAAACGGATCGCCTCCTTTAAGACGTAATACACGTTTACCGAGCTTGGCATGAGTGACTAATAACTGGTTAATGCCTTCCTGCGGCACAGCATGATTATCACGCTCTTTACCGACATAAATTAACTCTGCATCACGACGTACTAATTCCATAATGGCTGGAGAAACAAGACGATCATAAATAACCACATCGGCTTGTTGCATTAAACGAAGCGCACGGAATGTTAATAAATCTGGATCACCCGGACCGGCACCAACCAGATATACCTCACCTTCAAACTTAGGCTGCGACTTACCTTCTTCGATGGCTTTTTCTAAAGCCGATTTCGCTTTATCCATCTTGCCAGCAAATACATGTTCGGCTACCGGACCATTTAAAACGCTTTCCCAGAAGTCACGACGTTGTTCAACATCACCAAAGGTCTTTTTAACTTCTGAACGATAATTTTCTACCAGAGAACCCAGTTGACCATACTCGGCTGGAATTCGGCCTTCTAATTCGGTGCGGATTAAACGCGCTAAAACTGGAGATGTGCCACCAGTGGAGATGGCTATTTGTACCGGCGAACGATCAATGATCGATGGCATAATAAAACTACATAATTCTGGATGATCGACAACATTAACCGGCACATTCAGATCATGAGCCAGCTCTGAGACACGCACATTTACATCGGAGATATCGGTGGCTGTAATAATAACTTTGCGATTTTCGACATCAGCATCCTGAAACTCACGAGCTTCATAACTTACTTTGCCTTCTTTCACCCATCTGGCTAACTCATCGCACAGCTCGGGAGAGACAACCGTGACATCCGCCTCAGCCTTCAGTAATAAAGAAACCTTACGCGCAGCAATACCACCACCGCCAACGACCAGACAGGATGTCTGCTTAAGATTCATATAAATGGGTAAATAATCCACCGGGTACTCCTCAATCGAGTCAGGGTTGGCTAAAGCCTAGTATCTATAAGAATATAATGATATTCCGATTATTCGACAATACCTAATAAAGGGTAGTCGAATAAGTGATTTACTCAAGTGTCGTGACTTCACCACTGAGTATAGAATCCAGCTTGCCAGCACGCTCTAATGCCGCAATATCGTCATAGCCGCCAAGGTGTAAATCGCCGACAAAGATCTGCGGCACAGTACTTCGATTGCTGGCCATTTCCATTTCCTGCCATTTTTCAGCACTACTGGCATCAATTTTCTCAAACTCTATACCTTTACTGGCCAACAGGCGATCAGCGCGAACACAATACGGGCACATGCTGGTGCAATACATAAGAACATGTGGATTCGACATACTACTTATTCTCCCAGATCTCCCGACCTTGTTGCCGGAAAGTTATTAACAAATATTATTGAATGATAGCAACAACACTGCTGACTTCGATTGATTCAAATGAATCTTTCAGCCATCTCTGTATCGCGTTACGTATAAATTCTTCGGCACCCTCGTCACCCTGCCCTTTACTAACCCTTGATAACACCAGTTCAAGTTTTACACTTAATGGTGTGTAGTGCGAGGACAGATCATGCAGTGCATTGGCCGATCCAAACCTAACGGCGGGCATAGTATAAGCGATTGTTTGCACAGCCTGAAATTTTACACTGGAGAAAACCTGCCTGAGTTTGCTCTGAAACTCATTTCTAACCAGTCGGCAAACCAGCCACGACATGCTTTCAGTGGCATCGATCAAATCTGGGTCAAGCCCATCCTGCCCCGTCAATTCATTAGAGAAATAATCCAGCGCTGGATAATAACCCATCTTATTTTTCGAGACATAATCATGAACCTGTCTCGCCAGTTCATTTCCAATCACCACCGCTGACGATGGGGAATGCTGTAACACAACCTCTTCCGACAGCTTAATTCTGACCGTGGCCAGATACTGCTTTAAGCGAACCTCAGCCATGTTACTGTCGCAAAATATCGACGTGTTGCAATAATGGCTTGGTTACCGGTTCCAGCTTTTTACGCATCACGGAACCGATAGCCGTACTAATGGCGAAAATAGGCCCAACCACTTTTTCATCAAGACAGGATAATATCAGCATGGCTTTAATGCGTTGATCAAGATCAGGAACAACGGCGTTTATTTCAGCCAGATATTGTGCAACCGGCTGAGATTCATCTGCGCAAATTTGATCCACATAACAGATAATTTCAGCAACATCCTGGCTCGGTGCAGGAATCGAGACAGGGTCAAAGTAGTTGGCCACACTATTAACTAAAGCAACCACCACATCCTGGTTGTTCGGCCGTTTAAAAGCCGCTTTCACCGTTTGTAAAAAACTTTGTCCCTGTTCACTATGAATTTGCACCAGCATTTGAGCAAGAGGATTTTCCGGCAACGAAGCCAGTGACGTAGCCAGCTCATCGTATAAAACATGTGCCGCATGGTGATCGGGTAAATCATTGGGTATTGTGGCTAAAAAACCCACATAGAAACTGGTTTTAGATTTTGCCTTGGCCCAAAGTTTCATGCGGTCTTCATCACTAATCAGCCCGGGTTTTAACACCAGCATCACCGATTCAATCATGTCTCGCTGATCTTCTTCAAACGGCAAAAACTCCAGCAAAAAATCAGCCAGTTCTTTGCCCAGATCATCTTCAACCACACAATCTTTTTCCAGCATGCGGCGCGCTGTTTCTGCACTTGGCATACACCACCACGCATGGCGCGCCTGTGTCGCATTGAGACCCTGCGCATGAACCAGTGCAACCACCGCTTCTGGTTCGCCCAATAATAACAAGCGATCAAGGCTCTCATCTTTGGCCTGCCCCATGCGGGTCCAGCGACTTAGAAAAACCGGATAACCTTTTGGCGAGCCCAGCACAATCGTCGACAAAAGCTCTCGAACTTCTTTCAGGTATTTTTCATCTTTACAGTTGGGGTTGAGCTTGGCCTGCGCTTCACCTTTATCGGTTAAGGCATGCACGCTCATTTTTGATTCATCAATGCGAATGGCTTTCACAGCCTGTTTCATCATCACATTGAGTCGTAAACTGTCTTCAGGGGATAAGGGCATAAGGGCATAACACTATCTTTAAAGTTCTAAAAAAATAAAATCCACCACAGAGTTAGAGAGACGCAGAGGACACACAGAGAACAACATTTATTAGTCACTGTGAATACACATCACTTCCACAGATCGTTTGCGGAATTTTTGAACCTATCCTGATGACGCAGATAATTTTCTGGCATTCTCAGGCAGTCCCTATAAACAAAGGATTATTAACTTTTAAACCCTCTGTGTTCCTCGGTGTCTCTGTGCCTCGTGGTAAATGTTTCTAATTCAATTGTATTCGTTGTCCAAACGGCACTTTAGCCTTGCCTTTCACAAGCCAGACAACTGGATAAGTGGGTTCAGTTTTCGGGAACTCACCTTCAGCATCGGTGAAGTATATCAGCAGGTCGGGCATCGTATCTTGTTGATTTACCCAATCGAATACAGGCGTAAACTTAGTACCACCACCACCTTTGAGTTTCATGCTGGCGGTTGAAAACTCATCCCATGGCTCAAACTCCCACGGGCCACCTTCAGCTAGCTGGGCATCACAGGCATGCAATGTGACTTTGGCTCTTACGGTACTTTTTATCGCATCAATTTCAGAGACAAATTCATTAATTTCCTTATCACTGATCGAACCACTGGTATCCAGTGCGACCGTGACATTCAATTGTGCACTGCGCAAACTTGGGAACAATGCAGGATCGCCGCGACGTGATGAGGGCCGCGAATACGAATAATCATCACGCGCGATGGCACTCATAAACTGTGACAACAAATTACGCCATGGCAATTTAGGCTGCAGCATGAAATCAACCAGACGCATCATGTTATCGCCCAGCTTGCCAGCAGTCATCGCCGACTGAGCAGCACCTGCAAGTCTTTGTTGCCAGAGAATATTTAAAGACTCTTTTTCCGACTCACTCAGTGGCTCAGGCTCATCAGCGCCCTGGCTCCCATCTATATCTGGCTGATCAGTATGGGTATCGCCACCCATGGATGATTGCTCATCTTGCTTACCACTACCACCCTGATCATTGTCCTTATCTTCGTTTTCCTGATCCGGTTTGCCGCCACCCTTACCGGTTTGATTATTCTTGCCCTGATTATTCTGTGGCGACTCATCTTTGCCCTGATCACTGCTATCGTCTTTTTCATTATCTTGCAGATCACGATCACGGTCATTTTCGTTTTCTTCTAACAGTGGATAAATTTCTTCAGCTGTCATGTCGTCATATTGCTGCATGACGATGACATCCAGCGGCGGCGTTAAACCTTCGGCAACCAGTATTGGATTAATCGCAAACTCACAGGCCATATCCCACAAATGTTTTATGCGATGTCCGCGACGGGCAAAATGCGATAAGCCACAATGAAGAGCTTCACGCGCCATCACAAACTGCACATGATCATCGCTGATTTTTTCTATGTATTCAGGGCTGTAATAAAACTTTTTGGCATTGGTAAAAGTCGTCGGACACCAGTCAGGTTTTGCAGCCACCATGGGCAGACGCAAAACCAGTGCACCGAGAAATGGCTTATCCAGAATTAACTTGGTACGAGCAGCACCGAGTTTTTTTTCGAGTTCTTCAGACATAATCTATAAAAACATAAACCTGCCAGGGAGGCACAGAGTAATCATAATTGTGTCTTTTTTTATTGGCAGAACATATGTACTGAATGATCGTCATATCTATAAAAAGATCGGAGCAACTATAAAAGCTCCGTGCCTCCGTGTCTCTGTGGCAAAAAATGTTTTTTTAATACAGCATAATGTCAGCAATGGCATCAGCCCAGCTGGCAAATTCTGGCACTGCAAATATATCTTCACCTATGGCGCGGTGCATATCAGAAACCAGCATCACACCCATCTCTCTTTGCGGGAAGTTGCGCGCATAGTTCAGAATACGACCGTGAACAGATGCCGCGTCTGCCGTGTCTTTAGCTCGAATGGCACGACCGACTAATGCGGTTGCCGTGGCATACTGCAAATCAATTTCTTTTGGCGCTGGTACATCTTCACCGGCAATAATCGCATCCAGATCTGGCATGTGCTCCATGTTCTGAATGAAGGCATTCAGTTCCACCCCAGCCGCTGGACCCACACAGGCTTGTAAGGTACCAAGGAATAATTCTGGATGATCCGAGAATTTCTGTAATGCGTTATGGGTGAATTCCCATGAGCGAGGCGATGGGAAAGCAACCGGGTTATGCGCCGGATCAAAATCAAACAGCAATTCTGGACGGAAGCGTAAAAACGCAATAATGCGCTCATCAATTTCACAGGCATAAGCCCAAGCAACCCAGTCATCCAGATTCACTTCCAGTTCATAATGCTGGAATCGGTTCGCCAGTGGTGCAGGCATGGTATAGGTCACACCACGGTCACCCTGTCGATTACCCGCTGCAAAAATTGCCCAGCCATCAGGCACTTCATAATCACCCAGCTTACGATCAAGAATTAACTGATATGCCGCCGCCGAGACACTTGGTGGCGCTGAAGTAATTTCATCGAGAAACAAAATACCTGCCGGACCATGACGCTCGGCATCTGGCAACATGGAAGGCAAAGCCCACTCCACCTTATCTTCAACCCGGAACGGAATACCGCGTAAATCACTCGGTTCCATCTGCGACAGACGAATATCAATCGCTGGCACATCATGGCGCGAAGCAACCTGCGCAACAATCTGTGACTTACCAACACCCGGTGGACCCCAGATCATAACGGGCGTGTGATAACCGTGTTCGGTACTTTCGAATTCTTTATTTAAAACCTGTGAAATCTGTGCGGGGCGCATAGCAAATCCGTGTATTTCTTATTAAATGAAAACTATGTTCTTGAATAGAGTTATATCTGAGCAACTAAAATGCTGTGAGACAAGGCGGCGTGATATTTTCAAAGCGGAGTTTACAATTAGTAAATGAGCATTTGAAAATATTACGCCAACGCCGTATCACAGTATTTTAGGCCGCTCAGAAGCCGGCTTGCTTATAAAGCTCTTTAGCTTTAGCCGAGTCTTTCTCCACACCATTACCTTCTTCGTACATCATTGCCAGTGTGGTCAAAGAACCAACCAGACCCTGATCGGCGGCTTTTTCAAACCATTCGATAGCTTTTGGGTAATCCTGATCGACACATTCACCGGTCATGTACATAAAGCCCAGACCATGTTGTGCAATGGCAAAACCCAGATCTGCTGATTTCTTCATCATTTCAAAGGCACGCTGGTCACTCTGAACCACACCCAGTCCGTTTTGGTACATGATGGCACAACGGTGCATTGCATCAGCATTACCAGCTTCTGCTAATGGAGACAGGAACATCATCGCCTGTGCGAAATTTTTCGCTTCAAAGGCTGCCAGACCGCTGGAATAGTCCATATCTAAATCATCACTCATTTTCACACCTATCTGCTTGTTTCACACTTAAATGTACCCAGGGGGGCTTATCCATACGGATTATATAAGCATTCGTTAAAATATCGATGGACAATACTAAAGCAAAAGCGTAAGGTAATCGACCCCATAAATGTGCCAGTATTCTATTGAATTCAGGGGCATTTAGGGTAGATACCCTCCCTATGGGGATATATTGAGCATTATACGTCGGCTGTATAATGGACGGAATTTGCTAAAGCTAATTTGAGTACTATATAGAGTATTCAGGTTATTGTAGAGAATCGGTTAACCGCTCTTCTCAAATTAATTTCAACAGACTTTAACTTTACTGTATTTAGGAGAGAGTTATGGATCAAGCATATTACGATTTTACTGTAAAAATGGAAGAAGCTGGTGTTAACCCAGAGTACATCACTGGTTGGCAGGGCGGCTACATTTGCAACCCAATTCGTGAAGAGCAGCGTGTAAACGAAGCTTATGAAGCAGGCCATGAAGATGGTACAGCTCAGAACATGGATAACTTTGCTAACTGGAAGTAATTCCTGGTTAAAAAGTTATGAAAAAAGCGGACTTTAAGTCCGCTTTTTTTATGTCTGTAATTTAGTCAAACTTCACTTATTAACCTAACTACAGGTCAAAGCAGGTATTCCTGGGTCATCTGCGTCACAGGTGTAAGTAGAATCACAATTCACCGCTGCAAGACTACTAAAACTCAGCTCACTTCCATTCGAAAAAATCACCTGGACATCAATCTGTTGACCGCAGGTATCTATGGTAAATGATCGGCTGGCCCCTGCTGCCAGATCAACACTGGCTAACAGATCGACGCTCCGATCAATAGCAGGCGTTGCTGAATTTGTTGGTGTGACATAGACAGACCAGATCGACAGCGGCGCAGTACCCAGATTAGTCATGTTGTTAATGGTCAGACTTGCTGTTTGCGTTTCGACATCACGATCACATGCGCTGATCGCGATTAGCGCCAGTAGCCATAAAAAAGGTTTTAGTATTCGATGCAACATCAGTTCCCTGTCATTTATATATTTATCTGGTGAGCTTAACGATTCCAGCGAAATCATCAAGTCATTAAGACATAAAACCGATGTTATTGAGGATCAGAGGGCATTTAATCCGGCGTTGATTCGAACTCAATACCCAGCAGACTTTTCATTGCTCTTTTTAAAGTCGCCAGTGCTTCAGGGATTTCAATTTCGATGGTTTGTGCTGGCAGGTATTTTTCATGACGCTCACCCATCACACCGACTAACGAATTACCAAGGTGACGCTGAAAACCATAGCCCGGCGCCATGTCTTTAAATGAATGTTCAGAGTATTCAGCCATGCGCTGATTTAAGAAATCGATGAACGGCGTTTTATAATCCGGACCGCGGCCTTCGCAATCTTCTCTATTTTCCTGAACTGTATCTGCCAGCTTCAGCGCCAGCGCGACAATAAATTTATGTCGCTCTTCATCGGTCATACTTTCTGCAACAACGCGGTCAGCAAAAGCCACCATGAAGGCGGAGAACTCAGCCATAACGTCAATCCGCTGTGACTGCGTATCGGTCTGATAGTCTTCATTTTCCAGATTTAAAAGGCTTTTGGCCGCCACTCGCCAGAGCGAAAAACCCAGCGCACCCGCTAATTCTTCCAAAGAACGCTCTTTGTTTTTATTGGCCCATTTTGTCTTTAAACGCACAACAACCTCTTAATTTGTCACAATTTGTTTGATATCAAAAACTACGCAATTGGCAATTGTATACTAAGCCACTAGTCTTAATTCAGTGAATATTATAATGGATTACATAGCCGTCAATGAATAGTCAGATACAGAGCATCGTTGATACCGTACAGAAGAACTGCCACATATCCGATGCTCGTCATGCAAGTGATTATACCTTATGTATATATCTGCTTAAAATGCGTGAGTACTACCGCTGGGAAAAATCACTTGGCCCCGATGAAGAATTAAACCCTGATCATGTTGGTGCCTGGCTAACCGAACGCGAAGACCTGTGGGATTCCCTTGAACCAGATGATTTCTCTCCAATCCATACCGGCGATAACATGTTTCAAAGCTTTGATGCCGATAACATCAATAATGAACTATTAAAACAAGGTTATGTTTACAGCGCTGGTTATGGCCTCAAATCCAAACCCATTTTTTTTATGGCTGAACTTGAACAACAAATCCTTCAGGATGAATACAATATTTTTATCTCAGGTCGTGAATTAGCCAGAGACCTCACAGCACCCGTCGCCATGTCGCAACACAATAATATATTTATCCGGCGCGAATCATTGCAACGCATGATATGGGAGAAAAAAGTCGAATGGGGCTGGCATCAAAACCGAAATGCCATGTTTAAAGCCATGAATTTTTATGACTTCGCGAATGACGCTGAAACAGCACTTGATGAAATGACCAATACAGAGCTCAATAGTGTCATTCTGCATGAAATTGGTGAAATTAAATCGGCCAGCGAATTAACCAACTGGCATAAAATGTTAACAGACCTGCCTCGCTCGCAAGCTGAAATCATGTCCAGGGCGATCAAAGATCTGTTATCAGATGCCATTTCCACCTTACCGGTGTTGATCAATAATCAGCAAGATGCTTCGCTGCATTTCTACTTTGCCAATTTTACTCATATGCGTAAGGAATTATCGCCCGCCTTATTACTTGCTTATCAGCAATGGGATGAAGATGGCAATTATTCAAAACTGCTTAGTAGCGTTAATAATTCCGGCCACCACTGGTTTGATGTGGCTCTGGATATACTGGATGTTTATGAACACCACGGAACAAATTGTGCAGAACACATTGAGTCTCTAGTAAAAGAAAACACCTTCTAAGCAAATGCTGTAAAATACAGCTTTTAAACTTTCACAAGTCATGGCAGGTTCTTTCCATGGATTCGACATCCTTACAAAATTCTTTGCAAACCATCAAAGAAGTAAAACCAAATTCATTTATCTACACCAAAGACAAAGCCCTGCCTGCTGATGTCTGCAAAGAAATGATTCGACGCTTTGAGGCCAACCCTGATGATCAGTATTTAGGTCGAATAGGCCAGCAGTTCACAGAAGAAACCAGCATTAAAAAATCAACCGATTTAGTTGTTTCCAATAAAGAAAACTGGAAGGACATCGACAAACTATTGTTCCAGTCTCTCGGTAAAGCCATTCAGGAGTTCCGTGAAACCTACACTTATTTCAAAGGCCCGTTTAAAGATAATGGTTATGCGATCCAACGCACTGACCCGGGTGAACACTACCATTGGCATATCGATGGTGGCAGTCATGATTTTGCACAGCGCCAGCTGGTCGCCGTCTGGTATTTAAATGATGTAGAAGGCCCCGGCGGGGAAACTGAGTTTTTATTTCAGGATGTGAAAGTTAAACCAGAGCAAGGCAAGCTGGTTTTATTTCCTCCATTCTGGACCCATGAACACCGCGGTGTGACTTTAGAGAAAGGCGTGAAGTATCTTGCAACCACCTGGGTTGTGTTTGCCTAAAACTCCCTGAGTAGTCAGTTTTTTTTCATTACTTATTTCTGAAACGGAGAAACCATATAATCAGAAAACATCAGCGCACGTGCTGTGCTATTTGCAGCCTGTAAATTGTTGTTTTTGCTGGCTTTTGATTTAAATGAAGCCAAACCATAAGTTCCGACAATCGATCCATCAAAAACGTTAACGGCTTCATAAGCGATGATGCCAACCCCTTTTGCATAATAATCGATATCTGTTACCGCAGAGGTTGTCAGACTCTGGCTGATTCCCAGCTCTGCATTCTTCGGATTTACATCAAAATCGGGGTGCAGCCAAACCATGGCAATCACGTTGTTAAAGGTTCCAGCGGTTACAGTAAAATCAGGCAAAGCGACAAAAACCACTTCTCTTCCATTAATGGCATATACCTGACCGGTCTGATATTTCTCATCAAAAACCATACTCTGGGAAAGTGGCCTGTTATTGTACGTGTACCAGGTAATTACCCCAGAATCGACACTGAATACAATTCCTGTTTTCTCGTTACCAAACTTAGTCAATCCTGTATAGGGTCCGCTATCAACCGAGCTTAAAGACAATGAGAAATTGCTTGCTCCTGTGTAATTCCACTTTTCACCCGTATCAATAGTGGGAAAATAATCTTCAAAAGAAAAAGTTACAGCAAACACATTCCATGTAAAAAAACAGGCGAAAACACCCAACAGAC
>Ga0316205_10005062_pt1 | contig 11120 bp, 4 predicted proteins | sample 3monthpyrite_MG_FD_204941 | JGI IMG/M metagenome (GOLD analysis project Ga0316205, IMG submission 204941) | Microbial mat bacterial communities from mineral coupon in-situ incubated in ocean water Damariscotta River, Maine, United States -... | ecosystem: Environmental > Aquatic > Marine >...
ATTGGGTGTGCTCCTGCTGCTTTCTATCATTGCGATGGCGGGAAGTCTATTTTACGCGGCAACTCAGCAAGGATATCAACAGCAATATTTAGAAATTGTTTCTGAACAGAAACTTCTCTCTCAACGCCTGGCCACTTTATCGTTAGAGGCGGGTGCAGGTAAAGAAACGGCATTTACTAATTTAGAACAATTGCGTAATCGTTACGATGAAACCCTGCGTATTTTTCAAAGTGGTAACCCACAAACCGGTTTGCCAGCACTGCCAGAATCTTTAGTACCCCAGTTCCAGGTGTTAAAACAGGTGTGGCAGGGTGACGATGAGGGTAGAAGCATTGATACCTATCGCGGTAATATCAGCAATATCCTCGATGGTAAGTTAGCGATTTCCGAAGTGGGTGAGTTCGTACTGGTTATTCAGGAATTTATTCCCCAGTTACTCTCATTTTCAGAAGAGGTGGTTGATCTTCTGGTAGAGCGTAATGCGACTCCACACCAGGTGTTCATGGCCGCGCGTCAGTTGATGCTTACCCAGCGGATAGAAAACAATATGAACCGGGTATTAACCGGTGGTGATGGTGCGGCAGCTGCGGCTGACCGGTTTGGTCGAGATGCGGCCCGTTTTGGCGCAATACTGGAAGCCATGCTGAAAGGCTCCAAAGCCTTACGTATTAAAAAGATTAATGATGAAGTGGTGCGTATTAAACTACGTGAAGTTGCCATGTTATTCAGCTCGGTTTCAGATCACGTTGAAGCGATACTGGAATTATCCCCTGACTTATTCGATGTTAAAAACTCAGCCGGCGAAATTGAAGAACTGGGTGTTTTACTGTTAAATGAAACCGTGAGCCTTGAAAAAGAAATCGTTGAACACGGTAAATTTCTAGAACTGGTTCGTTATGTGGGTATCGGTGCTGGTGGTTTAGCGGTAATCGTTATTATTATTTCCGGTGTGTTAATGGTACGTGACTCCGGCGAACGTGAGGATGCGGCACTCGAGCAGAATAGACGAAATCAGCGTGCGATTTTAAGACTACTTGATGAAATGGCTAACCTGGCAGAAGGTGATTTAACGGTACACGCCACGGTAACCGAAGAGATAACCGGGGCGATCGCCGACTCGGTTAACTACGCGATTGACGCGCTTCGATCGCTGGTAACCACCATTAATAGTACGGCGGTGGAAGTGTCGTCCGCGGCGGAAAAAACCCAGGCGACGGCGACACGCTTAACCGATGCATCGGCTCACCAGGCGCGGGAAATCGCTTCCGCATCCGCGGCGATCACCGATATGGCGGACTCAATGACCGCGGTATCCAAAGACGCGGAAGGCTCGGTGGATGTAGCACATAAATCTCTGGAAATTGCACAGAAAGGTGCGGGTATAGTACGTAAGAGTATTACCGGCATGGATACCATTCGAGAGCAGATTCAGGAAACCTCAAAACGAATTAAGCGACTCGGTGAATCATCCCAGGAAATCGGTGACATCGTTGGGCTGATCACAGAAATCGCGGATCAGACAAACATACTCGCATTGAACGCGGCGATTCAGGCATCGACTGCAGGTGAAGCGGGTCGTGGTTTCGCGGTGGTTGCGGACGAAGTACAGCGACTGGCAGAACGAGCCAGTAACGCGACGAAACAGATTGAAGCGTTGGTTAAAACCATCCAGTCCGATACCAACGAAGCAGTTAGCTCGATGGAAGCGAGTACGACCAACGTGGTCAGTGGTGCGAAAATGGCGGAGGATGCGGGTGACGCATTGATCGAGATTGAAAACGTATCCGATGAATTAGCCGAACTGATCACCGGTATTTCAACATCTGCAAATAAACAGGCATCGGTGGCGCTGGATGTATCCAATACCATGAATGTTATTCAGGAAATTACCCTGCAAACGTCCGAGGGTACTGAAGAGACATCTGCATCCATCGGTAATCTGAGCGTTCTGGCTAACGAGTTACGTAAGTCAGTTGCCGGCTTCAAGCTGCCAGACAGCGATGGTGAGCAGGTAGAAACAGTGATTTTAAACGGTTAAAGGCCAGAGTTTGTCTGAGATGAAAACAGAGGATACTGTTGAATACAACTCACTGCGTTGGGTTAAGAAAGAGCTGGATCTGATTTTACAGGAGGCTCAGGCCTCCCTGTCGGCGTATATTGAAGATACATCTGAACTGGATCGTCTACGCGAATCTGTTGAACATTTGCATATGGTGCAGGGCACCTTACAAATGGTTGAGCTGTATGGCGCGGCGCAACTTGCCGAGGAAATGGAAAAAGTTTCCGAAGCGTTGCTCAATGGCAAAATTGATAAAGTTGATGATGCCTACGACGTATTAATGCGCTCTATGCTGCAGTTACCGGATTATCTGGAAAGCTTGCAGTCGGGTAGTAAAGATGTGCCGATGGTGCTGTTGCCATTGCTCAACGATTTACGCGCCTCACGTAATGCCCATCTATTATCTGAAAACGTTTTATTTTTCCCCGATGTTGATACCGAAGGCGGTCAGCCTGAAATAAAGGTTGAAGCTGGCGCGCTGGTTGCCAGTGCAAAGAAATTACGCCCCCATTATCAGGTTGGTTTACTCGGCTGGTTTAAAGGCCAGAAAGTTTCAGCCAGTTTAAAACGCATATTAGCGGTATTAAATGAACTTGAGAAAAAATCTGCACAACCATCAATACGTCGAATCTGGTCTATCAGTGCGGCACTAATAGAAGGTCTCACTAAAAACGGTATAGATAGTAACGTCAGTATTAAAATGTTACTGGGTCAAGTTGACAGAAGTATAAAACAACTGATTGATACCGATGAACAGGCCTTTGCTGAAAATACCCCCAACGACCTGTTAAAAAATCTTCTCTATTACGTCGCGCGTGTCACGACAGAGTCACCTCGTGTTAAAAACATAAAAACAACGTACCGCCTGGAAGAATTATTACCCGGCGATACGGAACTGGAAGAAGCACGTTCTGGTATGGGCGGGTTGAATGCGGAGTTGCTTTCAACCGTATCCGCCGGTATCCGAGAAGACCTGCTTGAAGTTAAAGATGCGCTGGAAATTTTTGTACACAGCGAAGTTCAGGATCTGGGTCGATTAAATAACCTGCCGACCCTGCTCGCAAAAATTGCCGATACCCTGTCCATGTTAGGTCTGGGTATGCCACGTGAACAAGTGCTTGAGCAGCAGAAAGTCATTAGCAGTATTATTAACAAAACAGAAAAAGCAACTGATGAGCTCATTATGAATGTTGCTGGCGTGCTGCTATCTGTTGAGTCGCAATTAAATAGCTTTATCGCTAATCGCTCGTCGATGAGCTCTGAAGATATGGCACCAAAACGTGTTGGTGATCTGGACGATATGCCAGAGGCGGAATATCTTGAAGTGCTGTCAGCGGTTATAGGCGAAGCACTGCAGGACTTCAATGACGCCCGATCCGCGATATTAAGTTATCTGGAAAATCCAGAGGATAAAAGTTTACTTGAACTGATTTTACAGCGCCTGGATGAAGTCGACGGCGCAATGTTTATGCTGCCAATTCAAAAATTAAAGCATCAGATAAGTTCTATTCGTGACTATGTAACAACCGTCATGTTGAATGCCGGACATATGCCAGAAGCTGAAGTACAAAATGATTTAGCTGATGTAGTTACCAGTATCGAATATTATCTGGAGGCTATTTTAGAAGGTCGTCCTGATTTAGAGCTATCAATGAACTCGGGTAATACGGCGGCAGATAGATTACTAGCCAAAGCCAAAAAAGATGGAGTTGATAGCGCACCGCAAAAATCAGTTGCTCAGGAAGCGCCCGCAAAAGTAATTGCACCCAAACCTCAGAAAAAGCCCACAAAAGAAGCGCCAGCAGGCAGCGAAGTGGCAGCTGCACCGGAAAGTACAGTTGAAGAAGAACGCTATATCATTTTAAGTGATGATGCGGATGAAGAAATATTAGAAATATTTATTGAAGAAGCGATGGAAGAGCTTGCATCATTAAGTGAGCAGCTTCCATTGTGGGAAAAAGATCATGGCAACGAAGAAGCTCAGACTACAATTCGACGTTCATTCCACACATTAAAAGGCAGTGGGCGTTTAATCGGGGCTGAACTGATAGGCGAGTTTTCATGGAATTTTGAAAACATGCTGAATCGAGTTATCGATAAATCACGCCCATTAAATCAGGATGTGTTTGCAATCTTAAACGAAGCGCTCGGTGTATTGCCACAGCTGATAGAACAGCTTAAAGGAAATAAAGAACCGATACCGAATATCTATCATTTAATTGACAGGTCTGTTGCCCTGGGAAAGTGGCAAAAGCCGGAACTAAGTGAAAAAACGGCTGCAAAAGAAACCACCCCCAATGCTCCAGTTACTGCAAAAGAGCCTGAATCTGAATTAGAAATAAATTTAGACGTCGAAGAACTGCCTGAACCCGAATCAGCACCTGAAATAGTAATTGAATCCGATGTAAAGCATGATGAATCTCTGTCTATAGAAATATCAGAAGATGAAATCATGGATGAGATTTCTGAAGATGAGCTTGATTTTGGAATCGAAGAAGAAATTACAGAAATAGAGCCAGTAATAGATTCTGTTGAAGAATCCGATGATGATTTTAATATCGATCTGACTCAAGAATTAGAAGCATTACAAACGGCTACATCTGATGAAGATTTTGTTCTTGATGACTCGTCACTGGATGATATTTCATTAGAAGATATTTCCTTAAGTGATGACTCTCTGGACGATGTAAACGTCGACAATAAGACTGATGATAGTAAATCTGAAAGTTTTGCGCCTGAAGATACTTTACAAATTTATATCGATCCGGTTTTATTTGATATTTTCAAAGATGAGTCGGAAGGTCACCTACAACAGATAAGCAACATGCTTGACCAGCATCGTCAGTCAAAACAACCACTATCTGCTAGTGCCGAATTACTCAGGGCATTGCATACCTTATTTGGAAGTGCACGCACAGCTGAAGTTGATGAAATAGCTGAGCTTTGTGGTGGTCTTGAAAAATATGTTCGACTCTATCTGGGTACTGAGGATTTAAATATCTCAGAATCCGGCGTGAAGCTGATTGGTGATGTAACAAATAAAGTCTCAATAATGTTGAAGGGGCTTGAAGAGAAAGATAATCAGTTAGAAGCAGATGAAATACTTTTAAAACGCATCAGGGATTTAAGCGAAGAAAAACGCAATGCTATTAATCAGGCTGAAATGCAGGCGAAAACTCCTACGCAGGAAAATAAGTCGGTAGCTGAAGAGAAAGCACAGGTAAATGAAGTGCAGACAGCTGATGTTAATTCAGCAGTGGTTGAAGAATCGCTGGTAAGTTATTCTGATGTTGATGATGAGTTAGTTGAAATTTTTCTTGAAGAAGCTGAAGAGCTTCTCGACAATTGTGAAAATAGTTTACAGCGCTGGAATTCAGATAATGATGACGAGGAAAGTGTTCTCGATTTACAACGTCATCTGCACACCTTAAAAGGTGGTGCACGGATGGCGGACTTAAGTCCCGTCGGTGATCTGACGCACGCGTTAGAGTCGCTTATATTAGCTGTTAATAATCAACAACTACCTTTTACAAAGGGCATAGCCAATCTCCTTCATGAAGCATTAGATCAGCTGTCTGATATGCTTTCTAAAGTAAAAAGTAGAGAGCCATTATCTTCTGCAAACGCTTTGGTGTCGTATATCGATGATGTTAGGGAGGGAAAAAAAACTCTAAATAATGACGAATCCTTTGATATTGGCAAGATTGACAATACACAAGTTCCTGATGAGGAAGATGAGTTTGTTTTAGAGTTGAGCGAAGAGGCTGTCTTATCTGATAATTTTGAAATTGACCGGGATGAAATTGAGCAGGAAGCAATTGAACCTGAATTAGATAATAGTTCAGAGATAATAGAAGTAGCTGATGAATTCTCTATAGATGATGAGTCATTGGTTTTTGATGAAAATGCAAATTATGATGTCGAAATAAGCTCAGAATCACTGTTAGATGATTCTGAGGGCTCTCATCATCAAGTAAGTGTGAGTGTTGTGGATGAGCAGGATGCAGAACCTTCCGCAGAGCCAGAGAAGAGCATCTCACAGCAGGCCGAGATTGCGTCGAACCTTGTTCTTGAAAAAACCGATGTTCCCCAGGAAAAAATTCAACCCGAACCAAAAGATGCGATTGCAACTGAGCAGGTTCGTGTTCGTTCAGATTTATTAAATGAACTGGTCAATCATGCGGGTGAGGTGAGTGTTTATCATGCACGCATGGGACAACAAATTACCAACTTCTCTTTTAACCTGTCAGAAATGAATCAAACGGTCATTCGTTTACGCGAACAGCTGCGTCAGCTTTCAATTGAAACGGAAGCTCAGATACTTTCACGATATGAAAAAGAATCGGACCAGTATGATGAAGATTTTGATCCATTGGAAATGGACCGTTTCTCTACCATGCAACAAATATCGCGAAGCTTGCAGGAAACCGTAGGCGATATAGAAAGTATAAAGGAATTACTGTCGGAAGAAGTGCGAGATTCTGAAACTTTATTGTTACAGGAATCACGAGTCAGCACGGAATTGCAGGAAGGTTTAATGCGTACACGGATGGTTCACTTTGGTGGGCTGGCTTCCAGGTTGCGTAGGATTGTTCGACAGACAGCGCGTGAGTTAGATAAAGAAGTTGAACTTGAAATTATTGGTGAAACATCTGAAGTTGATCGAACAGTACTGGATAGAATTGTTGCGCCACTTGAGCATATGTTACGTAATGCGGTTTCTCACGGAATTGAAAAAGCTGACGAACGTTTAGCATCGGGTAAATCTGCAACCGGTGTACTAAAAATTATAGTAGACCGTGAAGGCGCTGATGTTGTTATTATTGTATCAGACGATGGTCGTGGTATTGATGTCGGTGCAATACGTAATAAAGCTAATGAAAAAGGCATGTTAAAGCCCGATAGTAAAATTAGCGACCGGGATGTGCTGCAATATATTATGGAACCCGGTTTCAGTACGGCTGAAAAAGTCACCCAGATTTCAGGCCGCGGTGTTGGTATGGATGTGGTTGACAGTGAAATCAAACAGCTTGGTGGTGTATTAGAAATTGATACAATTCAGGGTAAGGGCACCACATTTAAAGTACGTTTGCCACTGACTCTTGCAATCAATCATGCACTGCTGGTGAATGTCGGCGAAGATATTTATGCGGTTCCACTGAATAGTATTGAAGGCGTTGTACGTTTGTCTGGTCCGGAGTTACAACAGTTTTATAACAGTGGTGAAACAACTTATCAGTTTGCTGGAAGCGAATATGAGCTTAAACATTTAGGTTTTATGCTCACCGGTGAGCAACCAGATTATTCTCGTTCGGGACAATTATTTCCAGTGCTGCTTGCACGAACCGGTGATCAAAGTGTTGCATTGCATGTCGATGAATTAATTGGTCGCCGCGAGATTGTGGTGAAACCCGTGGGCGCTCAAATAAGTACTGTGCGCGGTATCTCCGGAGCAACTATTCTGGGTGATGGTCGAGTCGTTATCATTCTGGAAATGAACTCGCTCGTACTGGGCGACTCACTCTTCCATATTACTAAATCGATAGAAGAGGAAGAGATCGACGAAGACGTACCGGTTGTTGAAGAAAAACTTGAAACCATCGTTATGGTTGTGGATGACTCTATTACTATACGTAAAGTAACCGAGCGGATGTTAACCCGCCATGACATGAAAGTAATTACTGCGAAAGATGGTGTGGATGCAATTTCACAACTACAGGAAATTAAGCCGGATGTCATGTTGCTTGATATAGAAATGCCGAGAATGGATGGTTATGAAGTTGCAACACATATAAGAAATGACCCTCGACTAGAAGACCTGCCAATAATTATGATTACCTCTCGAAGTGGTGCCAAGCATAAAGACAAGGCGATGGAAATTGGTGTTAATAAATACATGGGTAAACCATTCCAGGAAGATGAATTACTTGAAAACATTCATGAGCTGATTGACTGATGTCCGAACAAATTAAATGCGTTATATTAAAAATTAATGACGATGAGTTATTAATGCCGAATGCATCGGTAGCTGAAATTGTGCCCATCAAAAATATAATTAATGTGGCGAATAAGCCGGGTTGGATGCTGGGTTATTTAGACTGGCGCGGACACTCGGTGCCATTAATTTCTTTTGAAGCAATGGGTAATGTGCGTATGCCGAGTCTGGCGACGGGCAAAGTTAAAGCGGCTGTTCTATTTTCAATCGGTGACGATGTCAACTTACCCTACATCTCAATTCTTGTGCAGGGTTCACCAACTGCGGTGAATGTCAAAGCAGAAGATCTGGTTTCTAACAAAGATGAAATAACGCATCCCGCAATCGAAGATAAAGTGATAATGGCAGACGGGACTTACAGCATCATGAATATTGAAAAGCTTGAGTCTATTGTTAAAAAAGTTATGACTCACTAGCTAAAAAGAAACTGTCTTACGGGAAAAATCAGATAGTTTTATTTAATCAAATTTAGCCAGTTAAATCTAACTGGCAAGATCACCCCAAAGCAATTGCACAGAAGTAATGGCTGCAAGTGCTGCAGTTTCAGTGCGTAAAATTCTAGGGCCCATTTTTATTCCCGTAAAATTATTTTCTTTTGCGAAGGTGACTTCCCTGCCTGTAAGCCCGCCTTCAGGACCAATTAAAATTTCAATGTTTTTGTTAGCTGTAACGCTTTGGATACTGCTTTCTGAAAGGGGATCGAGCAATAGTTTTAAGCAGTTAGTATTAGTTGTAACTGCCTGAGAAAAGTCACAAATCGAATTTATTTGTGGTAGAACGCTACGCCCGGATTGTTCGCATGCGCTGATGGCAACAGACTGCCAGTGCTGGATTTTTTTTTGTTGTCGGCCATCTTTAAGGTTTACTACAGTGCGCTCTGTGATAACGGGTGTGATGCTTGTAACACCAAGCTCGACTGATTTTTGAATAGCAAAATCCATGCGCTCGCCTTTGGAAATGCCCTGCAGTAAATGAATATTTAAATCAGACTCAATGCTGGTTTGATTTGCTGATTGAATATGTGCTATAGCGCGTTTGCCGGTGATTTCTAGTGTAGCTGAATATTCTATGCCTTCGCCATTAAATAAATTAAAGGTGTAATTGTTTTTTAATCGCAGCACCTTGATTAAATGATTACTAGCGGACTTGTCCAGCTCAAGAGAACTACCTGTAGTTAAATTTCCTGGTCGGTAAATTCTAATGGATTTCATGGCGATAATAAATCAGGCCTGTATCAGGCTTTGATATTGTTCCAGATACGCAGCGTGGCCTCAGATTGATTCATTGTGTAAAAGTGTAGGCCAGGCGCACCCATATCTAATAATTTTTGACTCATTTGAGAAACAAATTCAGCACCAAAATCTTTTATTGAATCTGTATCATCTGCATAGGATTCAAGTTTGCGCCTTAGCCACTGGGGAATTTCAGCACCACACATATCTGAAAATCTTGCCAGATTGCTGTAATTGGTGATGGGCATAATTCCAGGAACAATCGGAATATCAAGGCCGGCTTTTTCGCAGCTATCTATGAAATAATAATAACTGTCCACATTATAAAAATACTGGGTGATGGCAGAGTTCGCACCTGCTCTTACCTTGGTAATAAAATTGTGTAAATCTTTTGTTGCATTTTCAGCCTGTGGATGAACTTCCGGGTAGGCGGCAACTTCCAGATGAAACAGGTCGTTATAGTTATCACGAATAAAACTTATCAGCTCATTAGCATAATTAAAATCACTTTGCGACACGGTGCCTGATGGCATATCCCCACGCAAGGTAACTATGCGTGAAATACCCTGTTGTTTATAATCATCGAGAATATCTTTTAACTGCTGTTTGCTAGAGCCGATGCAGGACAGGTGTGGAGCAACATCACAGCCGGTGCTTTGTTTTATTTTGGTAACCGCGTTAAAGGTGGTTTCGCGTGTAGAACCGCCGGCACCAAAAGTGACGGAAAAGAACTCAGGATTAATTTCTTCTTTTAAAATTGTAGCGGTATTAAAAAGGTTTTCCATGCCCTTGTCTGTTTTTGGCGGAAAGAATTCACAGCTGAATTGTTTTTTTAGTTTTTGTTGGGTTTTCATAAATGAAACCTGTAAGTATAGGATTTGGTTATAAAAGACTCCCCTCTTTGAAAAAGAGGGGTTGGGGGAGATTTGAAACCTTTTAGATTGCGACTCTGTAATATTGAGCCTACATCCTAAATCATTTTAAATCCCCCTCAATCCCCCTTTTTCTAAGAGGGAGGCTTTTAGTAACGATAATGTTCAGCTTTATATGGACCCTCAACCGGTACATTAATGTAGTCCGCCTGTTCCTGAGAAAGCTCAGTTAAGTGAACCCCAATTTTAGTCAGGTGCAAGCGAGCTACTTTTTCATCCAGTTTCTTGGGCAGGATATATACTTTATTTTCATAAGCTTGCGCATTGGTGTAAAACTCAATTTGCGCCATAACCTGATTGGTAAACGAGGCTGACATTACAAAGCTCGGGTGACCGGTTGCACAGCCCAGATTAACCAGACGACCTTTGGCAAGTATAATAATCTTTTTGCCATCCGGGAAAATCACATGATCCACCTGTGGCTTGATTTCTTCCCACTCATATTTTTCCAGTGAAGCAATGTTGATTTCAGAATCGAAGTGACCAATATTACAAACAATGGCTTCGTTTTTCATCGCTTCCATGTGGTGGTGATCGATTACATTTAGGTTGCCTGTTGTAGTAACAAAAATATCACCCTGGTCAGCCACTTTATTTAGATCAACAACCCGGTAACCTTCCATTGCCGCCTGCAGCGCACAGATCGGATCAATCTCAGTAACCCACACCGTAGCCCCCATACCTTTATAGGCTTGTGCACAACCTTTGCCCACATCACCGTAACCGATAACAACACAAATTTTACCTGCAATCATTACGTCGGTTGCACGTTTAATACTGTCGATTAAAGATTCACGGCAGCCGTATAAATTATCAAATTTAGATTTAGTCGCTGAGTCATTAACATTCATTGCAGGGAATAATAATTCGCCTTTTTCCTGCATTTCGTAAAGACGGTGAAC
>Ga0316205_10005063_pt1 | contig 11116 bp, 10 predicted proteins | sample 3monthpyrite_MG_FD_204941 | JGI IMG/M metagenome (GOLD analysis project Ga0316205, IMG submission 204941) | Microbial mat bacterial communities from mineral coupon in-situ incubated in ocean water Damariscotta River, Maine, United States -... | ecosystem: Environmental > Aquatic > Marine >...
GCGCAGGAAAACGGCCTGAAACAGGCTCAGGTTTTCCGACGCCAGCTTGATCAGTGTATCGTTCAGCACAAAGGCCGCCATGCTCGCGGCCATGAGGGCCGCACCCCGGAAATTGTCGGATGAGAAATTCATCGGTCATGAAATCCGTATTCCATTGCGAAAGGCAAGTCATTGTTACAAAAACCAGAACCAGAACCGGACAAAAAAACCGGAAGGCCGAGGCCTTCCGGTTGAGTTTCTACGCTATGCGCAGGGGCTGTTATTCTAGAAAGTTTGCGACCCCCGGCCAAACTCGGGATAGGCTTCCATCCCGCATTCCGCCATATCAAGGCCGAGAACCTCATCTTCTTCATCGGCACGGATACCAACTGTCGCTTTCAAAATAAACCATGTCGCTGCACTGGTGACGATGACAAAGGCACCGATCGCTACAATCCCGATCGCCTGTGTGACGATGGAACCGGATCCGAAGATCCCGACCGCAAGCGTGCCCCAGATACCTGCAACCAGGTGAACGGAGATGGCACCGACAACATCATCAATTTTCATTTTATCGAGCAACGGCACGAAGATCACAACAAGCAGCCCGCCAATAGCACCAACGATCATGGTCAGGGCATGGTTCTGCAGATCAGGACCCGCCGTGATCGCAACCAGCCCCCCCAGCGCACCGTTCAGGGCCATCGACAAATCGATTTTCTTGTACATGATCTGGGTCATGATCATCGCGGCAACGACGCCGGAAGCAGCCCCCAGGTTGGTGTTTACATAAACAATTGCCATCGCTGTTGCATCAGCAGCCGAGCCCAGCGCCAGCTGGGAGCCACCATTGAAACCGAACCAGCCGAACCACAGGATAAAGGTGCCTATGGTTGCCAGCGGCATGTTGGAACCCGGCATCGGGTTTACACGACCATCTGCGCCATACTTGCCTTTGCGCGGTCCAAGAATGAGCGCACCGGTCAGGGCGCTCCACCCGCCAACGGAATGAACGAGGGTAGATCCGGCGAAGTCAGAGAAACCCATGGCTGCCAACCAGCCGCCACCCCAGACCCAGGATGCCTGGATCGGGTAAATAAAGGCGCTCAGGACAGCAACAAAGATCATGAACGGCCAGACCCTGATGCGTTCCGCGACCGTGCCGGAAACAACGGATGCCGCCGTTGCCACAAACACCATCTGGAAGAACCAGTCAGACGCCACAGAGTAGCCGTTATCGACCACAGCCTTGACCTGCTCCGCCGTCGCCTCATCTGCATTCAGCAAAGCTATTTCGGCAGCTGAGGAATTATAAAACAGCGAGAAGCTGCCAATGAAGCCACCTTCCGGCACGCCCACATACATCAAATTGTAACCAATCAAATAAAACATGATGCCCGCGATGGAATAGAGCGCCATGTTTTTCAGACAAATCGTTGTCGTGTTTTTTGCGCGAACCAGCCCCGATTCCAGCATGGCGAAACCTGCCGCCATGAACATCACAAGGATCCCGTGAACAAGAAATGAGAACGTGTTGAAGACATAAGCAACTTCACTTTCAACAGCCGCGAAGGCTTCCGTTGAGACAAGACTGCTCAGAATAAGGGCACCGGTCAGGACCGGAGCCGCTTTACTTGGTTTTAAAAATTTCGACATTGGTTATCTCCGAACCTAAAGTGCGTCGTTATCGGTTTCGCCAGTGCGAATGCGCACGACGTTATCAAGGGAGTAGACGAAGACCTTGCCATCGCCGATTTTCCCGGTCTGGGCAGCCTTGACGATGGTTTCAACCGCCTGTTCTGCAACATCTTCCTGAACGGCGACTTCAATTTTTACTTTTGGCAGGAAACTGACCGTGTATTCGGCACCCCGGTAAATTTCCGATTGCCCTTTTTGACGCCCGAATCCTTTGACCTCGCTCACGGTCATGCCTTCAACGCCCAATGGGGTCAGCGCTTCGCGAACCTCATCAAGTCTGTGTGGTTTTATGACAGCCATTATCAGCTTCATGGAACTCATCCTCTGTTTTGCGGCAGTTGCCGGTTTCAGTGTTGCACTGCACATTTCAAGGATCGTGCCAGACTCGAAATTTTTTATTTCGGATTTGTTATCAATGAGTTAGAAAGAAGTAGATGGCAGTGTGATTCTCTTGTTATTTTATAAACGCCTAATATTTAAACAATATATTATTAATGATTAAATATTAGGCATATTGATGTGCTAGACTTCACCAAGAATTCAAACGATGGTTCGCCAATGAACAAACAGCAGCAAAATTCTGATTTAATCGAAACAGAAGTGCTGATCGTGGGTGGCGGACTGGTCGGGGCTGCGCAGGCAATTGCGCTCGCTGAAGTCGGTATTTCTGTAACCGTTGTTGACATGATGGACCCGGCAATTGGGCAGGACAGCGGCTTTGATGGCCGCGCATCCGCCATTGCACTGGCGACCAAACGCGTGCTTGAGGGCGTTGGCGTCTGGCAGCGCCTGGGCGATGACCCGGCACCGATCCTCGATATACGTGTGTCGGACGGCCCGTCACTGATGTTTTTGCACTATGACCATCAAACCCTTGGCGATGAGCCGCTTGGTTTCATGGTTGAAAACCGCCATATGCGCCGCGCACTAGTGGAGCGCCTGGGTGAGATGGACGGCGTTTCCTATCTGGCCCCGGCGCAAATTAATGAAATGGAGCGCTCGCCTTCAGGTGTTCTGGCAACCCTTGCCGATGGTCGCCAGATCAAAACCCGCCTCGCCATTGCTGCCGAAGGGCGCCGTTCACCGACCCGGGAGAAAGCAGGTATCAGGGTCACCAGCTGGTCATACGATCAAACGGCCATCGTTTGCACCGTGCGTCACCAGGAAAGTCATGATTTCGTCGCCCACGAACATTTCCTGCCGGCTGGCCCGTTTGCCATTCTGCCGCTGGGTGGCGATGCATCGAACCCTGGCAATATGTCCTCAATTGTCTGGACCGAACGCAGCGAACTTGCCCCCGCGATCCTCGGCCTTGATGAGGAAGAGTTTAAAATGGAGTTTGACCGGCGCTTTGGTGATTTTCTTGGTGAGACCGAGATCATCGGACCGCGCTGGTCCTATCCGTTAAGTTTGCAGTTTGCCCGGAAATCCGTCGATACACGTCTGGTTCTGATCGGTGACGCCAGCCATGGCATGCACCCGATTGCCGGGCAGGGCCTGAATATGGGGCTTCGTGATGTTGCGGTGCTGGCTGAAGTGGTGATCGATGCCAAACGACTGGGACTTGATATCGGTGCCGGGGATGTGCTGGCGCGTTACGAGAGCTGGCGCCGGTTTGACAACACCATGATGCTGGCGGCAACAGATGGGCTCAATCGACTGTTTTCAAATAACATCCCCCCGGTCCGGCTGGCACGTGATATTGGCCTCGCCATCGTCAATAAAATCCCGCCCCTGAAGAAAACCTTCATGCGTCATGCCATGGGCTTGGTCGGCGAGCTCCCGCGCTTGATGCGTGGCGAACCGCTTTAGATATTTACCGCAAATGCGTCGTCGCAAACGAAGCCGTTTGCTCGGGATTTGCTTATGGGTCTCTGCTCAGACCCTGTGCTTCAAGGGCGTCAAGGTACCCCTGCCAAAGCTCGTCCTGACGCATGCCGTAATCATAGAGCGTGTCCCACGAATAAATCCCGGTGTCATGCAAATCGTCAAACTTGATTTTGACGGCATAATTTCCAACCGGCTCCACTTCCATAATATTGACATGGCGACGTCCGGGGATTGTCTTTTTCTGATCCGGCCCATGACCCTGAACATCGGCAGACGGGCTTTCGACCCTGAGCAGTTCCGCCGTCAGGCGAAAGGTTTTGCCGTCATCAAAATCGACCTCCAGAACTTTCTCTTCACTTTTAACGCGAATTTCTGTCGGGGCATGTTTGGTGCCAAACGAGGTGTTCATCACAGTATCCTTTTATTCGCTGAATGTACCGGGTGCCGCATCATCGTCGAGCTCGCGGGCTTCATCGGCAAGCATGATCGGTATACCATCACGGATCGGGTAAGCCAGACCGGCACCGCGGCTGATCAGTTCCTGCTTTTCCCGGTCATACTCAAGCGGTCCCTTGGTGAGCGGGCAGACCAGAATTTCCAGTAATTTCGGATCCACATCTTGGCTAGTCATCGTCTCTTCCTTTTTTGTCTTGCCCAAACCTGGCATTCAATTCGATACTTTCAATGGCGAACCGGGGCAGGCCCCTGTTTTGCTTCATGTACGGCCATTTCCATTAATGAACGTAACATTTCCCCCTGCGCCACCAAACTCGAACATTCCAGAATGGCCTGCTTTTCTTCCGGGGCAAATGGCACCGCCATGGCAACCGAGGTGATCAGCGTCGCCTCATCCGCATCTTCCAGCGCATCCCAGGACCCTTTGATGTCATAGAAGGCAAAATAGGCCTGTAGTGAATCAACAAAGGGCTGGCGAACAAACCCATCAACCGAACGGGGGTTCACATCATCAATAAAAGCAGAATAATCAGGGCGAACCCTACGATACCCGTTTTCAAGCTCCAGTTCCTCAGAAACCCCGAACCGGGTCAATCCCTGAAGGGTGATGAAGAAGCGACCATCCTCGGCTTCGGCAAATGTCGTAATCCGGCCAAGACAGCCAATGTCATAAATCGGATCACCATCCCCAACGGTTTCACGTTTTACGGATTTCGGCTGAACCATGCCGAGAAACCGGTCCCCCGCGAGAGCGCCTTCCACCATTCCAAGATACCGGTGCTCGAATATGTTGAGAGGCAACCGCCCGCCTGGCAGCAATAAAGCGCCGCTCAGGGGAAAGATGGGAAATGCCGTCGGCAGATCATTAATTTTCAACCCGTAAGTTGGAAACGTCATGAAAAGAGTATCGTCGACAACTTGCGCCGCCCATCCTGGGTCACCGGATCGTTCGAGCCCAGCGCCTCAAAAACTTTCAAAACCTGCTGACGCGCAGCTTCCTCGTTCCAGGCCCGGTCGCGGCGGACGATCTCAAGCAGCTCGTCCAGCCCTTCTTCATTACGCCCGGACCCAATCAGGGCATTGGCATAATCAAAGCGCGCCTGATGGTCCGCAGGACTGGCTTCGGATGCAGCCTTCAGGGCAACCGTTTCGCTGTCATCTGTCCCCTCACCCATTTCAGCCAACTCAAGGGCGGTGACCGCCGCAGCGATTTCGGGTTTTTTTCGTAATTCTTCGGGCAGACCATCCGCCATCTCACGCGCCAGCGGTAATTGTTCAATCATCATGGCGGAACGGATCATGCCGCCAATCGCAACCGGGTTGCCGGGGTCCTGTGTCTGGATTTCACGATACATCGACCCGGCAGCCAATCCGTCACCTGCGTCCAATGCCGCCTGCGCCTGCTCCAGTGCCGCATCAATCGGGGGCTTCGCACCATCCAGCAGCTTTTCAACAAACGCTTTCAACTGGCTTTCCGGGACCGCACCCGTGAAACCGTCTACTGGCTGGCCCTGTTTGAAGGCAAACACGGCGGGGATGGACTGCACCCGCATCTGCGCCGCAATTTCCTGATTTTCGTCAACGTTAACCTTGGCCATTTTGACCAACCCGCCCGCCTGGGTGACCAGCTTTTCGAGCGCCGGGCCAAGCGTTTTGCAGGGCCCGCACCAGGGTGCCCAGAAATCAACGATAACCGGCACATTCTTCGATTCCTCAATCACATCCTGCATGAACGTCGCCATACCGACGTCCTTGATCAGATCGCCCGCAGGAGCAGTTGGCTGCCCACCAGGTGCGGGCTGATCAAGGCTTGGCTCGACATAAAGCGGCGCGGTCGTTTTGCCGCCCTGCCCGCCACCTGAGCCAGCTGACCCCGAACCTGCTGACCCCGAACCTGCCGACATTGATCCATCGGGATTGAGCTTGAATTCCATGATATCTGTTCCTTTATTGCCTGCCTTACATGGCGTCACCGGGGTCTAAGTGCAACCCCGCACCTGCTTAGGCATTGCTACTACCTTATTATAATTCGACAACCTGCGGGTCATGCCCGGTTGACGCGATAAACGAACGGAGCCCATCCGGCGTGATCCGGGTTGTCCGGGTGTTTTCCAGCGGATGGAAATTCAGATAATCCGCCGCCATCATTTCCTGATCGAGCACGACATTTACCACGGCACCCTCATCATTAATCAGCGCAAAGGGCGAAACCGATCCGGGCTCGACACCCAACGTTTCCATCAGGAGGTCCGGCTTGCCAAACGACAGGTTTCCGGCACCGATGCGGTGGCGCAAATCCTTCATGTCAATGGCGCGGTCTTCCAGACAGACAACCAGCCAGAGCTGCTTTTTCTTGTCTTTCAGAAACAGGTTCTTCGAATGCGCGCCAATCATGTCGCCGCGTTCGGCCTTGGCCTCTTCAACCGTGTAAACGGCGTCGTGCTCGGTGGTAATGGTGTCCACGCCAAGCGTGTCAAGCCGCTCAAAAATGTCGCTCATGCTCTTCATATCGGGGCGAATACTAACGAGCGCGGTGCGTGGCGACAAGCATCAGATAAAGTTCTCCAAAATGCACTTGCAAAGTAATTATCGATGCGTATTATCCACACGCTTTCGACGGAAACGTCAACGCGGGCGTAGCTCAGTGGTAGAGCATCTCGTTGCCAACGAGAATGTCGTGAGTTCGAATCTCATCGCCCGCTCCATTTCCTTTCCAATCATCGAGTGACCCTCAACGAACCCTTTCTTTCGCCCGTTTTTCCGTGGGCCATCCCAACAAATCCCAACATTTTTAGCATTTTGACGATAGCCGTTGGTAAAAATCCCGGAATTCCGCCATTTCTTGCTGACCATATTTTCCATAATACCAAATAAGCATACCACACCCCCATAAAACACAACACCGGCACCCATTTGCGTACCACAGTATAAATTTATTGCCTTAAGAAGCAGACGGATTTCGAGGCAGGGTATTTTTGGCTATACCAATCAGCAAAGATTTAAATAAAAGCTGGACGAACAGAGGATTGTTAATATTGGCTGAGTATTTTTTCTTTTGCCGCTCCAAATGCGGTGCTGGTAATTTGGGTAAACAGCATTTGAGCCAGTTCTTCTGCGTCACTGCGTTTGCGACTAATACCGATATGATAATCCACCTTGCTGTTCGTGATAAAGTCCACCTTGGCAAAATCCATTCGGTCTAAATACCCTGACTTTTTTGCCAAATATTGTACCTGTTGAATGTTTGCTACGTAAAAGTCACCTATGTTTCTAAGAAACAAAAGGCGAAGGAGAGATTTCATATCAGGAGCAAAGGTGCGGTTTATGAAAGCTGGAATATTATCAATTTCCCAGCCAATCCCTCTTTCTGAAAGAAAGTTAAACCGGGCAAGGTCTTTATAATTTTTAACCCGCTTTAACGCCTCAGCTTTCGGGTGATCCTTTCTGAAAACAAGATATCCCATATCAAGAGTGTAAAGAGGTAAAGATGCGAAGGCTGCATATTTTTGTCGGGCTATTGAAGGATAGGTACAAAACGCATCAACCGCGCCAAATTTAACCATATTTTGTGCCCGGCGCCATGGATATGGAGTTAACTTTGCTTCAAATCCTGAAATGTTTTTAAATAAGGCTTTGAGCAAATCCGGGATAATTCCAACACTATGCCCTGCATGCTGATAGGATAATGGCGGACCGCCATTGGACATGGCAAAATTAATTATTGCGCTTTCAGACGCACCCAGTTCCATGGGGAAGATACATGCACCTGCTATACCCATAGAGCCTGTTTTGATAAATGAACGCCGTGTTAATACCACCATGAATTCAAATGCCTGTTGTCGATTATGTTAAAGGAGCTTCAGATATCCCTTAATCATACCAGATACCGACTCGCAGTTTTCCACCCATTAAATTATTATACCATACTCCGATAACTTGATTTTAAATATTTTTCTGCTCTTTGAAAACAACACAAGCCATCCAGCGCTTATGTCCGCCTCGGGTCCAGAAGAAATTTTGTACTCCATATCCTGTTTCCTCTCCACCTAAAAGCAGACCCACCCGTTCGGGAGCGATGGTGTTCATCCTATATTCAAAATCGCAAACATGACATTCCGCCGGATTTGGCCCCGCATAGTAGTAGTTTATCCCATGACTGTGGTTTTTCGATGACGATATTGCGTTAAATTTACGCGGCCACAAGCCTGAACCGGCCCTTCCGTTCCAGCCTCTAAAACGTCTCCATTCCATAGAGCATCGGCAGCAGCAAACTAAGGGCCAGCCATACAATTAAGGTGAGCGGCAAGCCGACCCGCATGAAGTCTGAAAACCGGTACCCGCCAGCATTCATGACCAAAAGATTGGTCTTGTAGGCCATCGGCGTGGCGTAGCTCATGTTGGCCCCGAACAGCACCGCCAGCACGAACGGCTCAGCGGGCAGGGACAACTGGCCCGCGATGCCGATGGCGATGGGTGTGCCAATAACGGCGGCAGCGTTGTTGGAAACAATGTTTGTGAGAATCGCCATCAATAGCATCAGGCTGCTTAACAGGACCATGGGGGAGGCACCTCCGGCGACGGCAAGATAGACCTCGGCGAGATACGCAGCGCCTCCGGTTTTCAGCAACGCCGTCCCCAATGCCAAACTGGCAACGACAATCAGGATCACCTGCGTACTCAGTGCCCGCGCGGCTTCACGCCAGCGCAGGCAACCGGTAATGATCATGACGAATACGCCACACACTGCGCTGATGGCGATTGGCATAATTCCGAAGGCAGCCAGAGCAATCACACCGGTCATAATGCCAAGCGCCAGAGGTGCCCGCGCTGTATGTGGAAGGTCAACAGTAGCATCCAGAACCAGCAGGTCGCCCTCGCGTCTGATCGCGGCAACGTGCTCAAGGCTTCCCTGCACAAGAAGGACATCACCAACCCGCAGACGCACATCGCCAACTTCACCGCTCAATCTCGCCAGAACAGTTCCGGCGCGATGGATCGCCAGTGTCACCACCTGATAGCGGTCCATAAAACGCGAGCGCGACAGGGTCCTGCCTTCCAGAGGTGAGCCCTGGGTGATGACGACCTCGGCAATCTGTTGATCATCGGCGCGCAACGGATTTTCATCGTCGACCTGGATGTCTCCTGAATAGAGGTGCCCGCCCAGAACCTCTTCGAAGGCCTTCAGGTTTTTAGGCGTATCGCGAATACTGATGCGGTCTCCGGCATGCAGGACGGTATCAGGCAGGGGTTTGACCGTCATATTGTCGCCCCGGTGAATTTCCCTGATCTGAATGTCTTCACCGGCGATTTCGCGAATATTAAGCAGCGTTTTCCCGCAAGCTATGCTGTCTTCGCCTATATGCAAAAAACCGGAAAAAAACCGGGGCGACATATCGCCAAGTGGCGATTCGCGCGCCGGTAACATCCGTGGCGCCAACACCCACAGATATAAAATTGCCAGCCCGCCGGCGACGGCTGCGGGGACAAAAAAATCAAACATGCCAAACCGGCGAAGGCCGAGGTCGGCTGCGATGGAGATCACCAGCAGATTCGTCGAGGTACCAATTGTTGTTGTCATGCCACCAACCAGAGTTGCGAACCCCATCGGCATCAGAATGCTGGACGCCGGTTTCCCGGTTCTGAGCGAAATGCTGGTCAGAATCGGCAGCAGCAGGACAACAACCGGGACATTGTTCACGAACGCACTAAGCGCCGCGCCAACGACGAGGGTGAGCAATAGTGACAGGGCCGGGCTGATCGACCACAAACCGGCAAGTCCCCGGCCGACCGGCTCCAGCGCCCCCGTGCTGACCAGCCCCTGTCCGGCAATCATCAGGGCACAAACGGCGATCAAGGCCTCATGACCAAAGCCCTGGAAAAAATCCACGGCGTATAGAGTGGTTCCGTTCATCGTATAGGGAAACAGCTCAAACCCGGCGACCAGAATCACCAGAACGGCAAGACTCGATGTTTCCAGCGCGATTGAATCGCGGGTGAACAGGAAAAATGCAACCCCGATCAGAATCAGGACGGCCAGACCATGGGCATCGGGCAAAGCGGGAAATATCATGTCGTGCGTTCCTAAGTGAGTCCGTAGAGATTGTATGTGAAGCCTGAGGTATAGATCAAATGATGAAGCTGTATGTTACACTCATCTCTCCTTATGCGCGGATGGTACGCATTATCGTCCTGGAAAAAATCCAGAAAACCGGGTTGAGATCATTCCGGCCCAGACACGCAAGGCCAACAGCCCCTATTACACCATCAAACCCTCAGGCCGTGTGCCCTGCCTAGTCCGTGAAAATGGCGACGCTATGGAGACGGGATCATCCCAGACTTTTGGATTGGGTTGACCGTACCAGCGAGCGGCCCTCAATCGCTGAACCCCTCCCGGCGCTTTTGTAGATATAGCCTAACCGAAACAATGGTCTCTACAACGAGGGTATCGGCGGCACGGGGCAATCGAGGACGCTCGAAAAAGCCCGTATCATTTCCATTTCAACGGGAGATATTTTTTGATCATATGCCACACTTGCAGCGCAGGCGTTCAGTAGTCGTTGTTTGTCGAGAGGCTTCAGCCTTGCAAGTTTTTGCAGGGACTGATCCAGATTTGAAACCTTCATCTCATTTTTAGCCGCTAATTGAAGCTTACTAAATTCCAGCGATTTTTCTGCGGCAAAAAAAGCTTCTTCAATTTGAATCTGGTTCTGATGACCAGCATAAGCCATTGCCGAGAGGATCAGCCCTGTTTCATTCTTGAGTTGATTTAGATTGGAATAACGCCCATTCGTGTCGGTCAGCTTGAAGAACTGTCCATCCAGGTGGCTCAGCAGAATTTTCTGTAACGACCACTCCAGCAGATTGACCCTGGCATCCATTTTAATCAATTCAGCCAGAATTTTCCTGAATGATTTGTATTGATTGACAGATAACTGCTTCAACGCAGGAATAACCATATCGATCAGAGGCAGCCTGAACCTGATATGAAGATTATCCATTTCCGGCATTAGCCTGTGCATTAACGCCAAGACATCCAGGTCGGCCTGTTCCTGCAAATGTTTTAATTGTTGGTCACGAATGCCCTGACCCGAATCAAGCAGCAGGGTATAAATAACAGCGCGGGCGCCATAGGGCTCACGGGCAGCTTCCTTTA
>Ga0316205_10005064_pt1 | contig 11116 bp, 8 predicted proteins | sample 3monthpyrite_MG_FD_204941 | JGI IMG/M metagenome (GOLD analysis project Ga0316205, IMG submission 204941) | Microbial mat bacterial communities from mineral coupon in-situ incubated in ocean water Damariscotta River, Maine, United States -... | ecosystem: Environmental > Aquatic > Marine >...
GGGCGGGCACCGCTGTGCCGGTTGTGCACACGGTTGAATTGCTCGACTGGGCCACCGGCGGGCCAAAACCTCCGTCGCTTTAAGGCATTTTCGCCGATACGCTACGACTACTGTTGCACATAAATGACACATTCTTGGCCTGTCGCGGCGAAATCTGCGCTTGGTAAGCAAAACTGTCACAAAACTGTCTCACAGAATCGCTATTTGGTCGCAACGAATCCAAGGAACAGGACGGGCTTATGGGGCGACCAGATTTTATGCGACTCGGTTTGGCGGGCAGCTTTGTGCTGGCGATTATGCTGATACTGGCTCTGCGGGTTGATGCGGGCGCGGGTGGCAACCTGTTGATTGTCGCGGCGATGATCGGCGGTTACATGGCCATGAATATCGGCGCCAATGATGTTGCCAATAATGTTGGGCCTGCGGTGGGATCAAAAGCGCTCACCATGCTGGGGGCGATTCTGATTGCCGCGATTTTTGAAGCCAGCGGGGCGCTGCTCGCCGGGGGTGATGTAGTCAGCACCATCAAAAAAGGCATTATTGATCCGGCGATGATTTCCGACGGTAATGTGTTTATCTGGCTGATGATGGCGGCGCTTCTGGCGGCGGCGATCTGGCTTAATCTGGCCACGGCAATTGGCGCGCCGGTTTCCACCACGCATTCCATTGTTGGCGGGGTGCTGGGGGCCGGTATCGCCGCCGCCGGTTGGGGCATTGCTAATTGGGGTATGATGGGCCAAATCGCGGCCAGCTGGGTCATTTCGCCGGTTCTGGGCGGTGTTATCGCCGCGGGTTTTCTTTATATCATCAAGCGAGCCATCATTTTCAGGGCGGATAAAATTTCGGCCGCTGTGGTTATGGTGCCGGTATTGATCGCCGTTATGACCTGGGCTTTCGCGGTCTACCTCATCCTCAAAGGCCTTGGCAAACTCTGGAAGCTCGACTTTTATTCCGCCGCGGCGCTGGGTTTTGGCATTGCTGTGATTGTGTTTTTTCTGGTGCGGCCAATGGTTAAAAAAGCCTCCGAGAAACTCACCAATGATCGGGCGAGCATTGGTGAATTGTTCACCATTCCGCTAATTTTTTCGGCGGCCATGCTCAGCTTTGCCCATGGCGCGAATGATGTGGCCAACGCGGTTGGTCCGCTGGCGGCGATCAATGATGCAGTGGTGAATGGCGGCGTGGCCAGCAAAGCCGGAATTCCGCTTTGGGTGATGCTGATCGGGGCGACGGGCATTGCGCTCGGACTGGCGCTTTACGGGCCAAAACTCATCCGCACCGTGGGCGGAGAAATTACCGAGCTCGATAAAATGCGCGCCTTTTGTGTGGCGCTGGCGGCGGCGATAACCGTCATTCTGGCCTCACAGCTTGGCCTGCCGGTTAGCTCGACCCATATCGCCGTGGGCGGTATTTTTGGCGTTGGTTTCCTGCGCGAGTATCTCGAGTCAAACCATGACAGGTTGATAGCCGAAATCAAAGACCATTACGAAGGCGAATCCCCCGAAGCGGCCAACGCTTTTCTGGATCGATTTGAGGCGGCGGATATCAAAGATCGCCACGCGATTCTGAAGGAGATGAAGAAAAGCCGGAGCATGGTAAAATCTGACCAGAAGCGCCTGCGCAAGGCTTACAAAAAAGAACTGGTCAAACGCTCGATGGCGCTCAAAATTGCCGCTGCCTGGATCATCACCGTGCCGGCTGCCGCTGTGCTGGCGGCGGTGCTTTATTACGCCATTCGTGCGGTTATGCAGACGGTCTGATCAGGAAACGCACATCGCAACCTCATACATCACCGGCGCAAAGCTTTTGCATAAGTCATGGATCCGCCGGTTGCGTTCGCGCATTTCGGGAGATCTTAACATCGCCTGAAAATCCTCCCGGCTTTGCCATTGCGAGTAATTGGCGATGCGGGTGCGGGCGTCATTTATATGGAGCGCCGAGGCGATATATCCCGGGCGTTTTGAAATTACCTCGCGGCAGGCAGCGCTCAGCTCGTCAAAAAGATCATCGCAAGTTCCGGGGGTCACTTCAAAGGTGGTGATCACGGTTTGAATGTCGGCATTGTTGGAAATGGTCAGCATGGTAGCCTCCTTTATTGCTCAGTGTAGCACCCCGCGAGCCAAAACCAAGCAAAATGGCACCCCGCACAGGCAGGGTGCCATTGAAAGACAGCTTTCTAGGCGACGCTATCGCTGCGCAGGTTGAGCTGGAGCACTCCCTTGCGCGCGGCGGACCATGAAATGCTGACGCTGTCCCCCGCGCCTCCCTGTGCCACGTTGAAATAGGGAGCGTCAAATTGGGGGGCATTTGCGGCATCCTGCACCGGCCCGATTGCGGCCCAGCCTTCCACCCCGCGCACTTGCCCGCCAAACGGCACTTTGGCAGCGTGGGAGTAGGTCCATGTCGAGACGGCGGATACCTGTGACACCGTCACATTGGCCGGGTTTTCGGTGCGGTCTATCACATCTTCAAAGCTATTGCCATAAAACAAGATGTTTTTTGTCAGCGCGTGGTCAAAGCTGCCATTTGAGGTAACAATGCTCTCCACTCGGTCAATCGTACCTGAGCCAATATCCTTGAAGGTATTGCCCATCACCGTGATGCCGTCAATATGATGCCCCGACCCATAAGGTGACAGCCGAATAAAGGTGAACCACGACGCGGTGTCGGACACCACAAAAATATTACCAGTGATCGACAGCGCGCCAAAAGGCACCGTGCCGGAACCAACATTGGTATAGTTGGCGTGCTCGTTGGCAATATCAATAAAGCAATTATCGATATAGTTGCCGGTGACCACGCTATTGCAGTTGCGCGATGTAAACACAAATCCTGCCGTGCGGTCGCCCGACGGGGCGCTATCGCCCTGCCACACATGGTTACCGGCAATAATATGCCCGCCACCGGCGACCACGCCAAAATGCTTAAATCGCACCGCCTGATTATCACGCACTTTTATATCGTTGAAATTGGTGTTGAAGGCGATGCTGGTCCGATTTTGCGCCAACTCGTCATATTCCGACGTATACCACTCGTTATTATCCAGCGAGATGCCAAAGCACCCTTTGTGATGCGAAGTAAGGCCGCGGTCTTTCGGCTTCAAAAACCAGCAATTGCGGATGCTCCATTCAAAACCGGTATAGGGCAGTATCAACGCAGAGCAGCGCCCAAGGCAGGCAAATTCTATATTCGACACCTGAAAACGCGAGATCCCGTCAAAGCCGGAAAAATCGAGGAGATATTTGAAACGCTCGAAGGTGTAGGTCTGGCTCGACGGCGGGTTTACCAGCTCTTGCGAAAGTGTAATCGTGCCCGCACCGTCGTCTTTGCTTGAAACATAAACCTCGCGCCCTACCCCAGAGCCGGTAACCAGAGAGCCAACAGGAATATTGGCGACATTTACAACACTGGAAAGGGTTTTGGGGCTACCGGTGGAATAGCTCGCGCTTGAGGTCACCGTGGTTGTATCCCAGCCTGCTGAGTCGGTGGCCTCCAACTGACCATTGCGAATAACCCGGCGACTGCCAAAATTGTCTTTATTGCCGACGGCGGCATGCACATCAATCGGCTCGTCAAGCTGAATGCGGCGCCCGCCAAGGTCTAGCGATTCGTGGTCGGTAAAATTAAACAAAGCGGCCAGCGCGCGGGTCAGCGCTTCGCGTTCGTTACCAAAGGCAGCCTCATAGGTTTTGTATTCGTAATTCGAGGTGATTTGCAGGCGCGCCGAACTGGGCATTATCAACTGCCCTTCAAAGCGGATCGGCGCATTGATGGTTATCGAGGTGTCAATATAATAGGTGCCTTCCGACACCACGATCTCGCGGCCCTGTGCATCGGCATCGGCAGCCAGAAAGGCGAGGCGGTCATTGGTGATCCCGTCACCGATCGCCCCGTAATCGCGCACATCAACCCAACCCATCAACTTGCGGTAAAAAACCTCGGTCTTGTCTTCGATCACCACCGATTCAACCCGCACCACCGCGCCGTCATCGCCGGTCATGTCCAGCCCGAAATGGCCAAATACCGGCTCGGTTCCCCAAACCAAATCTACACCGGTGCGATCTCCGGTGCCGACAATCGCCGAAACAGAATAGATCCGTCCATAAGTATCAGGCAGCACTTCCGGCCCGGTTTCATCCAGCCCGATTACATGCAGCCCGCCCGGGCCACCCGCCCAGGCCGCCACGCGAAACGAGGGAAACAGCCCGCTCAACACCTTAAAGCGAATGGTGACCTGCAAATAGCAACCGGGCAGCATCGGGGTATCACCCATATAGCGCAGTTTTTGCAGTGTGCTGGTTTTCTGCAGCTCAACGCAGGGTCCGAAATCCGGGTCGCTGGCCACCAGCGCGGCATTTGCCGCCCCGTCATAGGTCGCTGACCCCGGGGTGCCATCCTCGCTGGACCAATCCGCCAAGCCATCAATAAAGGCTGGCGGCATAAAATCCAAACCATCGGTAATTGCCTTATTCATCTATAAACCCTTCCCGGTTTCATCGGCCAAAAATGCGCCCTTTGGGGCAAAGAGAAGCCTGCTAATTATCTGAAATCGCGGTGCTTTTGCGACTGCATGAGAAATTAGACTAAAATTGTATGAAAACAGTAAAGGTGGCGTGCGCCGATAAAAGCCGGTGCGCAACACTTCGGCTTTTATCTATGCTTTATAAGAGGTTGTATGTTTAGAGAAACGCACCCGCCAGCGCTTTTTCAATCAGGGCAACCGTTTCACCAGCGCCGTATAACGCAATAAATCCGCCAAAGCGCGGCCCTTGCGAGGCCCCGAGCAGCACTTCATAAATCGCCGTGAACCAGTCCCGCAAAGGCTCAAATCCGTGCTCTTTACCGACGGCAAAAACAAGGCTCTGTAGTGCTTCGCCGTCAGCCTCACCATCCCAGCCCTTAAGGCGGGCAGCCAAATCTTCCAAAGCCGCGTGTTCCTGATCTGTCGCCGCCCGATACACCTTTGTCGGCTTTACAAAATCATGGAAATAGCGCACCGCTTGTGCCGCCGCAATATCCAGCCCCGGGTGGGTTTCCGGGTTGGCCCCGGGGGCATATTTGTGGATGAACCCCCACATTTGCGCTTTGCTTTCGGCACTGGAGGCCGAGGCGACGTTGAGCAGCATCGAAAACGGCACCACCATATCGCTCACAGGTGGCTGGCCGCGGTGAATATGCCAGACAGGGTTATTGAGCTGTGCCTTTAAGTCCTGCGTTGGATAGGCGCGCAGCTGCTGGTGGTATTCGTCGACCGCTTTCGGGATCACATCAAAATGCAACCGTTTGGCGGATTTGGGCTTTTGATACATGAAATAGCTCAGGCTTTCAGCGCTTGCATAGGTCATCCACTGGTCAATCGAAATGCCGTTTCCCGAAGATTTTGATATTTTTTGCCCATTCTCGTCCAAAAACATTTCATAGATAAAATGCGCTGGCGCAGGCACACCGAGTATCCGGCAAATCTTGTCATAAATCGGTGTGTTGGTCGAATGGTCCTTGCCATACATCTCGAAATCCACCCCAAGCGCTGCCCAGCGCGCGCCAAAATCCGGCTTCCACTGCAGCTTTACTTTTCCGCCAGTTACCCGCGTGGTGATTTCCTCGCCGTCCTCGTCGTCAAAGGTTATGGTGCCTGCCGCCGCATCCACCGATTTCATCGGCACATAAAGCACCCGCCCGGTTTTTTGTGAAATCGGCAAAAAAATAGAATAGGTCGCCCGGCGTTCTTCGCGCAGGCTGGCCAGCATAACTTCCATAATCTCGTCATATTTCTCGACACAACGCAGCAATACTTCGTCAAACTGACCCGAGCGGTAAAACTCGGTCGACGAAATAAAGTCATACTGAAAGCCAAACGTGTCCAGAAACCGGCGCAGCATCGCGTTGTTATGCCCGGCAAAGCTGTCATATTCGCCAAACGGGTCGGGCACATCGGTCAGCGGTTTTTGCAAATGCTCCTGCAAGGCCTCGGGGTTTGGCACATTCCCCGGCACTTTGCGCATCCCGTCCAAATCATCCGAAAAGCAGATCAGTTTGGTCGGCAGGTCCGAGATCGCTTCAAAAGCCCGGCGGATCATGGTGGTGCGCGCCACCTCGCCAAAGGTGCCGATATGCGGCAGGCCCGAGGGCCCGTAACCGGTTTCAAACAACACATAGCCGCTGGCAGGGGGTTTGCCGGCAAACCGCTTCTCCAGCTTTTTGGCCTCCTCAAAAGGCCAGGCTTTGGAGGTCATTGCGAGTTCACGAAGTTCAGACATAACTGTCCCCTTTACGGCCCACCGCCCATCGGCAGACAATTTATTATTCGCTTCCTATTGTGCAGCGGTGCGATGGTCAATATTCTAAGCACACCCATCGCTCATATAAAGGTAAACCCGATGCCCGAAAGTCTGCTCCCTTCGTTTTCCCCGCAAGATGCGCTGGTCGCCGTGATGATCGCCGAATCCGCATCGGACGAAGACATCACCAATTCCGAACTGCTCAGCATTACCCGCATTGTTGATCACATGCCGATTTTCGCAGATTATGACAGCGACCGCATCAAACAGGTGGCGCAAGTGGTGTTTGACCTGTTCGAGGTGGATGACGGGTTAGATGCCCTATTCGGCATTGTGCGCACCGCGCTGCCCGAACCCCTTTACGAAACCGCCTATGCCATGGCCTGCGATGTCGCGGCGGCCGATGGCCGGTTGCATCAGGGTGAACTCGAATTCATGGCCGAAATCCGCTACGAGCTGAATGTTGACCGGCTACACGGAGCCGCGATCGAGCGCGGCGCCCGGGCTCGTCACATGCAAATTCCCGAGTCCGAGTAGGGCAGGGAGGTCGGCCATTCGCTTAAACGAGGTGGCACCTTCGGCAATCATACCCGCCTCATTCCCCTCGGGGGTGTAGGCAAAGCAGCGCATACCGGCCGCGTGGGCGGCGCGCACCCCGGTCAGGCTATCTTCCACCACCACGCAGCGCGCGGGAGGTCGCCCGTCGGCGGCATGCCAAAAAAGGTCGGGGGCCGGTTTGGCGGTGTCCAGCACCTGTGCAGAGTAGATCCGCCCACCAAATCGCGGCAACAGCCCGTGTTGTCCAAGGGTGATCTCCATCTTTTCAAAACTCCCGTTTGAGCCGACACAATAAGGGATATTTGCGGAATCCAGGCTGTCAAGCACGCCGGTTATCCCTTCGATCAGCGGACAGCCCTGCCTCAGGCGGGCATAAATCTGTCGGTAAACCTGCGCCACCCAGTTTTCTGGCAAATCCGCCCCGAGGCCAATGGCCTTTTCGCGCACTCCTGCCATGGTCATGCCAACAAATAGCGCCATACATTCCGCCAGTGTTACCACAAACCCGTGGTCGCTCAGGCTTTCCGCCATGATCGAATTACCGATCACCTCGCTATCCACCAGCACCCCGTCACAATCAAAAATCACCAGCTCAATATCACGCATTTTCCACACAGTCCAAAATTTGAGCTATGGTAAGCGAAACTTACCGCATTCACGAGGCCCAAATGTTAAAAACGCTCCCGCTGCTCTGCCTGATCGCCACACCGGCACTCGCCCAATACCAACCGCTTTTGCCCCGCCTCTATACGGTTACCGGTGTGGCTGGCAATGACACCCTCAATATCCGCGAGAACCCAAGCGCCAATTCAGCGGACATCGGAGATTTGCAGCCGGGGCAAAATATCGAGGTGCTGGAGCTTTCGGATGATAGCGCATGGGCGCTGGTTTCAGCTATGGAAAGCACCGGTTGGGTGTCAGTGCGCTACCTCACGCTTACCCGCAAGGCCGATGGAACCGAGCCCGATGCCTACAGCCTGCCGAGCGAAATGTCCTGCTTTGGCACCGAGCCTTTCTGGAGCCTGGATCTCAAGACTGGGGAGTCGGTTTCGATGTCCGAAATGGCAAGCGGGTCAACAGCGCCGCAACACTACCAGATATTGGGCATGGCGCGGCCAATCAATGTCGGGCCTGATTATTTCGGCTTCATGGCCGGGCCGTATTCAGGTATTATACGGCGCGAATATTGTGATGATGGCATGAGTGACAACCAATATGGCTGGTCGCTCAACCTGCTGTTTCCGCGCGCCGGTGGCGTTGCCATGCTGTCTGGCTGTTGCAGCGCCGTGCGCCCCTGATTTGCGGCTAGAGCCTGCTTGCCCAGCGGTAAACCAGCGCCTTTTCCTGCGCCCGGGCAATGCCGCGCCATCGGCCAGCCCCGGCCGGGCGTTCCTCGCTCGGGGCGGCGGTACGCCGCGCAGCCATATCCGCAGTAAATATCGCAAACGCATAGCGTGGCTGGTTGTTCTTTACAATATACCCTGCCAGCCCGCGGGTAAAATTAAGCGTGCCGCTCTTGGCCAGCACCTTAACTCCGGGAATTTCAACACCGTCACCGCGCGGGTTTTGCAGGCCCACGTCACGCAATATGCCGGCCAGCCCGTTTTGGCTGCTTGGTTTGGCCAAAAACAGCGCCATTTCCTGTGCCGAAATTCTGGATTGATCCGTCAGGCCGGAATGGTTGAAAAAATTGGGCGTGCTACCCCGCGCTTGCTGCGCCACCCAGCGCCCCATTGCCTGTGCCGAGGCCCGCAAGCTCGCGACTCCACCCCCCTCGGCCCGTGTAGCGCTCAGCCCCAGCACTTCGGCAGTCAGGTTGGTTGAGTAGCGCAACATGCCCGTAAGAATGGTATTGAGAGGGTCGCTTTGAAGGCGTGCCACCACCGAGCCGCGCACCAGCCTTTCCGCCTGCGCGCCCAAGGGGAGGGTAATTCCCTGCATACCCGCCAGTGTCTGAAAAACATCGGCGGCATAGGTTGCCGGATCTCGCACCGGTAGCCAGCGTCCGCCGCCGTTGCCCAGCGCAGCCCGCGCCACGCTCCAGCGCTCCACGCCGCCACTGCGCTCATAGCTATAAATCGGTGTAGCCCGTTCCGAAATGCTCATACTGGCGCAGCGCACCGCTGGCCGCACCCGCGCAGCGCGGGCCTCCATCGTAACGCGATACTGCCCGCTTTGCCGCTTCCACTCAAAATATACCCGGTTATAGTTGAGGTTAATGCCGGCAATAGCCGGATTATATCCCGCCTGAACCGGCTGGTCCCGGTCGATGCGCTCGATCAAAGGTAGCGCATTGCCAACCACATAAAAGCGCCCGGTCAGGCGGCGCAATCCGGCCGCGCGTGCCGCAATGGCCAGCCGGTTTAGCCCGTCGGCATCCAACTGCGGGTCTCCTCCGCCAACCAGATAAAGATCGCCCTGCAAGGTGCCGTCGCTGATTGGTCCGGTGGCCACAAGGTCAGTGTTAAACCGGTGCCCGCTGCCGAGCTTGGCCTGCGCATAAAGTGCAGTGATCGCCTTGGCAACCGATGCCGGTGGTCGTGCCAGATCAGGGTTATGTCCCTCCACAACCCGCCCGCTTTGCAGGTCCAGCAACACACAGCCACTCTGCGTTCCCAGCCCGCTGCTGGCAAATATCTGCTCAAAGCCCGAAGGCGGCACAACCCTTCCTGCCCGCGCAGGGGGGCGCTCAACTCCCGCGCCATAGGCGGTAAGTGGCAGAGAAGCCGCGATGCCTGCCAATAGGTCCCGTTTGGTTATGTGCACAAAATTTCCTGTTTTTAAGTGCCGTGCTGGCAGGTTCTTACCAAAAGTATCCGTCAAATCGGAAGCAATCAATACCTCAACTCAAGGATTTGGGCATGATTCTCATGTGTTTCGCCCCAACAACAAAGATTGAAGCCCCTTTGTCGATGCGATAAGAAGTCACAAACCTATCGATCGGCAAGGACTCATTCAAAATGGCATCATATCAATACGTTTACCACATGGACGGCGTGTCCAAAACCTACCCCGGTGGCAAGAAGTGCTTTGAGAACATCCGCCTTTCTTTCCTCCCCGGCGTAAAAATTGGCGTCGTCGGCCCCAACGGTTCCGGTAAATCCACCCTGATGAAAATCATGGCGGGCCTAGACAAAGACTTTCAGGGCGAAGCATGGGCCGCCGAAGGTGCCCGCGTTGGCTACCTCCCGCAGGAGCCGAAACTCGACGACTCCCTCACCGTTCGGGAAAACGTCATGCTCGCTGTGGCCGACAAAAAAGCCACGCTTGACCGCTATAACGAACTTGCCATGAACTACTCGGAAGAAACGGCCGACGAAATGGCGGCGCTGCAAGACCAGATTGACGCCGAAGATCTCTGGAACCTCGACAGCGCCATCGACATCGCGATGGAAGCCCTGCGCTGCCCGCCCGATGACGCTGATGTGAAAACCCTTTCTGGCGGTGAAGCCCGTCGCGTCGCGCTTTGCAAACTGCTGCTCGAAGCCCCCGATATGCTGCTGCTCGACGAGCCAACCAACCACCTTGACGCCGAAACCATCGCCTGGCTCCAGCAGCACCTGATTGACTACAAAGGCACCATCCTCTGCGTTACCCACGACCGCTATTTCCTTGATGACATCACCAGCTGGATCCTTGAGCTCGACCGTGGCCGCGGCATCCCCTATGAGGGCAACTACTCAGCATGGCTGGAGCAAAAAGCCAAACGCATGGAGCACGAGGCCAAATCCGACAAAGCCAAAATGCGCACGCTGGAGCGCGAACTGGAGTGGATGCGCCAATCCCCCAAGGCCCGCCAAGCCAAATCCAAAGCCCGTATCAGCGCCTATAACGACCTCGCCAACCAGTCCGAGCGCGATAAGGTTGGCCGCGCCCAAATCATCATCCCCAACGGCCCGCGCCTCGGCAATAAGGTGATCGAGGTTGAAAACATCTCCAAAGGCTATGGTGATAACCTGTTGATTGACGGGCTGACATTTAGCCTCCCCCCCGGCGGCATTGTCGGCGTCATCGGCCCCAACGGCGCCGGTAAATCCACCCTGTTCCGCATGCTCACCGGCCAAGAACAGCCGGGCGAGGGCTCTGTAACCTACGGCGATACCGTGCAGCTTTCCTACGTCGACCAATCCCGTGATTCACTGGACGACAAAAAGACCGTGTTTGAAGAAATCGCCGACGGCCTCGATATCGTCAAACTCGGTGATGCAGAAGTGAACGGCCGCGCCTACTGCTCCAGCTTCAATTTCAAAGGCGGCGACCAGCAAAAAACCCTCGGCCTG
>Ga0316205_10005065_pt1 | contig 11116 bp, 10 predicted proteins | sample 3monthpyrite_MG_FD_204941 | JGI IMG/M metagenome (GOLD analysis project Ga0316205, IMG submission 204941) | Microbial mat bacterial communities from mineral coupon in-situ incubated in ocean water Damariscotta River, Maine, United States -... | ecosystem: Environmental > Aquatic > Marine >...
TTAGTAAAAGCTTAGCAAGGTTGATTCTTATCTGATAACCACCAGAAAAAGAGAGTGGATCTTTTTCTAAATCACTCTGAGTAAAACCTAAACCAAAAAGAATTTTCTCAACTTTATAGATGTCATACTTTGCATGTTCAGGAAGGGCTAATGCTGTCTCTTCTCTTAGAGTCTCTTCACTAAACTCCAAGTGTTGTCTTAATGTCCCAATCTTATAACCCTTAGGAATGAGAACCTCACCACTATCAATACTCTCTTCATCTAAAATAATCTTAAAAAGTGTAGATTTTCCACTACCATTGCGTCCAACTAGTCCAACTTTATCACGGGCATTTAATTTAAAATTTAAATTTGTAAAAAGTTCTTGTGTTAAAAAATTCTTTGAAATATTTGAAAGTTGTATCATTTTGTACTCATAATATATAGATTATTACTCTTATGGCAAACTTCATTAAATCTATCTTTTAGCTCAGCATCAAAAGTCATAATGTAGACATCACTATTTCTAAGATGAAGCTGTTTAAAATTATCTAGCAAAACATCATCTGCTACGTTTTTACCATGATCACACTTGGTAAAGTTAAACGAAGTTAACGTTTTGCTAAAATCACGCAAATTTGCCTCCCATTCTGCTTTTTTAAGATACAAAGAGTCAGGATTTGCAGCCAAATATATATTATAATCTTCAATACTATATGGCTCAATCAAGTCTGTAAAGATAGATAAAATACTTGAAAAATTCTCAATATCCCAAAAAAGATAACTCTCTTTAGAGTGTCCTTTTTTATCTTTATTTATTAATTTTATTCTTTTTGTAATATTAAAATTAGTGTGAGCGGTGTCATTTATTAGCTCTATTGAGGCTTTTAACTCTTTTGCATCAGCGGTTGTAAAATTTAATACTTTGCCAAGTTCAATGTAAAAATCTAAATTTAGAAGTTCTTCTCTCGCTCCACCTTTTTGATAGCTTTTTAGTTGCTTAAATCTACTTCTACTAAAAAGCACATCAACACTCAAAGAGTCCATTGTTGCATAGATTTTTTCAACTCTATGCAAGATTTTCTTTGCATCTTTTGTATCAGGTAGCTCTATTGTACCTCTATATTTGTTATTTATAAAAATTTTATTCACTTAGGATTTTACTTTTTTTGCACATTCATATGCCTCATTTATTGTCTGTAGTTTTGCATTAGCATCTTCTATTGCCTCTTCGCTTTCACCACGCCCTCTTACAATGTCAGGATGGTGCTCTTTTACCAGCTTTCTATAACTTTTTTTTACCTCTACCAAACTAGCATCTTTAGAACAACCTAAAACTCTAAAGCACTCATCACTACTCATTTTAGAACTTTTTGCACGATTAGCATAAAAGTTTCTATAACTCTCTAAGATAGCTCCATATTTCTTTGGTGATATATTAAATATATATGCCACCTCTTCAATGACACGTTCCTCTTCTTTAGCCAAGTTCCCATCTGTAAAAGCAAGATTTATTAAAAATTCTAAGATTTTTTGCTGTTTAAAGGCGTCACTAAATTCTAAAAAGTTTTCAGCTAGTTCTCTAACTGAATGACCACCCTCTTTTTCCATTTTGAAGATCTCTTTTAATCTCTCTCTCATCTTCTGTGGCTCATCAAGTGCTTCAACAATATCATCAAAAGTATTGCTAATTAACTCAGCTTCTAACTCATTAACATGCCCATCAGCCTTAGCAACTTTTGCCATAAGTGCGACAACAGTACCATACTCTTCTACTAAATCCTGATTTTGTTTTGGTGGTACAGTTTTTTCCTGTTTATAGTTATAACTACTCAAATGCGAACGAAAAAGATAAACTAAAATCGCTACAACTCCAAAAATTACAATTAACTGAAACATCAAGCATCCTCTATTTTATAAATCAATTCAATTTTACTTATAGTAGACTTTTCTTCAACCAACTCAATTCCAGCTGTCTGCATCTTTAAAATATCCTCAAGACTATTTGGTCTATTTTTGGCAATTGAGCGCAGTATTAATCCACGCCAAGCCTTTGCCCAGTGACTTACAGTTTTTCCATTTTTTAAAAACTTCATACTTACAACTTGACTTTTAGGGGTATAAAACTTCTCATAATAACCAGCGCGAAGATCAATAATTAGACTGGTCTCTAAAAAAGTATCTAAATATGAACTAAAATATTTTTTATATAAAGAGGCGATATTTAAATTCTCTAACTTTTCACCCTGCTTCAATTTGTACGGTGGTATCAAGTCCCCTGCACTAATTGCGCCAAATAGGTTTGAAAAAATTATTGTGCTCTCTTTGATAAACTTCTGCTCATCTAAATTCATAGTTGAGTAAGAGAGATAATCAAATGCAACTCCCACATAACGCTCAATTGCCACAGCTAATGGCATCTCATAAATATCTTTACAAAACTCTTTTGCATCGTCATACTTTTTAAGTCCAGTTAAACGGCGTACTTCATCCTCATCTGAGGAAGTCATTATAGTGTTATACTTTTTAGTTAAATCGGCTCTAATCCCATCTTTATCACCAAACAGTAGAGAGTTAGGGTTAAAGCTATCGCCACTGCCATGAAGTGTTTTATTTTCACTTGGAGAGAATAATATTTTAAGGTTTTGCATAATGTCAGAATTATATCTAATTTAATTTTTGTATAATAGACTTCTTGCAGAACTAGAACAGCACTCAGAGACTAAAAAAGTGGTGAGATTGAGCAAAACAAATTTTTAAGCCTAGCCAAAGCTAAGATTAAAATATTTTTTTGTTCAAGATTGCCACTTTTTTAGTCTCCCTACGGGCTTCACAAAGAGAGCTTTACTTTGCGTTAGATAACCACAACCGTAGCTTTGGCTACGCTTGTGAACATCTGCCTTGATTAAAACTCTCTTTGTGAAGCTGAGTGTTATTCTAGTTTTACAAGAAGTCTAATTTGCAAAGGCAAAAAATGAAGTCAATAGAAGATGAGATAGTTTTAGATTTTGAAAAAAAATCTACACAATTTGAAAACTTTAGTGAAAAAATGAATATTTTACTAAAAGAGCTACTAGAGCAAAATGAGATTACATACAACTCAATTGCAAAGCGTGTTAAAGAGAAATCTAGCTTAGTTAAAAAGATAAGAAATAAAAACAAATATCAAAAACTTGATGAGATAACAGATGTAATTGGGTGTAGAATCATTACCTATTTCGAAGATGATGTTGAAAAAATAGTTAAAATAATAGCTAATGAGTTTAAGATAGATGAAAAAAACTCTACTGATAAAAAGAAGATGTTAGACCCTGATAAATTTGGATACCTCTCTTACCACATAGTATGCTCGCTAAGTGATGATAGAGCTCAGTTAGTTGAATATAAAAACTATAAAGATATTAAGTTTGAAATTCAAATTAGAACAATCTTGCAACACGCTTGGGCTGAAATTGAGCACGACATAGGATACAAGTCTAGTATTGAAGTACCAAGAGACTTTAGAAGAAAATTTTCAAGAATAGCAGGAATGCTAGAAATTGCCGATGATGAGTTTACTAGACTTAAAAATGACATTAATAGTTATGTAAAAGAGATAGAGGAAAAAGGTGTAGAAGATACTGACATTAACGCAGATAGTTTGCGTATTTTTATGGAAAAATCTAAAGATTTAAAAGAGATGCAAGAGTATATAAAGCATCACACAAAATCAAAAGAGATTAAACTAGATAAAAACTTAGAATTAGATGCGATTAACTTCATTCTAAAGATGCTATCTAAGTTCACTGACTTTAAAAAGATTAATGAACTTGAGGGCGCCATAATATTAGATAAATCTTCAATAGAGAAATTTACAGTTCGCTGGATTAGCAATACTCCAAACAGTGGAACTGTCTATTATGGACTTGTAATTTTATACTTTATATTAACCCATAATCTAAAAACTAAAAATATAGAGCACGTTACAAATCTATTAAATATATTAAAAAGTTCTCCTAAAGATTTAGAAAAGTACGTTGAATTGGCATTTAAGACATATGAATAACTTAACAGCACTCTTAATCAAAAAAACAGCTCTTAAAAAAGAGCATGTTAATAACATTTTAAAACTTCTAAACGATGGAGCGACTATCCCTTTTATTGCACGCTATAGAAAAGAGTTAACAGGTGCGGCTAGTGATGAGGCACTACGTGAATTTGAAACAATTTATCAAAGTTCTAAAAAGCTCTTAGAGCGTAAAACTGAAGTTGAACGATTAATTGAGGAGCGGGCAGTACTTACTGATAGTATTAAAAAAGATATAGAAAATGCTGAAAATTTAAGAGTTTTAGAAGATATTTACCGTCCATATAAAGAGAAAAAAAGCTCACGTGCTGCTACTGCTATAAAAAATGGATTAACACCGCTAAGTGATAGATTAGCTCAGGCTAGATTATCTTTAAATGAATTTAACCAAGAGGCTAAGAAGTTTATAAAAGGAGAGGTAACTTCTATAGATGATGCAATAAAAGGAGCCCAAGATATTTTAGCAGAACGTTACGCAGAAGAGCCTAGAGAGCGTGAAGTTATGCACTCAACTATGATGCGTTATGGACTTTTAGAGGTAAAAAAAGCTAAAAACTTTAATGAAAATGGCAATTATGCCAATTTTATTAACCACTCTGAAAAAGTCGCTTTCATACCCTCTCATCGCTACTTAGCGATAATGCGCGCTGTAAAGACCAAAGAACTATCTGTAAAAATCGCTGTAGATATAGAGAGAATTGAAGAGAATATTCAAAGATATAAAATCCCTCGTAACGCATCAAGTTCTAAGGTCTTATTGCTAGAGGCTTATAAAGATGGACTTAAAAGACTACTTCTTCCCTCAATTGAGCGTTCAGTTCAAGCTGAATTAAAACAAAAAGCAGATAACTCAGCAATTAATGTTTTTGGTAAAAATTTAGGACAACTACTAATGACTCCACCAGTTATAAAAAAAGTAATCTTAGGAGTAGACCCAGCATTTAAATCTGGATGTAAACTAGCTGTAATAGATGAAAATGGAAACTATTTAGAACACGCGGTAATCTACCCAACTGAGCCTAGAAATGATTATAATAACTCAAAAGAGAAGATTCTAGCGCTTAATAAAAAATATAACATAGATGCTGTAGCAATTGGTAATGGTACAGCTTCACGTGAAACGCAAGAGTTTTTTGCAAAGCTAAATGAAAATGAAAAAACTGCATTAAATTATACGGTCGTCTCTGAAGCTGGCGCTTCTGTCTACTCTGCTTCTAAAATTGCAATTGATGAGTATCCAGAGCTTGATGTAACAATTAGAGGAGCTATCTCAATTGCCCAGCGCTTACGTGACCCTATGGCTACACTTGTAAAGATTGACCCCAAATCACTTGGAATTGGACAGTATCAACATGATGTTGATCAAAAGCTACTAGAGAAAAAACTCTCAGATGTTACGCAAGACTTGGTAAATCGTGTTGGAGTAGATATTAACTCAGCCTCTTTTTCACTTCTTTCATATGTTGCTGGAATTGGAGAGAAACTAGCTAAAAGCATAATCTCATTTAAAAAAGATAATGGAAACTTTAGTTCCAAAGAGCAACTACTAAAAGTAAAAGGGCTAGGAGCAAAAGCTTATGAGCAAGCTGCAGGTTTTATACGCATTAAAGATGGGAAAAGCCCATACGATAATAGCGGTATCCACCCAGAGAGCTATAAAACTGCTTCAAAACTTAAAGAGCTTGACTTAGAAAAAGTAGATGTTGAAGCACTTGCAAAAGAGCTAAATGTAGGAAAAGAGACACTAAATGACATCATAAAAGAGTTACGTAAACCTGGTTTTGACCCAAGGGAAGATTTGCCGCCCATCCCTTTTAAAGATGGTGTAACAGACATAGCAATGCTACATGTTGGTAGCTTTATTTCAGGAGTAGTAAGAAACATCGCTGACTTTGGAGCATTTGTAGACATTGGACTAAAAAATGATGGGATGATTCATATCTCTAAAATGAGCAGTAAAAGAATCTCTCATCCACTTGAAGTTCTTTCACTTAATCAGTATCTTACTCAGGTTAAAGTTGTCTCTATCGATAAAGAAAAGGGTAAAGTAGGACTTAGTCTGATATAAATTAACTAACGTGAGTAAATCTCTTTTTGCCAGCTAAGTGCAGCATCTAAATTAGGATGTCCATCTGGAAAAAGATGGCTAAAAATATCTACTGCTTTATCTATATAGACTTTAGCCTTTTTTATCTCTGCATTTTGAAAATGTAAACTAGCTATGCTTAAATATGAATTAGCTAAATCAGGATGTTTATCATCTAAAATCTCTTCTCTTATATTCAGAGCTTTCTTTTGATATTCAAAGGCTCTGTTTAGCTCCCCCATATCACTATAAATCAAAGAGATATTACTGTAGCTAGTTGCTAAATCAGGATGTTTATCACCTAAAATATCTTGCATTAAATTTAGAGCTTTCTCTTGGAACTCTAAAGCTTTGGTTAGCTCTCCCATATCTCTATAAATCAAAGAGATATTACTGTAGCTAGTTGCTAAATCAGGATGTTTATCACCTAAAATATCTTCTCTTAAATTCAGAGATTTCTCTTGGAACTCTAAAGCTTTGGTTAGCTCTCCAATATCTCTATAAATCAAAGAGATATTATTGTAGCTTTGTGCTAAATCAGGATGTTTATCACCTAAAATATCTTCTCTTAAATTCAGAGCTTTCTCTTGGAACTCTAAAGCTTTGGTTAGCTCTCCCATATCTTGATAAATCGTAGAAATGTTATTATAGTTAGTTGCTAAACTATGATGTTTATCACCTAAAATCTCTTTTGTTAAATTCAGAGCTTTCTCTTGAAACTCTAAAGCTTTGGTTAACTCTCCCATAGCTTTATAAATCGAAGAGATGTTATTGTAGCTAGTTGCTAAATTAGGATGTCTATCATCTAAAATCTCTTCTTGAAGAGTTAATAACTCTTTGAAATAGTGTAAAGAGTTTTTATAATCTCCTAAATCTCTATAAATTAGACCTATTTGATATAATAGATTCATCTTTAGCTCATCATTGTTTTCTTCATCTAGCTTTTCAAGTAGTCTTTTTAGTTCTACTTTTTTTCCTGCACTTGTCAATCCACCCAAAGAGCTGTAAGAGCTAGATTCACTAACTTTTATACCAGCTAAAGAGTCATCTTTTCCATCTTTTTCTAGCTCTAAAACACTATTTTTAAACTCCCATAAATCTGGAATGACATTTAACGCTTTTGTAAAAAGCTCCTCTTTTTTATAGACAGAGATAAAGCAGATAAGGTTAATGTTATGTGAGGCTATCTTGTCTCTTCTTTGGTTAAAGCCATTGTAGAGATCTTCACTATTTAAAATCTCTTCAAAATCATTTATGTAGACAAATCCTTCACTCTTTTCATACAGCTCACTTGAGACCTCTTGGTATGACCTACCCTTTACATCTAAATCAGTCACCAAACTTTTAGGAAAGGTTTTTAAGATGTGCTCTTTTATCTCTATGATTGTTTTAGGGTTGGGGTATAAAATAACAATAAACCTAAACCTTTGAGGGTTTAGTATCTTTTTTAGTTTACTTTGTAGCTGTTCAAAGTTTAGTTCAAAGCTCAAATTTTTTACTTAAGCCCAAGCAGTTTTTTATATTTTTCATTTTCAGATACTATGGGATTAATCCTCATCTCACTACCATCGCCATATTTTAAAAAAACTTTTTTTACAAGAAGAGATGCTAGCTCATCGCTATAAGCGATATTTGAGTTACTCTTAAACTCTTTTAATATGGCTATCTCAGCAGCTGTTAGATAGTCTACTATTTCATTTGAAATTTTATCTTTAGCATCTATTACGCTTTTAGAATCAATTACTTCATCCTCAGCTGCTATATACGCCTCTTCGATTATTTTTAAAGTCTCTCTAGGAGAGCCAGCTCCATATTTTATAATCTCTTCTATTGTCTCTTCATTTTCAAAAAGTGTCTCATCTACTCGCTTTTTTATGAAGTCAGTAAATTTTTCTTTTCCATTGTCATCTAATGTAATTAATGGAAAAGAGATAGGTGTAGAAAAAGTATTTAAGACACTTACTTGACTAAAAAGTTCAATTGGAAGTGCAATAATCATATTTGATTGTATCTCTATAAATTTATTTGAATTGTCTATTAAAATCTTTTTTCTAGCCTCTAATGTTCCAATTTTTTCAAAACCATCTACAATAAAAAGTAAATCTTCTGCAATTTCTTCCTCTTTTAGAGTCTTCTTAATGTTTAAAATAAACTCATTAAACTTCATGCTAAAGTCTGAGAATTTATTAATGAAAACTCTTCTGATTGTATCTTTAGTATCTTGTGAAGCTGAAAGTTTCGCTTTTGTTTTGGTTACAAGTTTAAATAGTGAGGTAATCGTAAAACCAGCACTAGCTTCTGTCTCTATTGTTGCAGAGGCATCAACTTTGTCATTAATTTCAAGGATTCTTTGGTTATACCATTCATAAAAAGATTCAACATCTTTTGGCTTTATATTGATATTGTTATCTTTTAGCTCTTTTACTAGTTGCTCTAACATAAATATAACCACATCTACAAAATCAACATTATTAATGTCTAACTCTTCTTTGCCTACATCACAAAAAACGACTAAAAAGCAGTTGGTACTATCTATCTCTTTTTTTAGCTTTAATAGTTCTGTTGTTTTTCCAGTACCTCTATGCCCTGAGAGAAAGACTCTTTGTGTAGTTTTGAGTATGTTGCACTCTTTTGTATTAGGGTTAATGTTGAGCATTTTAAAGATTTTATTTTCATGAAAACCTTTTCTGAGACCTTTAAAGTCTGTAAAAAAATCATCATCTTTATCTACAGGACTATTAAACTCTACAGCATTTAAAATGCTATAAAAATCATTTGCTTTTTTCATTTATCCCTCTAGCTTTACGAAATAGTTGATAGTTTATCAAAATGTTGTAAATAAGTAGTTAAAACTATTTTACTTGTATAATGCCATCCATGAACCCAACACTATATTTTTTAAGATCATCAGAACATACAATTCTCACAGATATGTTGCATTATGCAACAGGTAAAAAAGAGGATAACCCAGAACTTAGCATATATGCAAAAGATTTTGGCTACAACACTACAGATGTAGGAATATATGCACTGGTTAATGGACAGATTGCAGGTGCTGCGTGGATACGTTTGGTTGGTAGTGAGCCTACACTATTAATTGGCGTTAAGCCTGAATTTCAAAATCGGGGCATCGGTTCAATGATGCTTAATCAGATTTTTCTTGAAGCTGGTGTCATATATGAGCAGTTAATTATTGATTGTATTTTTAACCCTAAATCAGTTACATTTTTTGAGCGTTTTGAATTTAAATCTATTGATAAATTAAGAATGAAAAAAGTGCTCCTAAAAAAAGAGGTCAAACGTCCAACTGATGGGTATGACCCAAGACGCTGGATGGATTAATCTGAAGTTGGTTCTGTCTGAGCAGGAGCTGTCTCCTCTTGAGACTCTGCGCCTTCATCTTTCTTAGCCATTTTTTTCTTTCGTTTTTCTTCCTGTTTTTTCTGTTTTTCTAACTCTCTACCTCGTTTTTCATACGAATAATTAGTTCGTGCCATTATCTATTACCTCCTCTGTGGTTTCTGCTCTCTTTACTAGGTGCAGAGTTTCTGTTATCTCTTCTTGATTGTCTATTTCTATCTGCATGTGAACGTGCCTGTTTTGGGGCATTAGATGAATTCGCCCTATTTCTGTGCCCTTGACTCTTTTGCTGTATTGGCTCAGCTTTTATTGATGGGTCTGGCTTAAACCCCTCAACAACAACTTTAGGAATCTCTTTTTTTATAAGTTTTTCAATATCTTTTAAAAGCTTGTTTTCATCAACACAAACTAAAGACATCGCCTCTCCCTCATTCCCAGCACGCCCAGTTCTACCAATTCGGTGAACATAATCTTCAGGAACATTTGGAAGTTCAAAATTTACAACATGAGGAAGTTGGTCAATATCTATACCGCGCGCTGCAATATCTGTTGCTACCAATACACGAACGTAACCTTTTTTAAAGTTATCTAACGCTTTTGTTCTCGCACTTTGACTCTTGTTCCCATGAATTGCAGCAGAACTTATTTTATTTTTTTCAAGTTGTGCGCTAAGTCTATTTGCTCCATGTTTAGTACGTGTAAATACAAGAACTTGACGCCAATCATTTTCCTTGATTAAATGTGCTAACAGTTCACGTTTACGCTCTCTATCAACTGGGTGGACTACCTGCTCAACACTTTCAGATGCTGTATTTCTTCGAGCCACTTCAATCAGGGTTGGAGAGTTTAGAAGATTATCTGCTAATCTCTTTATTTCACTAGAGAATGTAGCAGAGAAAAGTAAGTTTTGACGTCTCTTTGGTAAAAGAGCAAGAACCTTTTTAATGTCATGAACAAAACCCATATCTAACATTCTATCTGCTTCATCAAGAATTAAATGTTCTACACTTGAGAGGTCAATTGCTTTTTGACTTGCAAGATCTAGTAGCCTACCAGGCGTTGCTATAACTATATCTACACCCTTTTTAAGAGTTGCAATTTGAGGGTGAATACCAACTCCACCAAAAATGATAGTAGCTTTAAATGGTAAGTATTTTCCATACGTCTTAACACTTTCACCAACTTGAGCCGCCAACTCACGTGTAGGAGTCAAGATAAGCGCTCGTACAGGAGGTTTACCCTTTAGTGGTGTTGCTTGACTTAACTGCTCTAAAAGAGGCAAAGTAAAGCCTGCTGTTTTACCTGTACCAGTTTGTGCGCCAGCTAGGACATCTTTATTACTTAAAATTAAAGGGATAGCCTGCTTTTGAATAGGAGTAGGTTCTGTGTAGCCTTGTTCGGCAATAGCACGCAATAGTGGCTCTGAAAGCCCAAGTGTTGTAAATGACAAATAATACCTTTTATATTATGTAGATTGAAGTATTCTTAAGGTGAGAAATCGAAAGATTATTAATCTGTAATAATATCTAAAATCACTTTAATTTAAGCATCTTTATTTAACCTAACTATTTAAGTAAATGTACCCCAATGGTTTCCACAATTATTACATTTGTGCATTAGTGTTT
>Ga0316205_10005066_pt1 | contig 11114 bp, 11 predicted proteins | sample 3monthpyrite_MG_FD_204941 | JGI IMG/M metagenome (GOLD analysis project Ga0316205, IMG submission 204941) | Microbial mat bacterial communities from mineral coupon in-situ incubated in ocean water Damariscotta River, Maine, United States -... | ecosystem: Environmental > Aquatic > Marine >...
GATGGTTGGATTATCACCGGTTCCCGCAGTGGCTCTTATGAAGACGAGCCTTGGATTCCTCCGTTGGAAATCTTTTTGCGGGATTGCCTTGCTGCAAGCGTGCCGGTTGCCGGCATTTGCTTTGGACACCAGATATTGGCACAGGCAATGGGTGGTAAGGTCGTGAAGTCGAAAAAAGGCTGGGGGTTCGGGATTCATGATTACCGGCGCATTGCACGGCCGGACTGGCTCGCCGAAATTTCAGACACTTTCTCTATCCCGGCGATTCATCAAGATCAGGTGGTGGAAGCCCCTGAGAACACCACTATTTTCGCAAAATCCGATTTTTGCCCGATAGCCGGGCTTGCATATGGCGATATTGCCGCGCCGCTGGCGATAAGCATTCAACCGCACCCGGAAATGAGCGCCGAATTTGTGGCCGACATCGCTGAAGAGCGTTTGCGACACATAATTTCGCCGGAAATTGTCAAGCCCGCGCTAGAATCGCTGAATTATCCGGCAGATCAAGAAGCCTGGGGCAAAACGATCGCCGGATATTTCCAGCGCGCAATCAAGGCTTAGAGTTGCGCACTAATCCGTGCAATTTCTTCTTTTAGGCGGAGTTTTTCTTTTTTCATCGCCCCGATTTCGGTCGTGTCGGCGCTCGGGTGGCGCAAGGTCTGCTCGATTTGGGTGTCCAGTTTCTCGTGTTTTTTCTGTAGTTCGTTCAGATGAGAATTCAGGTTCATCAATGGCCTCCGGTTTGATGGTTGCTACTTGTTGATACTTAGTAGTTGACCACAGATTTTCAATTCTGTCACCAAAACTTCACGGTAATTTTACAAATTAATGAGGAGTCATTGTCAAAGCATTACCATTGCGCAGGATACCTCTTGCAGTCGCGCTAAAATCATCGCCATCTTTGCTGTGGCTAACCCCTGAATGGATCACCAGCGGGGCAAGCAGCCTTAATGGCCCTGCCGCCCCTTTTCGCGCCTGAACTATAACCCGACCCGCCGCGCGCCCCTTTCGCGCAGCAAGGGGCAATATCCGGATATCTCCTACAGTCCCAAGGGCGGCCAATATCTCGCTTAGCCGCTCAGCACGATGGATTATCGTAAGCCATCCCAATGGCTTAAGGCGTCTTAATCCGGTCTCTATCCATGTAGAAAGCCCGACTTCTCCTTCCAGAAATGCAACCGCCTTTCCATCATTCGCTGGCGCCGAATGGCGTATATTTTCAAAGAACGGCGGGTTCATCATAACATGATCAAAGCTGCGGGTGCGCAGCTCTGATGGCATGCTGGTCAAATCGCCGTTTACGATCTCGGCAGTCAGCTGGTTGCGCGCCATGTTTTGAATCGCCAGCGCGGCATAATCTTTCTGAAGCTCGAGCCCCGTGGCTTTTACCGGCATACGGTGCAACAGACAGGCCAGCGCCACCCCTGCGCCACAGCCAAGTTCTAGCACGGTCTCCCCGGCCTTTGCACCAAGGGCCGCTGCTAAAAATACCGGGTCAGTCGCGGCGCGATATCCGTTGAGCGGCTGTAAAATTTTTAGCCGCCCGTCCAAAAATCCGTTATCCGTCAGGTCCTCGCTCACGCGCCCAGCCCACTTTCAATGCCGTTATCCCGCAACACCGCGGCGGCCAGAAACGCGTCTTCTTCCGCCACCATCACGCGGCGCGGAAAGATTCCGATTGAGCCCTCCATCACCGCCATGTTTTCGCCAAGCACATAATAGCGAATGCCCTCGCCCTTAAGTAGTGCTGTTGCAAATGTGACATCAAGTGCATTTGTTGTGCGTAAAATCTCTTTCATTTCGCTACGTTATCGGGCAAAAGGAACGACGTCGAGTGGGCTTTGCGCCCTCACTATAATTTGAGAGTAAACATGGGCCCGTTTGAGCAGTTACAAGCCATTTTGGCGGCTGATATGGATGCGGTAAACGCGCTAATTCGCACACGAATGGCGTCTGAATACGCACCGCGCATCCCGGAGGTTACGGCGCATTTGGTCGAAGCCGGCGGCAAGCGGCTGCGCCCACTCTTAACCCTCGCTTCTGCAAATCTGTGCGGCTACAAAGGCCATCACCATGTTCTTCTGGCCGCCACGGTAGAATTCATTCATACAGCCACGCTATTGCACGACGACGTTGTGGACGAAAGTAAACAGCGTCGGGGCCGCCCTACTGCCAACTTGCTGTGGGATAATAAATCAAGTGTGCTGGTGGGGGATTACCTGTTTTCCCGCTCGTTCCAGCTCATGGTTGAAACCGGAAATATGAAAGCGCTCGGGATACTTGCCAACGCTTCAGCGGTGATCGCCGAAGGCGAAGTGCTGCAATTGAGCGCGGCGCAAGATTTGTCAACGACCGAGGAAATTTACCTGCAAGTCGTGCGCGGAAAAACAGCGGCGCTATTCGCCGCTGCTTGCGAAGTCGGTGCAGAAATATCAGGCGCGCCTCACAGCTATGCCGATGCCCTGCGCTCTTACGGCGACGCGCTGGGGATCGCTTTCCAAATTGTAGATGACCTGCTTGATTTCGGTGGCGCCAGTGCCACGCTTGGCAAAAACACAGGGGATGACTTTCGTGAGCGCAAGCTCACGCTGCCGGTCATATTGGCGGTTGCCAAAGCTGATGAGGCGGAGCTTGCCTTCTGGCGGCGAACTATCGAAAAAGGTGATCAGAACGACGCTGATCTGGGCCACGCCATGGCCTTGATGACCAAGCATGGCACGCTTGCGGCAACCCGCCAAAAGGCTCTGGACTGGGCTGAAACTGCCCGCAACGCGCTGGTGCCATTGCCGGAAAGTGCGCTCAAACAGGTGCTGTCAGACCTCGCTGATTTTGTCGTTTCGCGCGCTGTTTAGCATCGCGCCGCCACCACCCACCAATTTGGATGGTCGCGCCTAATAGTTTCCGCTGCCCGCTCCGCCTGCGCCAAATGCTCAAAAAGCCCGAAGCAGGTGCCGCCCGAGCCAGACATCCGCGCCAATGCGCAGGTTGAATGAAGGCGTAACGCATGCAGTGTTTCCGTTATACTTGGGCAAATCTCTGTCGCCGCGGCTTGCATATCATTGCGCTGCGTAGCAACAAACTTAAAGAATTCTTGCGCGGCCAGCCCCTCTGGGAGAGGTGGGCTTTTCGCATTTTTCACGTTTTTCAATGCCTTAAACACCTGTGGCGTCGAAACCGCCTCGCCGTTATTCACCAACACCATTGCAAAGCCCGGCAGCTTCGGAAGTAGGCTGATCTGCTCCCCGATCCCCTGCATTCTCAATGGCTTTGAAAGCACGCAAGCCGGAACATCGGCGCCAAGTTCCGCACCATTGGGCACCGAACCGAGTGAGAGCAGCCGCAGCGTCGCGGCTGCATCAGCGGAGCCCCCGCCAATACCGCTTTCCACAGGTAGGTTTTTTATCAAATGAAGCCCGGCATCCTCGCGCCCCACAAGCGCCGCAGCTTGTGTGACCAAATTGCCGGTGGTTGAAAGCCCTGCGCCAAACGGGCCGGAAATGCTAAGCCCTATGCCCTCTAGCCGTATTAAATCTCCGACTTCAGGGAATACAACAATAGAATCAAGCAGATGGTAGCCGTCATCTCGCTTACCGACAACGTGGAGGCTCAAATTAACCTTGGCCCGCGCCAGTTGTTGCATGGCTTACTCGTCCGCCAATACCGCATCCAGACCGCGCTCCAACTTGTCGCGTATCCGATCGGCCTCGCCCTCTTCGGGGCCATATGATAAAGCACGCCGCCACTGAAAGCGCGCTTCGCGTTTGCGGCCGACCTTCCAAAGCACATCGCCGAAATGGTCACTCAAAATCGGATCTACCGGCAGCAGTTTCACAGCAGCTTCCATCGCAGCTTCCGCTTCTTCATAGCGGCCAAGGCGATAATAAACCCAGCCAAGTGAATCGGCAATCGCACCGCTTTCGGGCTTGGCAGCGACAGCAGTTTCGATCATTCCCAGCGCTTCGTCGAGCTTTTCTCCCCGATCAACCAACGAATACCCCAAATAATTGAGCGCATCCGGCTGGTTAGGATTGAGTTTCAGCGCATGGCGAAAATCAGCCTCTGCAGAAGGCCAGTTATCAGCGCGATGCTCTACAATCGCACGTGCATAAAACAGCCGCCAAGAGGCCGGGATGTCGCGCTCCGGCAGCAATTCTATCGCCTTGGTATAAGATGTTCGCGCCGCGTCAAGATCCCCATTCTGGCGCAAAACATCGCCGAGTGATTGCCAAAGCGAAAGCGATTGCGGTTCAATTTCGAGCGCCGCTCGCAGAGTATTAATGGCCGAGTCTAGCTCGTCATTTTGGCGCAGCGTCATCGCCTGCCCTACTTTGGCACTCAGCGCAAACGGGTTTTCTTCAGGCACCGAATCATAGGCCTCGAGGGCCAAATCAATCTGGTTTTGTGCGCCGAGAATATCACCAATCAGCAACAGTGCCTCGGCATTTTCGGGCTGAAGATAAGTCGCAAGCCGCGCATAAAGCAGCGCCAAACGCTCGCTTCCATCACCATTCAACGCATCAGCCAAAACAAGAAAAACCTTTGCGGCACCGTCTTGCGGTGCAGCGATGCGGGTAAATTCTACCAACGAGCCGTCGATCAGCCGTTGTCGTAGCGCTTCGGCTTCACGGTCCCCAAAGTTGCCGCCCGGGCCTGATGTCATCAGCGCCAGCGCCTCGTCTGCGCGGCCAAGCTCGGCCAGAATTTCGGCATGGGCCAGCAAGGCGCCCCGGTTAACATAGGCCCCGCCCGCAGAAAAAATCGCCTCGGATTCAATATAATTACCGGCATATGCCAGCGCCAACGCTTTATTATAAAGGCCAAATGCTGCGATTGCCTCATTGTCTGATGGCGCGCCGAGCGCGTCTTGGCCGGCCTCTTGCTCGCCGGTGCCTATCAGCGCCCAACCAATGGAGAGCTGCGCCACCAGAGGGTTCATCTCGAATTGACCATCCGCCAAAAGCGACAATGCCCCGTCGTAATCTTCACGCTCAAGCGCCGAAGCGATCATTACGGTATGGGCATATTCGTCAATGAACCCGGCCGCCGCCATTTTACGTGCAATCGCAGCGCCAGCGGTAATATCTCCGGACGCAATAAAGGCAAACATTGCGCCTTGCATGATAAAGCCGTTTTCCGGCTCGGCAATCATTGCTTGGGTATAATAGTAGGCGGCTTCGGTATAATCGTTGGCGAGATTTGCCGATTTTGCAGCCAAAAAAGCGCCGGCAAAGCCCTCAGCCCGCGCCATTGGCACAGTGGAAAGCGCCAGCGTTGCCGCAAGTGAAAGGGTTTTTAGCAAATTCGGCATTGGTCACTCCGCATTATTTCCACCAAGATAAGCAGCGCCGCGCGCGAGTGCAATCTCTCCTACGCGCTTATGATCATAAATGCGCCTACATGTTGGGGTAGTTCGGCCCTTCGCCACCCTGCGGACAAGCCCATGTGATGTTCTCGCTCGGGTCTTTAATATCGCAGGTTTTGCAGTGCACACAGTTTTGGGCGTTGATCTGGAACCGCGGGTTTGTGCCGTCATCATCGCGGATCACCTCATATACCCCGGCCGGGCAATACCGCTGTGCTGGCTCTGCGTATTCGGGCAGATTAACACCAATGGGCAAGGAAGGGTCTGCCAACTGCAAATGGCAGGGCTCATCTTCTGCGTGATTGGTGGCCGAAAAGCTGACATTGGTGAGCCGGTCAAAGCTGAGCACACCATCGGCGCGGGGATAGTCGATGACCGGATGATCGGCCGCTTTACCGGTCGATTGTGCATCGTTCTTGCCGTGCTTTAATGTGCCGAGCGGGTTAAACTTGAAGATATTTGCCACCCACATATCAAAGCCGCCAAGAGTGAGACCACCGAGCGGGCCAAAGCGGCCATTGAGCGGCGCGACATTGCGCACCGGCTTCAGGTCTTTGCCAATCGGCCCTTCCCGCAGCTCTAGGTTATAATCTACCAACTCGTCGCCAGAGCGGCCGGCGGCGATTGCCCTATGCGCGGCCTCTGCAGCCGCAATCCCCGAAAGCATAGCATTATGGTTGCCCTTGATGCGCGGCAGGTTTACCAGCCCGGCCGAGCAGCCAAGCAAAGCGCCGCCCGGGAAGCAAGCCTTGGGAATAGATTGAAAACCGCCTTTGGTGACCACCCGTGCACCATATGCCACGCGCTTGCCGCCCTGCAACACTTCGGAAATCATCGGATGATGCTTCCAGCGCTGAAATTCGCTATAGGGTGAAAGATGCGGGTTTTTGTAGTTGAGATCAACAATGTAACCGACGTAAACCTGATTGTTTTCAAGGTGATACATAAAGGAACCACCGCCCGCTTTCCAGCCGAGCGGCCAGCCCATAGTATGGGTCACTTCGCCCTCGTTATGGTTTTCAGGCAGCACATCCCAAATCTCTTTAATGCCGAGGCCAAATTTTGGCACGTCGGCCTCCTTGTCGAGCCCAAACTGCGCGATCACCTGCTTTGAGAGCGACCCGCGCGCCCCTTCAGACAGGAACACATATTTCCCGTTCAACACCATGCCCGGTTCATAGTTCGGGCCCTGAGTGCCGTCAGGGTTCAGCCCGAATTCACCGGCAACCACACCGCTCAGCGCCCCGTCATCGGAATAGACCAGTTCTGAACACGCCATGCCGGGGAAAATCTCGACCCCAAGTTCTTCAGCCTGTTCGGCCATCCAGCGGGTCACATTCCCCATCGAAACGATATAATTGCCGTGGTTGTTCATCAGCGGCGGCATCAGGAAATTCGGGATCCTAAGCCCGCCGCCCGCGCCCAGCATCAAAAACCGGTCTTTTTTGACTTTGGTCCTGATCGGCGCACCGCGTGCGGCCCAATCAGGGATCAGCTTATCAAGGCCACAAGTATCGAGCACTGCCCCTGACAAAATATGCGCCCCTACTTCGGAGCCCTTTTCCAGCACAACCACATTTAGCCCGGCATCAAGCTGCTTCAGGCGAATGGCCGCCGAAAGCCCCGCAGGCCCCGCGCCCACAATCACTACATCATAATCCATCGCTTCGCGTTCGATCCCGGCCATGTCTGCCCCCCAAATTTTGCGTTGCAGCATTTATTGCAGGCGCTAACCCGCGCGTCAATCATGAGATGCCGCCAGCTTACAATTTTCACATTTTGAATACGGTCGATCTGTCCAAGCAATCCGGAAAAGTAGAATTTGGATATTTAAAACATTCCCTTGCCGATTGCGCCTTGGGCCAATAATATTCGCGGCAAAGGCCCTGAAGAAAAAACAAACTGGGGCATTATCGGAGTAGTATATTGGAAAAAATTCACCTCACAGCCTCCGGGCAGGCAAGGCTTGAAGCCGAGCTGCGAGAGCTAAAAACCGTGCGCCGGCCGCAGGTTATTAAGGATATCGCAGAAGCCCGCGCCCATGGGGACCTTTCAGAAAACGCGGAATACCATGCGGCGCGGGAAGAGCAGAGCCATATTGAAGGCCGGATAAAAGAACTTGAAGCGGTGCTTAGCCTTGCCGAGATTATTGATGTGACCAAGCTTTCCGGCACCGTAAAATTTGGCGCCACAGTCGAATTGGCCGATGAAGATACCGACGAAGAAATAACCTATCAGCTTGTTGGCCAATATGAAGCCAACATTGATAAGGGCCTGCTCAACCTCCAGTCTCCGCTGGCGAAAGCATTGATTGGCAAGGAAGAAGGCGATAGCGTAGAGGTGCGAACGCCGGGTGGGGTGCGTAGCTACGAGATCCTTGACGTCAAATTTATTTAATTCACAGGGAGACAGACACGGTATGAACAAGCTTGGCGGCAGCTTTGGACCGAGTTCAATCGAGGGGCGGGAACCTCTTTTTGCGACTATTTTCAGCGTGTTATGGCTGGCTGGCCTCGGGGCCTATGCAGCGGGCTATTTCGGATTGATCGGCGAAGGTGTAGAGCCGCAAGGGCCGGTCTCCCTTGAGATCATGCTGTTTTTATTTGCGGCCATTCTACCAATCGCGCTGGTCTGGATCGGTGTGCTCATGCTGCGCCGCGTAGCCGAGGTCCAGCGCGATGCGCGGGATCTCGCCGCCGCACTCAAGCGCTTTCAGTCCGGCGCCGTGGGCAATCCGGCCGCGCGCATTACACCGGCAGCCAAAGGCGGTGCCGAAACCAATGCGAAGCTTTCGGCGCTGAGCGCGCAAATGCAGCAGGTTGAAAAAGCGCTGGTGGCGATGCTGCAAACGCAGATTGCGCAATCGGATGTTGAAGATAATCTCGCAGAAGAGAAACAACCCGAAGCACCGAGCAGCGAAAGCGATAGCCTGAATTGGGACGAACTCCTGCACGCGCTCAATTTCCCAACCGATGAGAAGGACCGGGACGGCTTTCGTGCCTTGCGGATCGCGATGGGGCACCGAAACACCTCCCAGTGCCTGCGCGCAGCCGAAGATATAATGAACCTGCTTTCACAAGACGGTATTTATACCGACGACCTCTCGCCGGAAATTGCGCCTGCCGCTTTGTGGCGGCGTTTTGCCAAAGGCGCGCGTGGCGAAGAAGTGTCAGCGGTCGGCGGCATCCACGATCCAACTGCTATTGCAAAGGTTCGCTCACGCATGCGCTCTGATCCGATATTCCGCGATGCGGCGCTGCATTTTCAGCGGCAGTTTGATATTATTTTGCGCGAATTCAGTGTCGAGGGCAACGACGAGCAAATCGAAAAGCTCGCCAACACCCGCACCGGCCGCACGTTTATGCTGCTCGGGCGCGTGAGTGGAATGTTTGGCTAGGCGCTGCAAAATGCCGAAAACGGCGTAAACCTGACCAGATCACCTTTAGCAACGCGCATCGCTTCATCCGGTAATTCTACCAGCCCTTCTGCCCAGGAAAGACCGGAGATTCGACCCGAGCCTTCGGAGGCGAACACCTCAACTGCGCCATCTGGGCCGCGACGGGCGCGTAAATATTCGCGCCGCCCCGCCTTTTTTGATTTCTCAAAGGCCGCTGGCAGCATATAGGGCCGGGGTATCTGCCAGCCCTTGCCTTGCAGTGCCCCGAGTGCTGGACGAGCAAAAATAAGCGCCGTGGTAAAGGCCGCCACCGGATTGCCCGGCAGGCCAAAGACAGGCATGCCGTGCCAGAGCGCCAGTGCCAGCGGGCGGCCGGGCTTGATCGCAATCCGCCATAGGTTCAGCTTACCTTTCTCCGCCAGAATGGCCGACATATGATCCTCATCGCCCGCAGAAGCCCCGCCTGAGGTCAGCAGCGCATCACACTGTTGCACGGCGTCGTCCAGTGCCTGCTCTACTCTGGAGCGCTGATCCCCTACCGCGCCGAGATCAACCGGTTCGAAGCCCCAGCTTTGAATTGTTTCCAGTAACATCGGGCGATTGGCATCAAATATTTGATGTGCCGTTGCTGCCTGCCCGGGTTGGCGAAGCTCGTCTCCGGTCGAGATAACCCCAACCCGCAGCCGCTGATAGACTTCGACCTCCGAAACGCCTAGCGCCACCAGCAAACCGAGCTGCTGCGGCCCGAGCGCCACGCCCGCTGCCAGCGCCACCGCTCCGGCATCCACGTCTTCGCCCTTGTCGCGGCAATTCGCCCCTGCTTTGATACCACTTTCAAAACGCAGCGCGCCATCTTCTGCCTGCACATCTTCTTGCATAATCACGGTATCCACCCCTTCAGGCAAAGACGCGCCCGTCAGAATTCGCACGGCATGGCCTACAGGCACAACGCCCGCAAACGGCGCACCAGCCGCCGAGCGGCCATCAACCAGCTTCAGGCGTTCTAACCCAGCGCGAGAAAGGGAGGCCGCGGCAAAGCCGTAGCCGTCAACCGCCGCATTGGCGAAGGGCGGATTGGACCGCGCGGCTTTGGCATCCACCGCCAGCACCCGCCCTGCCGCTGCGGTAATCGGCAAAATTTCCGAGGGTGCGATGCAGTCCATGTGTCGACGCAGATGCGCCAATGCGTCATCTACCGGTGTCCAGTTGGTGCCTGCGGGCAAAGCAAAACAATCATCAGAAAGGCGCGGGATATCAGGCAAGGCCAACCTCCCGCAGAATAAAATCTGCAATCGCGGCAATATCGTTAATATCAATCACAGGCGCGTTGACGGTGTCCAAATCATACCCCGCCGCCACAGCTTTGATGCTCGGATCACCCAGCGCAATAAGCGGGCGTCCGGGCTTGACCGAAGCCTCGATTTTGGCGTGGCCATTTCGTTTGAATCCTTCGATTAAAACCAGATCAACCGGGCTGAGCTTTTCCAAAAGCTGGTCAACGGTCGGCTCGTCTACACCGCGTAGCTCGTGCATAATGGCCCAACGGTGCGCCGAGGCCAGTAAAACCTCACCCGCGCCGGCAGCGCGGTGCCTGAAGCTGTCTTTACCCGGTTGATCAATATCAACCGAATGATGCGCGTGTTTGATGGTAGAGACCGATAACCCGCGCCCGGTTATCTCGGTGACCAAGCGCTCGGTAAGCGTCGTTTTTCCGCTGTTTTTCCATCCGGTTATCCCGAAAACTTGCATGTCATGTCCTTGCTTTGGCATCGGCCAGATCTTGTGGTGTGTTGATATTGAAAAAAGGATCATCGCCGAAGCCGTGAAACACAACCTTGGCGCAGCCCAACGGCTCGGTCCATTGGATAACCTTGCGCACCCCGGACTGCAACGCGCCCCGCAGGTTTTCCCGTAGCGCTATATCATAAAGCGTAAATGTAGGTTGGCGAAAATAGCCGTCGCCCTCGCGTGGGGAATTCACCATGGATTGGCGCTCATCGCCGGCTTCACAGGCGAATTGCAGTCCGGTCACAAGACAGGATGGGAAATAGGGGCTGTCGGCGGCAACAGAGATAATGTGGGTATAACCGCGCCCGGCGGCCCAATCCATTCCGGCCAGCACACCTGCCAAAGGTCCGGCAAAGCCGTCAACACTATCAGCAACCACCGGCAGGCCAAAATCGGCAAAGCGTGCCGGATCTCCATTGGCGCTCAGCACAACGGCTTCGACTTGTGGCGCCAACCGGCTCACAACATGCGACAAAATCGGCGCACCATCCAGATCCAGCAGGCATTTATCGCCACCGCCCATGCGTTGTGACTGCCCACCAGCCAAAATGACCCCGGCGATGCGGG
>Ga0316205_10005068_pt1 | contig 11113 bp, 3 predicted proteins | sample 3monthpyrite_MG_FD_204941 | JGI IMG/M metagenome (GOLD analysis project Ga0316205, IMG submission 204941) | Microbial mat bacterial communities from mineral coupon in-situ incubated in ocean water Damariscotta River, Maine, United States -... | ecosystem: Environmental > Aquatic > Marine >...
ATAAAACAACTTACACCACGCCTTCCATTAGGCAAGCGGCCCTTGCCTTCACTCGGTCGGCGAAAAAAATTAAACATTATGAAAATGAAGCTTCAATAATAGGTGGATGAGTTCAGGCGCGATTGAATAAAAAAGGGGACGGATTTATTTTATATAAAAAAGTAATAATCAATGAGGGAAGAGTGATTAGTCAAGTTGTTGTAAATGAATATTTTTAAAATATAGGTAAAGAAAAAATATCGTCTTATAAGCTGTAGTCGAGAAAGGTTAAAGTTGTAAATTGAGGTTCCATTAGATGATTAAGATCTCAAAGTTATAGGGCTGGAGAATAAATCAGTGTAATTTAGTTTCTAATCATTTAATACACGAAACAAAAGCATAATATGTTTCGAATATAGTTAAGAATGTTACAAGGGGTATGTCATGAAAAACAAATCATATCGTATCAACGGTCGTGTAATCGAAGATCAGAGTCGCCAGGGTATAGCAGGTCTAAGGGTAGAGGCGTGGGACAAAGATTTGATTTTTGACGACCTGGTTGGCAGTGTTATCACCAGTAAAGACGGCGAATTCACAATTGAATTTGATGAGTCCTACTTCTCTGAAATATTTTTAGATCGTCGACCTGATCTTTTCTTTCGTGTTTATTTTGATGATGCACTGGTGCTCGACACAAAAGATAATATTCTCTGGAATCTTAAAGATAAAACTAAAACAGTGGAATTACTGGTTGATGGTAATCTGGTTGGGTTACCGGATGGTGGTGAAGTTCCAGTTGTGATTCCTGGTATGAAACTAGATGAGTTGGAGAGTGCACTTAATCTCGATGCTGGCGTAATAGGAAAGTTAAAAGAAAAGAACCTGGAGATCGAGCAGGTAGGTGAAGCTACTCTTGCCGCGATGGTAAGCGAAGCAATCATCAATCCCGAACAGAAAAAAGAAATCCAGCTTGTAGTGGGTCTTGCGCGGATTAGCGGCGAAAACCTTGAGTTGACCCAGGAGTTATCCCAGGCGCTGAAAAACGACACGCAGGAATCACCTGTGGAATTAGCGCGCTGGAACAGGGCAGACTGGTTAGGGTTTCTGCAGAACAAAAATATTGCATTGCCTGATGATGAAACTAGCCTGGATTCCTATGCTGAAAATCTCCGCAATGTGGTGGAAAAATCCTTTCCAAACGAATACTTTCTGCAACGTTTAGTGAGCGACGAAGTCCGTGAAAAAACTGGCGAGTTTGTGAGCACTATCTCCCCACTCTTTAATAACAATGCCACTATCTTTGCTGACTATCCCGATGAAGAGCTGGACTACGACTGGACAGGTATCAGTGATAACGACAAGATAAATATTCAGTCAAGTCTCGCCGAGCTATCACCATTAATTAATATCTATCGTTCACTCGGTCTAGTTGAAATTATCAATAATCAAGATAAAACAGCAGAACAAAAGAAAAGCGCAATTGAAAAACGTTTTGCTTCTCTCAGTACTTTTTACAGTAATAATCCAGTTATCGATCTAAACAGTGCAGATTTTACTATGCGTATTAGTGAGACAAACCAGAACAACTGGAACTGGCAGGGTATTGATACAGAAGATCAGCCTTATGTTAAAAAACAAATGGCCGCGACTCAGCGTGTTTATAATATGAGTGGTAACCACGAGACGGGCGATATTCTTCTTAAAAAGGGATACGATTCGGCCTCTTCGATTGTCTCATCAACGGAAGATGAGTTCGTCAATAAGAGTGGACTGGGCTGGGAAAAAGGAAAAAAAGTCTATAGAAAGGCCAGTGAGATGGCAGTGGGTGCCACGCATTTTTATGAAGCTATCCGTGATGTTACTCGTGGAGATTTTGGTAGTATTGCGGTGAGTAATCAGGATGATTCACTGGTTAATGATCTTAAAGAGATTGATGGTTACGAAGAGCTTTTTGGTAATCTTGATTTCTGTGATTGTGAACACTGCAAATCTATTTTTAGCCCGGCTGCATATTTTACTGACTTGATGTACTTTGTCAGTGTAAACGTTTCTAAAAAGATTTTCGTCCCTTCTCGTACGACACATCCTCTCTACCTTAAACGACGCCGGCCAGATCTGTGGACACTTAAACTAAGCTGTCAAAACACCAATACCGAAATACCTTACTTGCAGGTAGTGAACGAAGTACTGGAAAATTATCTCGAACAGGAAGCATCTTCCACTGATGTGTATGAGATGCTACGCACTTCAGACTGGTCGTGTCGCCAACCATTCAATTTATCGCTTGAAGAAACCCGGCTTTATCTTTCGCATTTTGATCTAAGTCTTACAGAGATTTACAAAACGCTAAAGCAACCAGAAGAACAGCGGTATCGTGAACAACTTTTACTTTCGGTCGAAGAGCTGCAGATTATTGCAACAGCAAACCCTGCGGGAACCTGGAAACGTTTTGGTAATATCACATTAGCTAATTTTGAGGTGCAGGAATTTATCCGCCTTGCTGGAATCAACCGAGCGCAGCTAGACGATTTATTAGCGACAAAATTTGCCCCATCCATTGCTCTCGTTAAAGTGCAAATGGTGAAGTCCGGTGTCGATATTCAACAATACACAGAAAAACTTACAGGTCTTACCGATGTTAATTTAGATGTGATTCATCGTTACCTGCGCTTGTGGAAAAAAACAAACTGGAGTCTGCGTGAATTTGACCTGATACTTTGCGCCATGCAATCAAAAGGTCTCATTACTGGGCTTGAAGATCTTGATGCAGAGGGCCATCCGAAATTACTTAAACTTGGTCAGGTCTGTTCTATTCAGGAAAGACTTGTCAGCACACCAGAAGAAATGGCGACTATCATTTACCGTATTCCATTACTCGCCGTGGCCGATAATCAAAAAGCACTGTACCCGCGTATCTTCGATCTGCAAAAAATCTTTGGTGTAGAAAATGTAGACGAGAACAGTACGACTATACTTTACGCGCTCAGTGCCGATGACAAAATTACCCCGCTGATTTTAGCTGGACTTAGTATCACTGAATCAGAACTGCAAATGCTGTTCAACTTGCTGGGTATCGTCACCAGCATCGATCAAGTGCTGGGCATTGATTTACTTTCAACACTTTACCGACATGCACTGATCGCGCGTGGTCTGAAACTCAGCATAGAAGATTTTGTACACCTTATCAGTCTTGTAACGGGTGATGGCGCTATTACGCAACTTGCACAGATCGAATCACTGGCCGATGTATCGCAATGGCTTAAGACAACCCGCTTTAGCGTATCAGAACTGTTGTTGGTCATCAAAGGAGAGGCATCATCTGATTTTCAATTCACAAATGATATTCATGTGGTGTCTTCAACCGTCACTGAAATCCAGACCAGCGCCAGCGCAGATAAAATAGATAAAGAGGTTTTACTGAAAGCCTATCTGCAGAGCAGCTTCAACCTTACCGCGGGGCAGCTAGATGATGAATTTTTCATGCATTTGCTTTCACTCAATCTCAGTAGTCCTTCAATCACGACTGCACTCAATGCTACTTTCACCGATGGCAAACCTGATAATCCCGGGGATCTTGCAGGTCTGTTGATCCTGCTACAGGAACTTGAGCGTCACACAATCCTGTTTGAAAAAGCACAATTTGATGCTGAGATGATTTCATTTATGATTGCCAATAAAGCCGTGTTCGGCATTGTGGATTTGAAAATACTCGGTGTTGATCACCTGGTAAACATGATGCGTTATCAGGATCTACTTGAACAGAGGGATGAACAACGCGACGCTCTGCACCTTGCGTTACAGAATATTCAGTCATCCAGTCTTATTTCTGTTGCGGACATTGCGACATTTGCCGATGCATGGTTGCAGCCTGAAAGTCTCATTACATCACTTACCAGTACACTAAGCTTTTCGCTGCCAGCACTTGATGCGATTGAACATCTGCATGATTCGCTTGGCAACTGTATCAAGCTAGGCGTTCAAGGCGATGCCCTGGCCAAATTGGCTAACTCGGATAAGGAGGGACTGCTTGCCGCGCGTAATGTAGTCGTAGGTGCTTTTGCCTCAAAGTATCCTGACGAAATTATACGTAACGAGAAATTAGAGCCATACAGCGATAAGCTTAATACCTTAAAACGCGATGCGCTTTGCGATTATATTATTTCGCGCAGCGATATTTATAAATTCAAAGATCAAAATGATCTTTATAATTTCTTTCTACTGGATGTAGAAATGAGCGGGTGTTTTCGCACCTCATACCTGGTGGCAGCAATTTCCAGTCTGCAACTCTATGTTCATCGCTGCCTGATTAATCTTGAACAGTCAGACATCGAAGATGTAAAAGTTATCTCTGGCTGGATACCAGCTGATGAATGGGAATGGCGAAAAAATTATCGCGTCTGGGAAGCAAACAGGAAAGTGTTCCTGTATCCTGAAAATTACATCGTTCCATCTTTACGCGATAACAAAACAGAAATCTTTAAAGAACTTGAGGCTGAGTTACTTCAACAGGATGTTAGTAATGAATCGGTAGAAAAGGCCTATAAAAAATACCTTGCGCAGTTTACTCAGCTTACCCGTCTGCGTTATGCCGGTGGTTATTACCATCGCATAAGTAATGGCATGGGTATGCTCGGGTTAATTGGTGTGCCGGTAGGTGCTGAGCAACAACAGCATGAGGCTTATTATCATGTGGATGCAATCTCGTTTGATGGGGAATCAGAAGAGAGCAAGTTTTATCTTTTTGCGCGAACAAATGTACAGCCCTATCAATATTCATATCGAACCTATAACAATTATAAAGAGGTCTGGTCAAGCTGGGAAAAAATCGATCTCGGTATAGAAGCGGCTGAGATATCATCGATTATTTACCAGGGAAAGCTATATATATACTGGACAGATGTTCAGAGTAAGGAGATGAACAAGATTGAGGGTGGCAGTTCTACATCTAATGGTTTTGTGTTCAAGGTCTATGTTAAATATTCCTACCTGGATGAGAATGAAAAATGGAGTGCACCGCAACGCCTGTACATTGGGCAAAATCATGTTCTTGAGGATATAATTTTCCGTCGTGTATGGGAAGGAGAGCTTCCGCTTCCAAGTGTTAGAGAAAAGACTTTTGAAAGCACGGTAGAAAAATTCCAGCAACTTGTTTTTAGAAAACCCTATGCAACAATTGTAGACGATATTGAGCAACCAATTGCCCTGCAACATATCTGGTCGCATAATAAATTTATAAGCAAAATCAGGTACACAACAGGTAATTTGTCCTACGTTCTGAACAATGTCATAACATTCAATGTTCCATCCCAGGAGTTTGACATTGTAAATAACGACTTTAGCCAGGCTTTCTCAGAGTGCGATGCTACGATAACTACTGAAGAGGGTGTAATCACCACCGGAGTGCGTGTACATCTTTTGGATTCCGGACGGTTTAAAGTACATTTCCCAGTGGGTTATTTCAGTATATTAGGTAGTGTGTCATCACAGCAAAATTTACTGAATAGTCCCATTATAACTAATGCTACCAACCTGTCGCTTTCGCGTAATGCTGTTACCAATCTTAAGCATGATGATATGCTCAGCGTGGCTGCTAATATAAGTAGCCTGCCTGCAATGGAGCGTGAATTCTTCGAAGCTTTTAGCGAAAATGAACAGCAAGGCTACTACATAGAAAGCGGGAAAAAATCACTGAGTCAGCATTTTGTTTCACAAACAGCTGATAATAATGCGGATCTTTCAGTAATTAATAATAATAATCTTGACTTGGTTTCTTTATCCACGATTCTTACCGACGAACTTGGCGATAAGCTGTTTGCTCAAGGCCTTGAAGAATTTCTTTCTCTAAGTTCGCAACAATTAACTGATGATGAGGGGCAGCAGTTTGATTTCAAAGGCGCTTATGGTGACTATTACTGGGAATTATTTTTCCATATTCCTTTTTTAATTGCTGATCACCTGAATGCTAACCAGAAATTCAAGGAAGCAAAATGGTGGTACGAACGTATCTTTAATCCAAATGCTGGAGAAACACCAGACGATAACAAAAAGGCCGAGCATAACTGGCAATTCAGAGAGTTCCGTAATCTTGATATACAGAAGCTGAAAGATATTCTTTCAGACAGCAGTGCTATTGAAGCATACAGGAACAACCCATTTAGTCCGCATGCGATTGCACGTTTACGTATAGGGGCATATCAAAAAACGATCGTGATGCATTATATTGATAACTTACTTGACTGGGGTGATTATCTTTTCATGCAGGATACGCGTGAGTCGATTAACGAAGCAGAAATGTTATACCAGCTAGCGTTTGATATTTTAGGTGAACGTCCGATCAAAATCGGAAAATGTGAAACTGCTGATGAAGACAGTCTGAATTATGCAAATATCGAACCGCAGATAGGCAAGGGTTCAGAGTTCCTAATCCAGCTTGAGAATTATTACTGGAAGCAGAAACAGACCTATAAGCGTGAAAAAGACCTTGCGCGGAAATCGAAAAGAATTGAATCAATTGTGTCTGAAAAATCAGATAATAAGAAAAGTTTTTCCGAGATTGAGCGCAAGGTCGCTTTTACCAGTGTGGATGCAATAATAGCGCAAATCCGTGATGAGGCTTCGAATCCACAGGCACCAGGTATACAAACGGATCGGCATGCAGCTCATGTAAAAAGCTACAGGAAAACCAAAGCGGATAAAATGGCTGCACGCGAAAATGTTACCAAGTGGGAAGATTCAGACGAGTATATTTTTGGTGGCACTTCAAACAGTCGTTTTGAAACCGGAAAAGAAACTCGCACACCTGGGCATGAGATAGTTAAGCAATATAGTATGGTGTTCTGTGTACCGCCAAATACTGACCTGATGAAATACTGGGATCGTGTCGAAGACCGCCTTTACAAGATTAGAAATTGTATGAACATCAAAGGCATTCGTCGAAGTCTTTCGCTATTTCAGCCACCCATTGATCCGATGCTACTGGTGCGTGCAAAAGCAGCTGGGCTAAGTCTTGAAGATATTATGGCGATGATCAGTTCCGGTAAATCATCTGCATATCGTTTTACCTATCTGCTTGAAAAAGCAAAACAGTTTACACAAACAGTTCAGTCATTTGGCTCAGCATTGCTCTCTGCATTAGAGAAGAAAGATGTTGAAGAACTTACTTTACTACGTTCAGTACACGAGAAAAATATTCTGAAGCTGACAAAGGCAGTTAAACGAAAACAACTGCAGGATGCACAGTATCAGTATGAGTCCACAGAGGCTGCACTGGTCAATGTTCAGAACCGCGTGGATTATTATCAAGGCTTGATCGACACAGGCTTGAACTCATGGGAAGAAACTGAACAGAAGTCTAAATGGACTGCCTCGAGTATCAGGATTAGAAAAGCAGCGATGGAATTCATGACAAGTGTTTACGGTTTTCTGCCGCAAATAGGTAGTCTATTCGCGATGAAATATGGCGGTCAGGAATTAAAAAACGGTATGAAAGGTTTAGCTGATGCTACAGAAGCAGTGGCTTCCATCTCTGATAATATAGCCATTCTTGCTGGGCTTGAGGGCTCGCATCAGCGCCGTGCTCAGAACTGGAGACATCAGCTCAAACTCGCACAACAGGAACTCAAACAGTCGAATATCCAGCTTCTCGCTGCGGAAATTCGCCAGCAAATAGCTGAGCACGATCTTGATATTCATGAAAAAAATATGGAGCAATCAGATGAGCTATTTGATTTTTATAAAAACAAATTCACCAACTTAGGTCTATACAATTACATGGCCTCAACGTTGAATCGTTTGTATCGGGATGCATACAACCTGGCTTATGATCTGGCTAAACAGGCGGAAGCCGCATATCAGAACGAACGCTACGATAATGAAATATTTATTCAGGGTGATAACTGGCAGTTTGATCGAGCAGGGTTGCTTTCAGGTGAGCGTCTGATGCTACAACTGCAGGGTCTGGAGAAAAAATATATAGACGGAAATGAACGTCAGCCTGAGATCACGCAAACCTTCTCGCTGGCTATGCTAAGCGCACAGGAATTACTTAAACTTCGGGAGTCCGGAAGTTGTGACATTAGCATTCCTGAAATTGCCTATGAAATGTTATATCCGGGTCAGTATCGTAGGACGATTAAATCGGTACGTATAAGTATTCCTTGCGTGGCCGGGCCATATACCAATATCAGTGCACGCCTCACTCTTAATAGTGGAATGATTGAGCGTGAAGACGGTAGAGACCTCGAAGAATTAGATATTGCCAAGGATACTTCAATAAGCTCGAGCTCTGCCAACAATGACTCGGGCGTTTTCGATCTCAGTTTCCGCGATGAGCGTTATTTGCCTTTTGAGGGTGCGGGTGCTATCAGTGAATGGAAACTCGAACTGCCAGCTAATATTCGTGCGTTTGACTACGATACTATTTCAGATGTGCTGTTGCATATTAGTTACACGGCTTACGAAGGAAATCGAGAAAACGCCGAGAACGAACTAGCTACGTTAGTGAATGAATATGCCAACGATCCTGGATTTTATCGCCTGGTGAGTTTGCGTTATGAATTTCCAGAAGTACTTAACAATCTTTTCAGTGAGGATGAGCAGGTGGCGAATTTTGAACTCACAACTTCGCATTTTCCTTATCTGTTGAACTCTAAAGATCTAATGATGGAAACGGGGTGTATGGTTTATGTGAAACCCAAAAATAAAATGCAAGCACTGGTGCCCGGTACAGTAAAGATCAACACCATCACAGTAGACTGGACAGATCAGACGAATAATATTCCTTCTGGCGCAGCAGCTAATGCAGAAGATGACAGGATAAAAGGGGGTACGGTAGCACTCACTAATAGTCCAGTGAAAACCTGGGAGATTGATGCTGGAAATCTTGGGATAGATAAAGACAGTACCGAAGATGTGCTGGTATTAATTAGGTATAAAACAAGTTAGAGACACAGTTTCGAGGTCATGCTGATGCGCCTTCAGGCACTATGATTTTTATGCCATTGAAATAGATAAGCGTCTACTGTGTAGATGTTATAGGTGAAGCTTCTTAAGACACCCATCCTAAGTGGTCAATTTAAACAAGCACTTAGGATGAATCCAGGTTTTTTGTTATCGTGGGTGTCCGGGATAGTACGTGGGATAGTCCGCGGGATAGTACAGGGTGGACCCTATATGTCCCCATTCTTTGTGCGAAACGTGAGACCAGAGGGGTTTAAAAAATGTATGTCTATGTAAAATTATTAATAAATAATATTTTCGTCACCTGTTTCTTTAAATATTCGATAGTGTCTGTACGTATATCCACCTTTTTATTGTTTTTATATATAACGCCATCATGGGCGAATAATTTAAATGATGGTCACATACATTATAACAAGGATGTCTGGAATGATTTGTCGCCGAAACAGGTGTTGAGCTATTTAACTGAAAATGGAATAAATCGGGTAATTGTTTTTAGCACACCAACAGCAGGAACTGAAAAACTTTATAGATTTTCTCCACAGCGAGTCATTCCTTTTTTAATGCCTTATCGTGTTTTTCGTGATCGATTTACCTGGCATTCAGATCAGACAATGGTTGATTATGTAAAACAACAGTTATCGACTGGAATATATAAAGGCTTCGGCGAATTTCATCTATTTAAAGAGCATAAAAATACAACTGTGATTCGTCAATTGATGCAACTTGTTTCTGATCATAAAATTATGCTCAGCGCACATGCGGATGCGGAAACTATCGAGGCATTAATTGAAATGCAACCTGAGGTCAGTATAATCTGGGCACACTGTGGAATGGATCATCCCGTAGAAGATGTAAGTCGTATGCTTGCACAGTACCCCAATTTAGTTTGTGAATTATCTTTTCGATATAATATGTTTGATGAGCAGGATAAGCTAGTGCCGCAGTGGAAAACATTATTGGAACAATACTCAAAACGGTTTATTCTGGGCATGGATACCTACATACCACGTCGTTGGGCCGGATTACCCGAGAATGCAGATTTTGCACGCCAGTGGTTAAGTCAACTGCAGCCAGACACTAAAAAATTAATTGGCGGTGGAAATATTGAACGAATGTTTCCGATAAAAAATTAATAGAAGTGAAAATTATGTCTTATCATGAGTTTCTTGAGATGGGGCTTCTTGAGACACTCATGCTAATTAGTCAGTAAAAAAACACATAGGTTGAATGCAGATTTTTTGTTACAGTGGGTGTTCGGGTTGGTGACTTGGTGATGGCAAGTTACAAGCTTAATTCTAATTACTATTGGGTAATTTAACCATACAAGCGGGCCGAGCTCACTTCGCCTGGGCGCGCAGAAAGCGCGCGCAACTTACCCTAATCGTTATGTGAAATATAAGAATCAGTTCAGAGGATATATCAATGCCTGGTACTATTAGTGGAAAAGGAAGTTGCCTTTGTGGTGAAGTTAGTTTCATCGCGAATAATGCGAGTAAAAGCGTTGGCGCTTGTCACTGTAATATGTGTAGAAAATGGGGCGGTGGGCCTTTAATGGCAGTTGACTGCGGTACAGATGTTACATTTGAGGGTGAAGAAAACATATCAGTTTTTAACTCGTCTGAATGGGCTGAACGCGGTTACTGTAATAAATGTGGTAGCCATCTATTTTACCGTTTAAAAGAAAGCAGGCAGCACATGATGGCTGCAGGTCTATTCGATGATAATTCATTGTTTGAATTCGATCATCAGGTTTTCATTGACGAAAAGCCCTCATATTACTGTTTCTCTAATAAAACAAATGAAATGACAGGCGACGAAGTGTTTGCAAGATATGGTCCGCTATCGGATTAAACACATAACAAGAACATTCACCGGCAACAGCTGATGTAGGCGTTCAAAATGTCTGTTTTCCTGATGTTAGCGTCCGTATCTAATGACAGACCTGTAATGTTAGGACTACAAAAGCAAAATGGTCGTTGAACACCACAGAGCGGAAGTTAAGCCTCCCCCTTAGTAAAAGGGAATGCAGATATATTTAATATCTATCTGTTAAATTGCACGCAAATCTGACCCACCATTTGCACTGAATATTGACCCGCCTATTTAAGCCAATTATGGCTTATTCTTTTATTTTTTTCTCCTTATTTTTAGTTGAGTCTTTAAATCGGTAACT
>Ga0316205_10005069_pt1 | contig 11113 bp, 9 predicted proteins | sample 3monthpyrite_MG_FD_204941 | JGI IMG/M metagenome (GOLD analysis project Ga0316205, IMG submission 204941) | Microbial mat bacterial communities from mineral coupon in-situ incubated in ocean water Damariscotta River, Maine, United States -... | ecosystem: Environmental > Aquatic > Marine >...
ATTAGACACCCTATATACAGTTGCTGCCAAGTTCCACTGTCGCACGGGCTATAGCCCTGTTGCTTTGATTCGCATCAAAGAAGGGGTAGCGCACTCCGAGCCCATTAAAGGCTACAGCGTATCCAGCTCAACGCTCAGTATCTGTACGTAAGGCGCGAAAGTCCTTAACCGATTTGCGGGACAGCGGATTCATGAATCTTGGGTGAAGACGGCTAAGCCACCACAAAACTCGGGCATAGAAAGGAAAGACGATTATCGCTCGATTGCGGGCAACACCCTGCAGAATCAGCACCGCAGCCTTGCCGGCATCCATTTTCTTGAATGGTATGTTCGCCATAACTTTCTTATGGTTTGCCTTCAGTACAGTAGTTGCATCGTATATGCCCGTTTGGACATATCCGGGGCAAACGACGCTTACGTTAATACCCAGGTCGGCTGCCTCTACACGCAATGACGTCGATAGTCCAATCACAGCACACTTGGAGGTAACGTAGGGGATGTTTGTCGGTTGGCCAATCAAGCCTGCCAGGGACCCTATATTAACAATGTGCCCAAATCCTTGCCGGACCATCGAAGCATAGGCAGCGGTTGTGCCGTATACTACACCCATCAGGTTGATATCGATGACGCGGCGCCAGTGCTCAAGATTCATGTCACGCACCTCCCCTTTGATCGCTACCCCCGCATTATTGAACATGTAGTCGATTCTTCCGTTTTCGGAGACCGTGCTATCTATCAGCCTCTGAACCTCCTCATCATTCGAAACGTCCAAATGCGCTGCACTCGCGCGGCCGCCTGCCGCCCTGATAGACGAGGCAACATTTTCTGCTCCCTCTGCGTTGATGTCTGCTGCGATTACCACAGCATCTCTCCGACCCAACTCTTCACAGAGACTACAACCGATCCCAGAAGCCCCGCCGGTCACAACTGCAACCTTGTCCTTAAACATCTTCATCATATCGTCTTCCCATGTCCTTAATCATTTTCAACACCAAAAGGGGCACACTGGGTGCTGTTGTTAGATTGCATACATTCCCCTCTTGCGCTACTCATTTCTTGCTGCGCCCTGCATCTCTTCTTGGGTTACCGTCCTGGCCCCAGGTAACGGTTTGTCACCTACAATCAACGCCATGATTGTGGGTAAATTGATTAAGGCTAACGCTGCAACCACAATGATGGATGTGATAAACAACAAGATCATGTTCTGCGCCTTTGCAATCTAACTTATATTGGTGGGAAATAAGAACCCGATATGAATCCGCACGAAATTCATTCTATTCATTATTAATCAATTTCTTGGCTTCTTTGTTATGTAAATATTAAATCACAAAATCAGGAAATGTTTCCTCTTTTCCTGATTTCAATCATGAATTGACTATCTATATCTTAGAGCCAGTATGGCCGCTTTTCTGCGTCAGCTTATAAACTTGGGGAAGGCTCACCCACACCTCCTAAAAAGAGGCCGAATAATACCAATCACCAAATGAGAAGCAGCCCCGAAGGGCTGTCTCTTGTTCTCAGTATTTATCTTCGTAAACCCAGCTGCAGACGGTTCTCAGGTGGCGGTTAGTCCTTGAATTTCGCGGCAGCGTCACTAACCGAAGACTTCAACGAATCCCAGGCAGATTCCACGCCCTCCCTGATTGACTCCCAGGCGTCTTCGCCAGCCCTGGAAAGCTCCGACAACTTCACTTTGCCTTCTGCGATCTTGCTGTCAAGCACGTTGATCTGCTCGTTCATTTTCAGCTGCGTGTCTGCACTGGCCCTCGACGCCCTGGCCTTGAGCTTGTCGACGTCTGCCTTCCACTCATCCAGCTGAGCCTGCATCTTCCGCTGGTACAACTCTTTGTCCATCATGTCATTGTCCTCCTATTTTTCGGCAACCGGGAATTGGAATGACTTTCACACTCGGCTGCTGGATTAGTTGCTGCTGTCCCACATCACGTTGCACTTTGCCTTTGCCTTTGCCGCAGCCGTGAGCAATTGGATCACAGGCAAGGCGCGGTGCGGTAGACTTACGGCAGATTCGTCGTTCTCTCCTTCCCCGGATTCTTGCGGCTCAGGCAACTGCTCGTCCGCCTCGATCGCAGCCTCCAGGCGCCGCCTCGCGTCCGCCGCCTTTCGCGGCCGTTTAAGGTACGCTAACCAAAGGATAGCCCCTGCATCAGCAAACGTCACGCGGTGTTTTCTAACATCGTGGCGTCTAGCCGGAATCGTCATTGGCCATCAGACCTAGACCAGAATCGCCACATAGTGGCTGATGCTGCCGGCCAGTACGAAAAGATGCCAGACCCCGTGCATCCCTGGAAGCAGGCATCTTACAACCCTTAACAGAACCGCACGTTCCCGTTCTGCAATTGTGCTTCTCTAGCCTGCCAAACCCGGATATACACCGTTATAGAAGACGGCGGCATTAAAGCCTCCGTAAACGCTTTCTGCTATTGAACTATAAAATTGTTTTTTGGGGATTATGGATTCAATGAGCCAGACCTTTTCGAGATCCCGGAACGAGGATCAAACGAACCTGGCCTGGCCACACTCCCCAGTCAGCCAGCTGGCTTCAGATACAAGACGCCCAGCGGTGGCAGGGTAAGATAAAGCAAATGAGATTCAACATGTGCGGCTACCGGCGCGCTGTCAACGCCGCCGGCATTGCCGAAGCCCGCGCCGCCGTAGCATTCGGCGTCGCTGTTCAACAGCTCAAGCCAGCGGCCGCCCCGCGGCACGCCCACGATATAGTTCTCGCGCGGCACCGGGGTGAAATTACACGCCACCAGTATCATGTCGTTCGGATTACTCCCTTTGCGAATGAAAGTGACTACACTATTTTCTGCATCGTGAAAGTCCACCCATTCGAACCCGCTGTACTTGAAGTCCAATTGGTGCATGGCAGGTTGTTCACGGTAGAAATGGTTCAAATCCCGCACCCATCTCTGCATACCCTGATGAGCAGGGTCATCCAGCAGATGCCAGTCCAGGCTGCTCTCGTGGTTCCACTCGTTCCATTGCCCGAATTCGCCACCCATGAATAACAGTTTCTTGCCGGGGTGAGCATACATATAACCGAACAACGCCCTAAGGTTGGCCATTTTTTGCCAGACGTCGCCGGGCATTTTGTTTAACAACGACCCCTTGCCATAGACCACCTCGTCATGAGACAGGGGTAGTACATAATTCTCGCTAAAGGCATACCAGATGCTGATGGTCAACTTGTCGTGGTGATATTTACGGTGTATGGGGTCTTGCGCCATATACTCGAGTGTGTCGTGCATCCAGCCCATTTTCCATTTCATGCCGAAGCCCAGTCCGCCTACATACGCCGGTCTGGAGACCATGGGCCAGGCGGTGGATTCCTCGGCGATGGTCTGTACATCGGGAAAATCGCGGTATATGGATTCATTCAACTTGCGGAGGAATTCTACGGCGTGCACGTTTTCATTGCCGCCGTATTCATTGGGGATCCACTCGCCCGGCTTTCTGCCGTAGTCCAGGTACAGCATGGATGTCACGGCGTCCACCCGCAGTCCGTCTGCGTGGTATTTGTCCAGCCAGAGCATGGCGCTGCTGATCAATATCGAGCGCACCTCGAAACGTCCGTAGTTGTAAATATAGCTGTTCCACTCCGGATGATAGCCGCGCCTGGGATCGGCGTGCTCGAACAGATAGGTGCCGTCGAAGTAGACCAGACCGTGTTCATCATCGGGAAAATGCGAGGGCACCCAGTCCAGAATGACGCCGGTGTTGTGTTGATGCAGTTGATCCACCAGGTACATAAAGTCCTGGGGACCGCCATAACGGGCACTGGGTGCAAACAAGCCCGTGGTCTGGTAACCCCAGGAGCCGTAAAACGGATGTTCCATGACCGGCATACACTCCACATGCGTAAAACCCATGTGATGCATATAGCCGCTCAGCTGATCACCCAGTTCGCGGTACGTCAGATGACGGTTATTTTCACCGGGTACACGCCGCCAGGAGCCGGGATGAAACTCATAAATACTCCAGGGCGCATCAAGACCGTTGTGCCGGGCACGGTTTTGCACCCATTCGCTGTCTCCCCAGGTGTAGTCAAGGTCCCACACCACCGATGCGGTATCGGGCGGCGGCTGCCAGCGGAAGGCGAAGGGATCCCCTTTGGCTACCTGATAGTCGTGCTGATGCGAGCTAACAAAATATTTATAAATCGCGCCATTGCCGAGACCGCCGACAAACCCTTCCCATATACCGGAACCATCATCGCGGGCGCGCAACGGATAACCGTGAGGGTCCCAGTCATTGAAATTGCCCATCACCGCGACCGATCTGGCGTTCGGTGCCCACACCGCAAACAACACCCCTGTTTCGCCCTGACGATTGCAAAGATGCGAACCGAGTTTGTTATACAGACGGTAATGATTGCCCTGCTTGAACAGGTAAACGTCATGAGCTGTTAGCAGGCTAACGTCATGCCGTACCGGTGAATCTATGATGGCTTTTTCAGACATTACGGTCCCTCATGAATGGGCTGCTATCTGAGTTCATGGTGCAAGACAGGTGAACCGCTGGTGCACTTCAGGTCGCGCTCTGATTACCCCGGTTTCCTTGCATTGTTGCTATAAAGGATATTGGAACAGCCTTTGCAATGCATTGATGATTTTCAAAGAAACTGATGTTCAGAATAAGCAACGGTACGGATATGGGTTGATATTTCCCTATCCGTATAGTGTCCCTGAATGTCGTCTTTCAGTACGTTCCTGCCATCTAGGCAGAAATCCTGTACTTCCGTTTAGGGTCGACTCCGGTCCTTTAGAGTAATCTTATCTAGAATTAGCCTGTATGTCCGAGTCCGACCATAAAAAGTCGTTAAGCCCCGGTTATCTAGTCGCTGGTCTCCCAGCTAATCGAGTCTTTCAGCTTGATATATCCAAGCAGCAGTCCTACTCAACATCAGACATTATTAATCGCAGCCCATTGCTGACTTGCGTCGCTAAAGTTGTTTCTCAATGGGAAGCATTCCCATTAACCAGGCAGTGAAGCGGCGCCAGAACCCGACTTCAGGCTCAGAGTAGTAACGAACTTCCTTTCCATTGTTTTCGGTTAGCCATACCAGGCGTTCTGCGCCTGTTTCACTATCGGTCTCAAGTGTCACGCGGAAGCTATTTTCGGGTCGAACGCCATCGTCCATAAAGTCGATAACCTTCGCTGCCAGTGCAGGGCTCTCAACCAGAATAACAATTTCTGTATTGAGTGCCATCGAGCGAGGATCGAGATTAAACGATCCAATTGCAACAACTTTTCGGTCCACGACACCGGCCTTGGTGTGCAGGCTGGCCTTTGATCTCCCGGCTAGCAGAGACCAGTTTTTCTTCTCTGACGCCGCATCAGGTCGAAGCTCGTAGACTTCCACGCCATTCCTGATCAGATCGCGACGATATTTCGCATAGCCAGCGTGCGCTGCAGCGACATCGTTTGTCGCCAATGAGTTAGTGAACAGACGCTGCCGTATTCCTCTTTCCTTGTTAATACGCGCTCTTTCGATATTCTCGGGCCCCGGGACCACATACGCCGACTCGACCAGCAGTTCAGAGTCCTTGTGCTTTCCCAGCTCGATCAGATGAGCCATCACCTCTTCATTGCGGCTCTGCAGTTTGTCGGGTTCGTCATACATGGCATTGGCTGGCGCCCATATAAAGTTGCCACGCATCTCCTCCAATCTGGTCATTACTGAGTTGCTAGTTGTGTCGATTGGGTAGGGGAAGTCCTTCAGCTCCGCCACCCAGCTATACAGCTTATTTATCCTTTCCCGCAATACCTTTTCGGTAAATTGCTCACCTATAACAACGCTGACGGGTACGGAATATTCGCTGTTCCAGTATTTGTCAAAGCTTTTGGAAACATCTTGCACCACCGCACCAACTACTGCCAGGTCCAAATCCCGAAAATTCTCGGCGGTACTTATACCAAAATAATTGTCCCCGATATTGCGGCCGCCGACGATAGCAATCGCATTGTCGACTATGAAGGCCTTGTTGTGCATGCGGTAGTTAAGTCGCCTAATATTGAAAAAGAGTTCCAGGCTGCGGAATGTGCGTCTCTTAAAAGGATTGAATAGCCGAATCTCGACATTGGGATGCTTGTCCATTCGTGCCAAGTTGAGATCCGTCTTGCCGGTCGTTATGTGGTCAAGCAGCATGCGTACCCGCACACCACGGTCGGCCGCACGAAGAATCCGCTCGGCGAGTATCCTTCCTGCGGTATCGTTCTCCCAGATATAGTACTGAGCGTCTATGGTTCTCTCAGCCTGATTCGACAGACCTACTCGGGCGCGGAAGCCCCACTCGCCTGAGGATATCAGCGCCACACCAGACTTACCGGGATGTGCGGAAATCTCTCGCTGGAAAAAACGGCCTAGTTCTGTTTCTTCAGGGTCAGCGAGTGCTGTGGAAACGGGGCGTTCATAATCCGTGGGAATGGTTGTTGCGCAGCTGGCAAGCAACAGGCAGATATAGCACAGAAATGTCAGACGAACTGATGTCATTGCAACCGAAGCCGTAGCAATATGTCCTTCTCTTCTCTGGGCGTGATTTTTTCGGCTATAGCACCACCATGCCAAATGAAATCGAAGGTTCGCATTAGTTATCCAGCCATTCCTGCATTTGATGCAAAGGGCAACAACAGTTTGCAGATCGCCGATCAGTGACCGGCGCAGGAACGACCGCTTTCAGTACAATTGTTACCGTACAGCCTCTTTTTCTGGACGGCAATAGTGGGTCGGTTCCGCTCATCTGACTAAAACGGTCAGGAATTCCGCCCTGGGCTTCCGAGTTCGGCCACAAACAAACTCTCAGCACCTCCAAAAACGGCGACTGAAACCACCGCTGTTGATGAGCGTATATCTGGTCGGGTTTTCTTGCGTCTTGCCATACCGATCAGACCCAGCAGGCCGGAGTCGCAGAGGTAGAGGGCAGGTTTCTTGCCGTCCTCCTTGCGTAATCGGTGTTTCATCCGGACAAAATCCCAGATTGGTCTAGACTTCTAAGTAGAGCTTTTTTTCTGTCTGGGGAGCATTATGGAGTATGTCGACATATTTTCAACCACCCTGTATTGGTACGCTATTGTTGGTTTTGCGCTCCTGATTGGGAGCATCGTTGTTTATGGTGTTGGCTTGTTAATCTATTGGTTACTAGCTCGACTAACAACGCTTATCAGCTATTTGCTGAGAGATGTGGCCGGCCATCGGGATGTTTCGCTGTTGAGGCATCATCCCTCCAGATAACGCACTTACAGGAAGAGCAAACCCGTCCCTATAGACACCCGGCGAGCTGCCCCTGATAATGACCGCAATGCTTTCTCCTACAGAGAGTGTTTTAGGTCGTACTCTGCCCCCTTGAGTGCGGCTATTTTTTTGCCTCCGCTTGGATGGGGCTTTCTGTTTCTGAAGACGCTGGAAAACTGGCTGGCAACATAGTCAGCACAGCACACCGCTGCACCGGGGGGGCTGTGCATTGCCGGGAAGTTTAGCGCTCCGTTACCCAGCAACGAGCCAGCGTCTTCGTCCTCCGTGAGGGCGCCGGCTTTTTTATATCCACTTCGTAAACCTTCCAGCAGTTCCTCCCTAATAATTGCTATACAGCATTTGACTGATAGCTGAGCAATCTGCTGGTCGATCGGTTGAAATCGCAGCCAACTGTCGTTCATATCAAAGCGCTCCTGCGAAAATTAGGCGAAGGCCGTCTTAATGGCTCGGGTTGGTCCCGGAAGTTTCCGCAAGGTCATCCTGTCAGATATTGCAAGCTGCAACGGCTTTGCTCATACGTTCGAGCAAGTCTTCGCGGGTGTAGGCATTCTTTTCAATCACTTCATCGACCATGCCATTCAGTCGCTGGTGGTCTTCCCGGGTCAGGTCCTTGGCGGTAATCACAATCACCGGTATATGTTGCCATTCGGGTTTCGCCCGCAGTGCTGCCAGAAAACCAAAGCCGTCCATCACGGGCATCATCAGGTCAAGCAGAATCAGTCTTGGCTCGAGAGAAGGCAACATATCCAGCGCCTCCTGACCGTTACCGGCTTCGGACACTTCCCACCCGGATTTTTCCAGGGTGCGTGCCATCAGCTCCCGGTTTTCAGCATCATCCTCCACCACCAGCACCCCACTGCTTTCATCGGCACGGTAATAGCGACTCAGGGCTTTGTGAAGATGTTCCCGGTCTACGGGCTTGGTCAGGTAATCAACTGCACCCAGCGAGTAGCCCCGTTTCCGGTCATCTATCATGCTGAGCATAATCACAGGTATGTTACGCAATACCGGGTCGGCCTTCAGCGCACGCAGCACCGACCAGCCATCCATGTCCGGCATCATCACGTCCAGGGTGATGGCATCCGGTTGCAACTCATGTGCAAAGCGCAATCCCTGTTCGCCGCTGGTCGCCGTCACGACGTTGAAACCATCCTTCATCAGATTGCGTTCGATAATCTCACAAGCTTCCGGATCGTCATCTATAACCAGAATCGTTGACCCGGCTCCGGTATCAACTTTCAGTTCCGGTAGCGTGTCCGCTGACGGACGCATTGGTTTTGTTCCGGGCAGGTTGACGGGAAGCCGGATGATGAACGTAGATCCTTCGCCCGGCTTACTGTAAACACTGAGGTTTCCTCCCAGCAGTTCGCAGAAACGCCGTGAGATAGACAACCCCAACCCTGTGCCACCGTAATCCCGCGTGGTTGAACCATCTGCCTGGGTGAACTCTTCGAAGATTTGTTCAATCTTGTCCGCGGCAATACCGATCCCGGTATCGCTGATTGCAAAAACCAACCAGTCCTCACCCGCTTGCTCTGTGCGCTTAACGTGCAGGCTCACTGTACCATCGCGGGTAAACTTGGCCGCGTTGGACAAGAGGTTGAACAAAGCCTGGCGAAGCTTGGTCAGATCCTGGTGGGCACTGCCGAGCTGTTTGCCGCGTTCGATTACCAGCCTGTTGTTGTTCTTTTCGATAAGTGGCTGGGCAGTGGCAGCGACTTCATCAATCAACCTGTCCAGATTAATTTCTTCAGCAAAGGCCTCCATTTTACCGGACTCGATCTTGGACAGATCGAGGACATCGTTAATCAGCGCAAGCAGGTGGGTACCGGCCTGGTTGATCTTCTTCAGGTCCGGGATGGATGCTTCCTGACCAAGCTCCTCTGCCTCCTCCATCAGCATCTCGCTGTAACCGAGGATAGCGTTCATCGGCGTGCGCAACTCGTGACTCATGTTGGCGAGAAACTCACTCTTCGCCCGGTTGGCCCCCTCGGCCGCATCCCTGGCCTGCTCCAGGCCAGCCTGAAGCGATATGAGTTCGGAGGTTCTTTCTTCGACGCGCTTTTCAAGATTTTCGTTGAGTTCCTTGAGTGCAGCTTCACGGGATGACAGTTGCCGCACCATGTTCGCGAAACTGGCGGCCAGGTCACCGATCTCATCCTCACTCTGGCGCACGACATCGACTTCCAGATTGCCTTTGCCGATTTCCTCCACGGCCTGGGAAAGATTGCGCAGCGGCCGGGTAAGCCAGGCCAGCAACAGCCAGACCATCACGACACCTATTACGAAAACACTGCCGAGTACAGTAATCGCCCGTGTCTTCTGATGGTTGAGGAAAGCCAATGCGCGTTGTTCATCCTGGATGGATAACAGCATCCACCCACCAGACTCGACCAGTGCCGGACTGATCCACTGGATGTGCGACGACTCCCAGCCCGCCAGTTTGACCATCCGGGTATCACCGGAAACAGTCGCTTGCGCAAGAGCCGCCTCGATGTCCGGCCGACCCGGTTCCTGAAATACTTCCTGAAGTGGCCGTCCAATATAATCAGTATTGTCGGAATACAAAATGCGCTGCTGGGCAGACAAGAGCAGGAAACGCTGGCCCTGGTCACCCTGCAGGGAGGTAATTAACTGTTTCAGAGGTTCCAGGGGAATGTCGATGGTTGCCACCCCTGTGAAACGGCCGTCTCTGAAAAAAGGCGCCGAGAAGGTGGTCATGTATATATTGCCGCCACCCTCGTCAAAATAGGGTTCCGTCCAGACGCCCTTCAATGCCTTGCGGGGTAACTGCCACCAGTCCCATTCGGGCCGGGTGTAATCATAGTCAAGCTCGGTAGTAACAATTTCCGCCAGGTCCTTGCCTTGCCGGTAGACATAGGGTCCGAACAGCCGCCGTCCCGGGAACTCGTCAGGCTCAAAGGCGAGCGCTGCACCGAATATCAGCGGATTGGATGCCACATTGCTGCGCAGAATCTCGAAGGCAGCTGTCTCATCGATATCACTGTTGATACTGAGATGTCTGGCAGTGGTGCTGGCGACTTGCGCGACTTCTCGTAACAGCACCTCGATTTTTGCAGCGTGGAGTTCGGCAGACTGGGCGAGTTCACGCGCAATTGTCTCCCGGGTATTGTCTTCGAAGGCCTGCAGCCCCAGTGCAAGTATTGCAGCAAAAACCACGAAAAGTGGCGCAATGACAAGCAGAACAAATTTCAGCCGCAGGCTCATGGAATCACAATTGACTGATGTCACACAGCGCTATGCCGCTAACCCAGAAATTTCCCCATCTTCTCGAGCAGGCGATTGAGATTGACCGGCTTGGTGTCATAGTCGTCGCAACCGGCCTCACGGGCCTTTTGTTCGTCGCCGGACATGGCGTGTGCTGTAAGCGCAATCACCGGAATGTTCTGCGTTGCAGCATCCGCCTTGATCTGGCGTGTTGCTTCCCAGCCGTCGATTACCGGCAAGCTGAGGTCCATCAGGATAAGATCCGGACTTGTGGAGGACGCCATATCGACACCGGCCTGGCCATCGACGGCGATCACCACCTCGAATCCTTTTCGCTCCAGCCTGCGCGACAGCATGTCACGGTTCATTTCATTGTCTTCAACCAGCAGTATTCTATTCATCTCGATATCCAGTAGTTCTATTGACTCACATTGCACGAAGCAATCGCCTCGTGCACACGTTCCAGTAAATCTTCGCGGGTACAGGCATTCTTTTCAAGTACGTCCTCGACCATCCCGTTTAATCGTTTACGGTCTTCCGGGGTCAGGTCCTTTGCCGTAATGACAATGACGGGAATATGCTGCCATTTGGGACGCACTCGCAGCGCCG
>Ga0316205_10005070_pt1 | contig 11112 bp, 10 predicted proteins | sample 3monthpyrite_MG_FD_204941 | JGI IMG/M metagenome (GOLD analysis project Ga0316205, IMG submission 204941) | Microbial mat bacterial communities from mineral coupon in-situ incubated in ocean water Damariscotta River, Maine, United States -... | ecosystem: Environmental > Aquatic > Marine >...
GTCTTCTGAATTAAAGCATCCTGGTGGGTTATCAATTTTAATATTGACGCCAAAGCAACGGCTTTGTTCAGCAGGGTCTGGAACTGAAATCAGAGTCACTATTGGGTTCCATTCGTCAAGCTGCTTGAATACACGTTCTGTTTCGCTGTGTCTGAGAGCGTGCGGGCGTGATAATGAAAACAGAATAAGTTTTTTATAAGCCTGTTCGATAGTGATGTCTTTACTGGCTTTCTCAGTCAGCTTAACGGTTTTCTTTTGCAGATTTTTCTGGCAGGCAAACTGATAAACATGGTGCATGTCCCACCAGCTGCCTCGGGGAACATCGGCATAAATCTGGCTAGCCCGGAGTATCAAATCTGATGTTGAAGAGATAGCGCGGTAAATGGCCAGTACCAGATTTTTTTCATCCAGTTTGGCGATGCCGTTTGCCACTTCAAAAATCATGATTTTATAACCATGAGTGATTTCACGAAGCAGCGCCTGATTCAGGTTAATTATTTTCAGGCTTTTTTCAGGTAGTGGTAAACTACGATTAATAAATTGTTTGTGCAGATGATCAAGAATTAACTGGATTGGTTCGCGAAACAGTTCCATGTTTTCAATGCGGTACTTCGGTGGCATGTCCTGACGATTCAGGTCAACCAGAGAATTATAAATTTGTCTCGTCATATCTCCCATGCTGGCACGGGGTAATTGTGCAAGCCATTTTTTAACCTTACGCGGGTGATTAGGGAAGGCTCCTTTTACCGGCGCAGTCTGGTTGGGAATATGAAGTTTCATTAAATCTGTATATATCCGGGTTATCTAAAATTGTGTAAAAAAACTTACAGCACTACTAAATAATATAACAAAAACAATAATTTGCAGAGATTTGTTAGTTTAATTTCACATAATTATTACAAAATGCGTGTTTTAGCCTGCTCACCAGAAATTTCTCTGACCAATTTGGGCACAAGATAGCCGGGTAAACCGTTAGTCATTTCATCCATAAGCGACCTAGCGTCAGCTTCCTTTACACAAAAATGAGCGGCGCCCTGTACAGGATCTAACAGGTGTAAATAATACGGCAAAATGCCGTTTTCATACAGTTTTTCGCTCAAATCAATAAGTGTTTTTGAATTGTTGTTGATATCAGCCAACAAAACAGACTGATTCAACAACTGGATTCTGGTTTTTTGCATCATCTTAAAAACGGATTTGTTTTTTTCATTCAGTTCATTTGAGTGATTGATGTGTGTTACCAGTGATACATAAAACCTTGAGTCCTCAAGCAGGCGAATAAACTGCGTATTTATTCTTTCTGGTAACACACTGGGGATACGGCTGTGAATTCTCAGTCTTTTAATGTGTTCTATCTGCTCTAATTGTTCGATTAAATAGGCCAGTTTCTCGTCGCTGATCATCAACGGGTCACCACCACTGAGAATTATTTCTGTTATCTCTTCATGTGCACGTAAATATTGGAAAGCAGGTTCCCAGTTTTCGTTATTAATTTGTGCATCGGAATACGGGAAGTGACGTCGAAAACAATAACGACAATGAATTGCGCAGGCACCGGTAACAATAAATAAGGCACGGTTTTTATATTTGTGGATCAGTCCGGGAGTTGCCATCGCAGAGAGATCACCGACCGGGTCCTGATGAAATCCTGCCGTCGTTAATGTTTCTTCATGACGTGGCAGAACTTGCAGTAACAAGGGATCAGATTCAATATTAATAACATGATTGAGAAAATCAGCCGGGATCTTAAGCCGAAATTGCTGACTTGCTTGCTCAGAAAACAGACCGCTTGTACCGGCCGTCTGAGGCTGATTTTTTAATTCCTCAGAAGATTTAATACTTCTGGATAATTGTTGTTGCCAGTTTTGACTCATAAATCTGATTTTCACCCATAAACGCAATTTTCAGACATAAATAAATTGTCTAGTGGAAAAAGGCTGCATTATAAAGCCTTGTGAGTGTATTAATGGCAGCATTTTCGGTATTATTGCGCATTCCTGTGTTTATGGTGAGATTTATGGCTAGTTACAGCACAAATGAATTTAAAAATGGTTTGAAACTTTTACTCAATGGCGACCCTTGTTCTATTACAGAAAATATTCTGGTAAAGCCGGGTAAAGGTCAGGCATTTAACCGGGTTAAGATGAAAAATCTTAAGACCGGTCGTACGATTGAAAAAACATATAAATCTGGTGAATCAGTTGAAGCAGCGGACGTGACTGATATTGATGTGGAATATTTATATGGTGATGGTGAAGCATGGCATTTCATGGACCCTGTTTCATTTGAGCAATATGCAGCTGATGAAGCAGCAATGACAGAGGCATCAAAATGGCTGAAAGGTCAGGAACCATGCACGATGACACTCTGGAATGGTGCGCCATTGTTAGTAACACCGCCAAATTTTGTCGAATTAACAATTACAGAAACAGATCCCGGCCTCAAAGGTGATACGGCGCAGGGTGGTAATAAACCGGCGACACTGGAAACCGGTGCGGTTGTTAAAGTGCCTTTATTCATTGAAATTGGTGAGATGTTAAAAATTGATACGCGTTCAGGTGAATATGTTTCGCGTGTTAAAGAATAAACTGTAACCATTGATGAGTTTTCAAAACTGGCAGCCGGTTGCTGATATTGAAAACATGAAAAAAAGAGCCCGAATGCTGCAAAGTATCCGGGCTTTTTTTGCGCAGCGAGACGTGCTGGAAGTAGATACACCATCGTTATCGACGGCTGCGGTAACGGATTTACATATAGAAAGTTTTAGTTCAACAATGAATGAAAAACTTTATCTGCAGACCTCTCCGGAATTTACCATGAAGCGCTTGCTGGCTTCTGGTTATCCGTCGATATACCAAATCTGCAAAGTCTATCGGAAGGAAGAACAGGGGCCTTTTCATAACCCTGAGTTCACCATGCTTGAATGGTACAGAACCGGATTTGATTATAAACAGCTAATGGCCGAAGTGATGGGATTGCTTCTGGTTTTAACCGGGCACAATGAACCTGGGACCGGCTGTGACCAGCTCAGTTATCAGCAGGCTTTCATGCAAGTAGTCAATATAGATCCCTTAAATACCTCTGTTAATGAACTAAAAGAGTGTTGCCTTCAAAATGCTATCGAGATACCGCAAGGTATGACTGACGATAATGTTGATGAATGGCTCGACTGGGTATTAACGCAAAGGGTAGCGCCGGCATTTTCAAAAGATAAGTTTACTGTGCTTTATGATTACCCGGCATCGCAATGTGCACTTGCAACAATCAATACTGAAAAAAATGTTGCTGAGCGTTTTGAAGTTTATTTTGGCGAGCTTGAACTGGCCAATGGTTTTAATGAATTAAGAGATGCGAAGGAACAGAAAAAGCGCTTTGAAGCCGATAACGAAAAACGTTTAGCGTCGGGGCTGGAAGCCATGCCTATTGATGCCCATTTTATCGCCGCGCTTGAGGCGGGGTTGCCTGCTTGTGCAGGTGTGGCAATCGGGCTGGACAGATTACTGATGGTGCTGAGCGGGAAAAACGCCATCAGCGAGGTGCTGGCTTTTCCCTTTGACAGAGTGTGATCTATTCAAACGTAGCCAGGGCCTGACCTAATAAAGTCGTTTCGCCCGGCTTGATGCTCTCATCAAACGTGACGTTATCACCTGTTAATAAAATAACCGTTGAACCCAGATTAAAGCGGCCCATTTCAGCGCCTTTCTTCAGGCTGATTTTAATATTTTCATAGGTACGGTGCTTAACAGACCAGCCACTTGGCGGTGTTTCGCAACCACCCCAGACTGTGTCGATTGCTGAGACATTAATCGCACCCACCAGGATCATAATCATCGGACCGGCAGAGGTATTAAATTTGCACACTACGCGTTCATTTCTGGCAAACAGACGAGGTACATTTTCAACAGTCCATGGTGCAACACTGAATAGTCGGCCGGGCACATAAACCGTATCAGTCAGTTCACCAGCCAGAGGCATATGAATGCGGTGATAATCAGTCGGTGATAAATAAATGGTGCTGAACATGCCGTTTTCAAATGGCTCGGCCAGTTCTTTAATGCCACCCACTAATTCAAGCAGAGAATAGTCCTGACCTTTGGCCTGAAAAATGCGACCATTTTCGATAGGCTGTGCCTGACTAACTGTGCCATCGACCGGGCAGAGCAAGGTGTTTTTACCGCGCGCGTGTGGCCGCGCAGATGGCTCTAATGCTCGGGTAAAAAAATCATTAAGCGACTTATAGGCATATGGATCTTTGATAACCGCTTGCTCCAGATCTACCGGATGCAAGTGACGGTATAAATCGATAAAGCGATTTTTTATTGGCGGCCAGGTAATGTGGGCCAGAAAATAAGACACCCATGAAATGAAATGGTGTGGCAATACATAAAAAAGAATTGTTTTGGTTTTAACATTCATATAGGAAGCTTCAGTAAAAAATTAGTGGTGATGGTGATGATGTTCGTGGTTATCAGACTGACCCATTGATGAGCGAACTTCAGCTGAAAAATCTTGAGTCTGGCCATTTGATAGTGTCATGGTGAAATTCAAAGTTGTGCCTGCAAGATAGCGCTTTGCTGGTTTGAATAACATCAGATGATAACTGCCATGTTTCAGTGTTAATTCTTTATTTGCCTGCACAATAAGAGATTTCTGCGGTATCATTCGCGCCATACCATCGACTTCTTTACTTAAGTGCATTTCAATTCGGCCAAAACCGGAGCTGGCAATACTGACGATTTCAATATCTTTGTCAGACGGGTTTTTGAATGTGGCAAAGCCAGCAAGCACGCGGCTTACCGGAGGTGCTTCAGGAATCCAGGCATCCTCAACCAGTAGTTTGTCTGCTGCTAAGGCAGTCAGACTAAAGCCGAGTAAAAAGGTCGAAAAACTTAAATTTATTAAAAAACGCATGTACGTGCCCAATCATCTGTTGGCCAAAATTGGTGGCTATTATAGGTGTCCAGCCCGATGAGTGAAAGCGTAATGTGCGTCTACAGTATGACGAGGTTATTCAGTTGGCTGAAAATCAAACACAAAATTCAATAGATCAACAGGCAGCTATTGAAGAACTATTCACTATACGAGATCTCATTCGCTGGGCGATCACAGAATTTGAAAAAGCAGATATCTACTATGGTCATGGCATGGGGAATGCGCTGGATGAAGCGGTATTTATTGTCTTGTCTGCACTTAAATTGCCCCTGAATATTTCAGAAAGCTACTTTGATTCGCGTTTAACGCGTAACGAACGTGAGCTGGTTATAAACCTGTATGTTCGTCGAATTACTGAGCGTACACCGGCCGCCTATTTAACCCATGAAGCCTGGTTTGCAGGTTTAAAATTTTATGTTGATGAGCATGTGCTGGTGCCGAGATCACCCATTGCTGAATTAATTGAGAAACGATTCGAGCCGTGGGTAGAAGCTGAAAAAGTCGATCGCATACTGGACTTATGTACCGGCAGTGGCTGCATTGGTATCGCCTGTGCGTATGCCTTTGAATGGGCAGAGGTTGATCTGGCCGATATCTCGCCAGAAGCCATTCAAATTGCACAAAAGAACATTGATAACCACCAGATGCAGGAACAGGTTTCGGTATATCAGTCTGATCTGTTCTCGGCACTGGAAGGCCAGAAATACGACATCATAGTAACTAACCCGCCGTATGTAGATGCTGTAGATATGTCTATTTTGCCGGATGAATTCAAACAGGAGCCTGAGCTCGGGCTGGCTGCCGGTGAAGATGGTCTGGATCTGGTTAAAGTAATCCTCAAACAGGCCGCTAACCATTTAAACCCAGAAGGAATTTTAGTGGTTGAAGTGGGGAATTCTCAATATGCGCTCGAAGAATTACTACCAGAAGTAGGTTTCTACTGGCTGGAATTTGAGCGAGGTGGTCTGGGTGTCTTTTTGCTGACCTATGAACAACTGATGGAATATCGGTCCATTTTTGAGAAAATGTAACAAGATAAATTTATTTGTAAGGAAATTCTTACATAAATATCAGATTTTTCTTCACTTTAGTCGCTTTTCTTAATATTCGTACTATATGTACAGTGTAGTAAATAAAAACGATAACGATGCAATAGCTTTTTACAGGCTGGAGAAAAAATGCGTTCAATTCTTGAAGTTTGTCGGCTCAATAATCTCTTTGGAAATACCTCAATACGAAACCGAATCTGGTTTGGTTTTGGACTTATTCTCGCTATTTTAATTTTTGTTTCAGCCAGTACCTTAAGTCGCTTTGTGCATTTAAGTGATGGTATTAGTGATGTAACGGAACAGATTCAGCCAGTGGTTCTCACTGCACAGAACCTTGAAACCAAACTTGAAGCAAGTACTACTGCGCTGGGTTTTTATCTTTTAACTAAAGATGAAACTTATAAAGCCAGTTATTTTCTAAACCTCGGCACAGCTAATAATCTGGTTAAAGAATTAATGGAATACCCTTTTGTTGCTGAGAATGATGAATATCGACAGGTTGTTGAGAATATTAATAAGGATCTTGATACGTTTTCTTCGTATAAAGATCGTATGGTGATACTGGTCAACAGTGATACAGAAAATATACCGGCATTAAAAATCTCAGTTGAAAAATCTAATCCTCTTGCGCAGCAAATTCAGGCGATGATCAGTCAGATGATTGGCTCTGACTATGATGAGGATAATGCAGATGGCTCAAGAAATGAATTCAGGCAGGCGCTTTACGATCTCAGGTATTACAACTCTCAGTTACTCGGTGAATTAAGGACATTTTTGGCATTTCGTTCTGATGTTAATGTTCAGAATATGAAGTCTGTCCAGGATGTTATGGAGAGCAAAATTAAAATTGTTACCAGTAATAGTTCGCTTTATACATTTGAGCAGGAAGAAGTTATCGAAAAATTTCTAAAGTCTATTGTAGATTTCAATAGTGGCCTGGGTGAAATTATCAAAGTGCATGCTACCGATAAATTTAGAAATGATGCTTATCTTGTAAAAACAGATCTGGGCGAGTTAACCCGAAAAATTGAATCTGACCTTGGTTCAATGGTTGAGCGTTTAAAAGAAGTCATTACTGAAACCAGTAATGAGCTTCAGAATGAAGCCAGTAGTGCGAGTACAAAAATTTTGATCGGTATGGTGATTGGAGTTTTGGTAGGTATCATCATTGCCTTCTTTATGGCGCGAATGATTACCTTCCCGATTAATGATGCCGTGCATGCAATGGAAGACTTGGCAGAGGGAGAAGGTGATTTAACTCGCCGATTGAATGACAAAGGTAAATCTGAAATTGCATTAATGGCCAAAGGCTTCAATAGTTTTGCCGGTAAAGTTCAGGCACTGGTTTCGCAAGTGGCGACTGGCGTTGAAAATCTGTCTAATGTGGTCAGTGATGTTTCTAACATAGTTGATCAGACTCAGGTAGGTTCACAGCAGACGCGTCAGCAAACTGAACAGGTGGCGACGGCGATCACTGAAATGACAGCAACCGTGCAGGAAGTGGCCTCGAATGCGAATTTGGCGGCAGACTCAGCACAACAAGCGGACGATAATGCCATTGCCGGTCAAAAGGTTGTTGGTGATACGGTATCGTCGATTAATGCACTAGCTGCTGAAATCGAAACTGGTGCGAATGTTATTAATAAATTATCACAAGATGCCCAGTCGATTGGTTCAGTGCTTGATGTTATTAAAGGCATTGCAGAGCAAACTAATTTGCTGGCATTAAATGCGGCGATTGAAGCGGCACGTGCCGGTGAACAGGGCCGTGGTTTTGCAGTGGTGGCTGATGAAGTTCGAACGCTGGCAAGCCGGACACAGGAATCTACAACTGAAATTGAATCGATGATTGAAAGTCTTCAGGTTCAGGCCAGCGCAGCGGTTGAGGCGATTACTCAAGGGCAGGAAAAAGCAAAAGACAGCGTGCAAAATGCGTCTAATGCGGGTAATGCTTTAAATGAAATCACGAACTCTGTGGCAACCATCACCAGCATGAATATTCAGATAGCAACTGCATCGGAAGAACAAAGTGCAGTGGCTGAAGAAATTAACCAGAATGTGGTGAATATTAGCCATGTGGCGGACGAGAATGCTCAGGCTTCTAATCAGTTGTCTTCGTCAAGTGATGATTTGGCCCAGTTAGCTAATGAATTGCAGAAGCTGGTATCTCAGTTTAAATATTAATAACTTCGTATATGTCAGCCCGGCAGCGGGCTGACTATTCAATTCATTCAATCCTGATCATCTGTTAGAATAGGCTCAATATTTTTTAACTGAGATTCTATACATGTCTGGTAATACAATCGGCAAACTGTTTACAGTAACTACCAGTGGTGAAAGCCATGGCCCAGCTTTGCTGGGTATTGTTGATGGTTGTCCCCCAGGATTAGCGCTGACAGAGGCTGATTTACAGGCTGATCTGGATCGTCGTAAACCCGGTACCAGCAGGCACACGACTCAACGCCGTGAACCTGATCAGGTAAAAATTCTATCAGGTGTGTTCGAAGGTAAAACCACCGGTACCTCAATCGGTTTGATGATTGAAAATGTTGATCAGCGCTCCAAAGACTACGGCAATATTGCGGATACATTCCGCCCTGGTCATGCCGATTACACTTATACACAAAAATATGGTTTCAGAGATTACCGCGGTGGTGGTCGTTCTTCAGCCCGCGAAACAGCGATGCGAGTCGCTGCTGGCGGCATTGCAAAAAAATACCTGGCAGATCGTTACGGTATAAAAATTCGTGGTTACCTGTCTCAGTTAGGTCCGGTAAAAATCGAAGACTTTGACTGGGATGAAGTGCATAACAATGCTTTCTTCTGCCCGGATAAAAATAAAGTGGCAGAGCTGGAAGATTACATGGATGCACTTCGTAAAGAAGGTAATTCTGTCGGTGCAAAAATTTCTGTGGTTGCAGAAGGTGTACCACCCGGTCTCGGAGAGCCTGTGTTTGATCGTTTAGATGCAGAAGTTTCCTATGCCATGATGACCATCAATGCTGCTAAAGGTGTAGAAATTGGTGGTGGTTTTGAGTGTGTGACAGCAAAAGGCACTGAATTCCGTGATGAAATGACACCAGAAGGTTTTCTCAGTAATCATGCCGGTGGCATATTGGGTGGTATTTCTTCAGGTCAGGACATTGTCGCCCATGTGGCTTTCAAAGCCACATCCAGTATTCGTTTGCCGGGACGTAGTGTCGACAGCAAAGGTGAGGCGATGGAAGTGGTCACCCATGGCCGACACGATCCGTGTGTGGGTATTCGAGCAACCCCAATTGTTGAAGCTATGATGGCGCTGGTGATTATGGATCATATGATGAGGCATAAGGCGCAATGCGGAGATGTTAAATCCGATACGCCGGTTATTCCTGCCAGTGTTTAGATTTCTTATTGCCGTGAATACACATTAGCTGCATGGAATCATCCGGCAACGTACCATACTGGCGGTTATCAAACTTTTACCTGTTTTACTTTTCCGCGCTTGGGGTGCTGGTTCCCTTCTGGAGTTTGTACCTTAAATCGCTGGGTTTCGATGCCAGTCAAATTGGTGAACTCATTGCCATTATCATGGCCACAAAAATCATCGCACCGTATATCTGGGGCTGGATAGCGGATCACACCGGCTACGATTTATTCATTGTTCGTATCGCCTCAGTTTTATCATTTTTGTTATTCGCGCTTATCTTTGTAAAACAAACCTACTGGTGGATTGCTTTTGTGATGATGGCATTCAGTTTTTTCTGGAATGCAGCGCTGCCACAATTTGAAGCCATCACCATGAACCACCTCAGAGAACGGGTTGATGAGTATTCAAAAATCAGAGTCTGGGGCTCACTGGGATTTGTAGCGGCTGTCATCATCATGGGCTGGTTGATAGAGACGATTGATGAATCAACCATTCCGATGGCTTTGTTTTTTCTCTATGGCATTATCATGCTAACGGCATTCATGGTGCCGGCATCCGGTAAAATTCAACACACAGAAAAACAAGGCTCTATTTTCTCGGTTTTAAAAAATCCAGTCGTGCTTGCACTGATTGCCGTTTGTTTTTTTCTGCAATTTAGTCACGGCAGTTATTACACTTTTTACTCCATTTATCTGCAGGAACACGGTTATCAAAGCACCTATATAGGTGCCTTATGGGCGCTGGGTGTGATTGCAGAAGTGGTGCTTTTTTTATACGTTCATATTTTGTTGCCCAAATATGGTCATCGAAATTTACTTTTACTGGCGCTAGTATTAACCGCTGTGCGCTGGGTGCTTATTGCATTTTTTGTAGAGCAAACCAGTATTATTATCTTTGCACAGTTATTACACGCAGCCAGCTTTGGTTTGTTTCATGCAATATCCATCTCTTTGTTTCATCGTTATTTTGTCGGTAAACATCAGGGCAGAGGTCAGGCCCTATACGCCAGTGTCAGTTTTGGTGCCGGTGGTGCTTTGGGCAGCTTATTCAGCGGCTTTAGCTGGGAATATCTGGGTTCAACCAATAGCTTTTTGGTATCAGCGGTAGCTGCATTTGTTGCTATCGTGATTACTTATGCTTATATTCACACTAACGTTAATGTTCAGGATGAACAAGTGAGTGATTATTATGGAAGATAATAACGAGACAAAATTAGTTTTCGTTTATAACGCAGACAGCGGATTATTCAATACCGTTTCCGATATTGCACATAAAATACTATCTCCCTCTACCTACTCGTGTCAGTTATGTGCCTTAACTCATTCATATTTTTCTGTTAAGGATGACTGGCAGGCATTTTTAAAAACCATTGATTATCCGATGGAATTTCTGCATAAAGATGAATACAAAGAAAAATATAAAAACAGTGATATAAAATTTCCGGCGCTGCTATCAGATCAAGACGGAGAGCTGGTTTTATTAATCAATGCCGATGCGCTGAATCAATGCAACTCGCTGGATGAGTTGAAAACGCTGATTACAGAGGTCTGTCACTCCGTTGAGGAGTTTGAATCGGCCTCCTGAGGAAAAATGATCGTCCTTGGCTTGAGTTTGTACCGTTCGTTGTATTAAGCTCAATATATTATAAAAATTAGAGCACACATTCATGTCAGTTAAAAAAGCATTGGCAACCTTACCTTTAGTTTTGAATGCCTGTGGTGG
>Ga0316205_10005073_pt1 | contig 11109 bp, 11 predicted proteins | sample 3monthpyrite_MG_FD_204941 | JGI IMG/M metagenome (GOLD analysis project Ga0316205, IMG submission 204941) | Microbial mat bacterial communities from mineral coupon in-situ incubated in ocean water Damariscotta River, Maine, United States -... | ecosystem: Environmental > Aquatic > Marine >...
TCGCCAACATCGCCGCCTCCAAAACCGTCGATATCGACGACGAGGATGAAGATGATGACGTGACCGACGTGGAAGACGTGGCTGTCGAAGAGTAATTCATCGAAACGCTATGAAAAAGGCCTGTCGCGAGTGTTCGCGGCAGGCCTTTTTCGTTTTATTGTCCGCTTTAGTCTTTACGGAAGAATTTCTTTTCGCGGGGTTTGCCATCCCAGCCCGGTTTTCCTTTTGGCGCGCCACGGTCTCCCCGGTCGTCAAAGCGTTTGCCGCCGCCTTCACGGTCTCCGCCGTAAGGTTTGCCGCCGCCTTTATAACCGCCGCCGTCACGGTCTCCGCCACCTTTGTAGCCGCCACGATCACCGCCAGCGCGCGGGCCGCCTTCGCGAACCTCCCACTTTTTCACCAGCACGGCGTTAAAGGTATCGCGATGAATGGTGCCTTCGTTGCACCACACGGTCGAGATCATTTCTCCCTCGACCTGTTCAATTGCCATGCGGGGCGAGCCCGCTGTCAGGGCCACGATATCGCCCAGTTTAAAATCCGCCATTTTTCTCTCCAAATACAACGCCGCAACAATCTAACGGTTGCTTTACATAGCGCCTTTTGGCGTAGATACAACATAAATCGCTAGTAAAAGCGCTCGACAACGGTTTTGCTGATCCTGTCATAGGGCATGGCCCCGTTCCACCAGATCAGCGGCGCGACCCACCACAGGATGTAGATGAAGGTGCTGGCCCCAAGAAAGCCCAGCACCAAGGCAATGTTTTCACCTTTTTGCAACAGCGGCACCGCCTGTTCCAGCGTATATTGCGGCGCAATAATACCGAGCACAAACAACAGGATAACCGGTGAAAACTTCAGCACTTCGCGTTGGAAAACCTGCAAAAGGCTGGCGTAATCCTCATCATTGGTCACCACCTGCACGCGGGTTACTTTTTTGCCCAGCGTTTGCCCTTGCCAGAGCCAGGTGATCAAAATGATCAGCACCAGAATGATCGCCGGGCCGAAAAGCGTCACGGGATAAGACGGCGTAAGCTGTTGGCCTTGTTGGTCAATCGCGACGCTCACGGTTTTGGCGGTGTCTGCGATATTGCCGGCAGCATTGGTTTCGCTGCTCACCAAAAGATCTGTGCCCGCATAGAAACCGTTTTGGTAATTGATGCAGAGATTGCCGGTATCCGCGACCACACCGCGCGCCTCAAAATAGGCTTTCGCCTCGCTTTCAATCGGCACAGTTCGGCAGGCAGCAGACTGGTATATGCCACCGCTCAAGCGCACATTATCGCCATCGGCAAACGGCGCGATGAGATATAAAGCGAGTTGGCTTAATAGAATGATGTCAAGAAACAGCGCAATAACGCGCCGCCAAAAATGCCTTGGTTCCACTGTCCTGCCTCCGTTGAGCCATTATCGGCTTCTTAGCTTAGCGCGGTTATTGTTTCAGGGTTTGGCGATTCAAACAAGCAGAATCAACCTTTTTCCTGCCCGAAAGACCAATTAACGCAGCCCGCCAAGCACCTGTATTGGATTATATTTTCACCCCGAGATGTTCGGCCACGGTGAAGATGTCTTTATCGCCCCGTCCGCTCAGGTTAACCACCATCAGGTGGTCCTTCGGCAGGTCTGGCGCTATTTTCGCGGCATGGGCGATGGCGTGGGAAGACTCGAGCGCCGGAATAATCCCCTCGGTGCCGCACAAAAGCTGAAACGCCGCCAGCGCTTCGTGATCAGTGATCGACTCATAGTCAACCCGACCAATATCATGCAGCCATGAATGCTCCGGCCCGATGCCGGGGTAATCCAGCCCCGCCGAAATCGAGTGGCCTTCCAGAATTTGGCCATCATCATCCTGCAACAGATAGGTGCGGTTGCCGTGCAGCACCCCGGGGCGGCCGCCGGTCAGGCTGGCGGCGTGTTCCATACGGTCATCGACACCGTGGCCACCGGCCTCGACCCCGATGATTTTGACGCTTTCATCATCCAGAAACGGGTAAAACAGCCCCATCGCGTTGGAGCCGCCGCCAATACAGGCCACCAGAGAATCAGGCAAGCGGCCTTCTTGTTCCTGCATCTGCACACGGGTTTCCTTGCCGATGATGGTTTGGAAATCCCGCACCATCGCAGGGTACGGGTGCGGGCCAGCCACGGTGCCGATGCAATAAAAAGTTTCGTCCACGTTGGTCACCCAATCGCGCATGGCTTCGTTCATCGCATCCTTCAAGGTACCACGACCCGAGGTTACCGGCACAACTTCGGCGCCCAAGAGCTTCATTCGGAACACATTGGGAGACTGCCGTTCGACATCGGTTTGCCCCATAAAAACCACGCATTTGAGGCCAAACTTGGCGCATACCGTTGCCGTGGCTACCCCATGCTGGCCAGCGCCGGTTTCGGCGATAATCCGGGTTTTGCCCATGCGCCGCGCCAGCAATATTTGCCCAAGCACATTATTGATTTTATGGGCACCCGTATGATTTAGCTCGTCGCGCTTCAGGTAAATTTTGGCGCCGCCCAAATGTTCGGTCAACCGTTCGGCATAATAAAGCGGCGAGGGGCGGCCCACGTAATGCTGCCATAAATAGTGCATTTCGGCCCAAAAACTATCATCGGTTTTGGCGCGCTCGTATTGCGCTTCCAATTCCAGAATCAGCGGCATCAGGGTTTCCGACACAAAGCGGCCACCATGAATGCCATAGCGGCCTTGCTCATCTGGGCCCTGCCTGAAAGAATTGCGTGTTTCACCGGTCATAATCTGCCCCTTGGATGGCTATTTCCGGCCTGTTTAGCCGACATTGCTTGCGGCTTCAATAAAGGCCTTGATCAATACCGGGTCTTTCACTCCCGGCGCGCTTTCAACTCCGGATGAAACATCGACCTGCCGCGCGCCGGTCAGCCTGACCGCCTCGGCCACATTGCCGGGGTGAAGGCCGCCCGCCAGCATCCAGGGCTTGCGCCATGTGCGCCCTTGCAACAGCCGCCAGTCAAAAGCCAGCCCGTTGCCGCCGGGCAGGTAAGCATCAGAGGCGGGTTTGGCATCTACCAAAATCTGGTCAGCCACGGCTTCATAATCAGCTATTTGGGCGAGGTCGGCGGCCTCAGCCACGCCCACCGCCTTCATCACCGGCAGGCCATAGCGGGCGCGAATTTCGGCAACCCTTTCAGGGGCCTCGCTGCCATGAAGCTGGAGCATATCAAGCGGCACGCTGGCCGTGAGCGCATCCAAAAAGGCGTTGTCGGCATTCACGGTTAGCGCCACTTTGGCCACACCCATTGGCACATTCAGCGCCAGTGTGGCCGCATTTTCGGGGTCAATATAGCGTGGTGATTTCGCGAAAAAAACCAGGCCTATATAGCGGGCACCAGCCGTGGCCTCAACCGCGCTGGCCTCCTTTAGGCCGCAAATTTTGACCTTCATCAGTTGAGCAATGCCAGCACGTCATCGGTATCCGACCCGCTGGATTTTTTGAGCGCTGCAACTTCAGCCGCTAATTGCGCCGCTTCACGGTTTTTCACGGCGGCTTGGCGGCGGTATTTATGCTCGCGGAAATATTCCATGAAATAGCCAAGCAACAGGCCAACCCCTATGGCGGCAAAGATCACCACAAACATCGGCACATCACGGGTAAAGGTAGCCGCAAAAGGCAGGCCCGCCGGTAACAGCGCCACCGTTACCGGGCCCATGTTTGCCAGCGCCACCAGCACCAAAGCGGCCATAATGACCGCCAGAATAATATATTTGATATAACGCATCATGGATAACCAGATAAGCCCGCGCTATTTGTCATTCAACCGGTCTCTCAGCAATTTCCCGGTTTTGAAAAACGGCACATGTTTTTCTTCAACAGAAACGGTTTCGCCAGTGCGTGGGTTGCGCCCGGTGCGCGCCTCACGCTTCTTCACCGAAAACGCACCAAACCCGCGCAACTCTACCCGCTTGCCCGAGGCCATCGCATCAACAATTTCGTCAAATACCGTCCCGACAATACGCTCCACATCCCGCTGATACAGGTGTGGATTCTCGCCAGAAATAATCTGGACCAATTCGGATTTTATCATTGTTGTTCCTCTCCAAGTTGTTGGAATACTCAGAGGCACCCTGTCAAGCACCATTACCAATCAAACTGTTTATGCACCCTATTCTGCCACGCCTGCGCGCGTTATGGAATAGAGCTGTGGGGATTCGGAAGCAGAAATACGCGAGACCAGCGCATTTATGCCCAATAATGTGGATAAAGTGCCGCTATACCAAGGCTCTGGCTCGGTCAATGCCCAATCTTCCAACGAAAGGTCTGCCAATGCCGGGTCTACCGATTCGAGGTAGGCAAGCGCGGCAGCCTCTCCACCAAGCCCGTCAATCAACCCGATTTCAACGGCCCGCCGACCGGAAAAAACCCCGCCTGTCGTAACGTCATTTAACGCGCTTCCGCTAAGGTTGCGCCGCTCGGCAACAAGCATTTTGAACCACTCGAATGTTTCCTCGATCAGCGCTTCCTGCGCTGCCAGTTCTTCCGGGTTTGCGGCACGAAACGGGCTCACACCGCCCTTGATACCCGAGCTGCGAAGCACCTGCATTTCCACCCCGAATTGCTCCAGCAAGCCGCTCATATCGGGGTATTCCATGATCACCCCGATAGAGCCGGTCATGGTGTTTGAATGCGCCACGATATAATCAGCCCCGAGCGCCGCGATATAGCCACCCGAGGCAGCCACACCGGCCATCTCGGCCACCACCGGTTTCTTGGCCGCAACCGCGCGCAGAGATTCATACAGAATTTCAGAGCCAACCACCGAACCACCGGGTGAATTGATCCAGACAACCACTGCTTTCACGTCATCATCATCGGCGATTTTGGCCAATACTTCGTCGCGGTAGCGGTCTTGTGTTATGATGCCATTGATGCTGATACGGGCAATATGTTTGCCTGTAGGGAATTCGCTTTCGGCATTACTCAGCGCCCACCACAGGAATCCGCCAAGCAGTAGCACCATCAACCCGATGCCGCGCCAAAAGCCGGAGCGGCGCCATTTCCGGCGCCGCTCCTCATAGAGGTCTCTTTCAAGACCGTCGCTTTTTCCATCCCAGGGGGACATTAGTCGTCAGAGCCTTTGAGCGCTGCACCAAGAATGTCACCGAGCGATGCACCGGAGTCAGAAGACCCATACTGCTCGATGGCTTCTTTTTCTTCGGCTATCTCGCGGGCTTTGATCGACAGGCCAAGACGACGGCTTGCTTTGTCGATGTTGGTCACTCGGGCGTCGATTTTGTCACCCACCGAGAAACGCTCGGGGCGCTGCTCTGCACGGTCACGCGACAGATCGGAACGGCGGATGAACGACTTCATGCCGTCATACGTCACTTCAATGCCACCTTCTTCGATGGAAGTCACTTCAACCGTGACAATTGCGCCACGTTTGATTCCACCAACAGCACCGGCAAACGGATCTTCGCCAAGCTCTTTAATCGACAGGCTGATGCGTTCTTTATCGGCGTCAATATCGGTCACAACCGCTTTAACCACGTCGCCCTTCTGGTAATCCTGAATGGCTTCCTCGCCGGAGCGATCCCAGTCAAGGCCCGAAAGGTGAACCATGCCATCAATATCGCCATCAAGGCCGATGAACAGGCCAAATTCGGTAATATTTTTAACTTCGCCTTCAACTTCAGTGCCCACTGGGTTAGCGGCAGCAAAGTTTTCCCACGGGTTGCCCTGGGTCTGTTTCAGGCCAAGGGATACGCGGCGTTTGGCGGTGTCGATTTCCAGCACCATAACTTCCACTTCTTCCGAGGTGGAAACGATTTTACCCGGATGGGCGTTTTTCTTGGTCCAGGACATTTCGGACACGTGAACAAGGCCCTCAACGCCGGCTTCGAGCTCAACAAATGCACCGTAATCGGTGATGTTGGTTACGCGGCCTTTATGCACAGATTCCAGCGGATAACGTGCTTCCACGTCGCCCCACGGGTCATCCTGCAACTGCTTCATGCCAAGCGAAATACGCATGGTTTCACGGTTGATTTTCACGACCTGAACCTTCACGGTCGCGCCGATTTCGAGGATTTCGGACGGGTGGTTCACCCGACGCCACGCCATATCGGTAACGTGCAACAGGCCATCAACGCCGCCAAGGTCAACAAATGCGCCGTAATCGGTGATGTTTTTCACAACGCCGTCAACGGTATCGCCTTCTTTGAGCTGGCCAACAATTTCGGCGCGCTGTTCGGCACGGGATTCTTCAAGGATAGCGCGGCGGGAAACCACGATGTTACCACGACGGCGATCCATTTTCAGGATCTGGAACGGCTGGGCCAAACCCATTAGCGGTCCGGCATCGCGCACGGGGCGCACATCAACCTGTGAGCCGGGAAGGAACGCAACCGCGCCGCCAAGATCAACCGTAAAGCCGCCTTTGACGCGACCAAACATAGCCCCTTCAACACGCTCTTCTTTTTCATAGGCTTTTTCGAGCCGGTCCCAGGCTTCCTCACGACGGGCTTTTTCACGGCTGATCGCCGCTTCGCCACGGGCGTTTTCAACGCGTTCAAGGAAAACCTCGACTTCGTCTCCAACAGCAACTTCGGGGGTTTGGCCGGGTTCGGCAAATTCTTTAAGATCAACGCGGCCTTCCATTTTGTAGCCGATGTCGATGATAGCCTGGCCAGCTTCAATAGCGATAACTGTGCCTTTGACGACAGATCCCTCGTCAGGGGTTTCAAGTTCAAAGCTCTCGTTCAAAAGGGCTTCGAAGTCTTCCATAGATGCGGAAGTAGCCATAAATATAGTCTCCAGATTTGAGTTACGGGCCGAGCGGTTGGGTCCACTGGTCTTTAGGTTTCGGGTCAAAAGGTGGAAGCATAAAAAGCGCCGGTCGGGCAGATGCCTAACCGAATCGTTATAATCCTTACGCCACCACCTCGGCGACACGCGCGTCTATAGCCCCTTAAACCCCGTGCTGCAAGGGTGATGATGAAGTCAAAATGAACCACGCCTTGACTTTGGTCAATGATTCCGCGGCAAGGCAGATTAAACTTCCGGCATGGAAAAGAACCGGACCATTGAGTGGTTGATGCAGGGAGATGCATCCGTCGCCTGGCAAACCGCGCGAGATCTACGCGGGCAAAGCCGCCCCGAGCTTCGCGCGCGGATTGCGACCGAGGGCTGGGGCAAGCAATTCTTGGATGCCCGCAACGATAAAGGCACGTGGGGCCGGGGCTTTTATTTGCCGCGCTGGGCCTGCACCCATTATGTGCTGCTGGAACTGCGCAACATGGGTTTTCCGCCTGATCACCGCGAGATACGGCAGACTGTCGCCGACGTTTTGCAAACCCATATCGCCGCTGATGGCGGCTTGGGCCATGCCCCGAAACAGCGCAAAAGCGACACCTGTATCAACGGGATGTTTTTGAATTATGCCAGCTATTTCGCGGCCCCGGCTGATGGCCTGTCCACCGTGGTTGATTTCCTCCTCTCGGTGCGCCTGCCCGATGGCGGCTTTAACTGCCAGATCAACCGGCGCAAGGTTTCCCACAGTTCGCTGCATTCAACGCTTTCGGTGCTGGAAGGGTTTGAGAGCTATGAAAGCGCAAATTACAGCTATCGGCTCCGCGAGGTGCAGCAGGCCGCGAAGGCAGCGCGCGGCTTCATTCTCCAACACCGGTTTTACAAGTCTGACCGGACAGGCCACATCATCAACAAGGATTTTCTCTCGCTGCCCTATCCGGCCCGCTGGCGCTACAATATCCTGCGCAGCCTTGACCATTTTCGCGCCGCTGGTTGCCTCTATGACCCCGCGATGGATGCCGCACTCGACGCGCTCTTGGCCCAAAGACGAAAGGATGGCCGCTGGCTGCGGGCGAAAAAGCTGCAAGGCGACACATTTTTCACTATGGAGACACCCCGCGCCCCAAGCCGGTGGAACACCCTTTTGGCGCTCCGGGTGCTAAAAGCCTATCCGCGTGCATCAATCGCGCGTTGAATGATCGCAATCGAGGCGCGCGTTGCGGCGTCTATATCCATGTGCGAGGTGTCAATTACCGTGGCATCTTCAACTGCCTGCATGGGTGCCACATCGCGACTGGCATCGCGAATATCGCGCTGGCGCAAATCCATCGCAACGGTTTCAAGCCGGGTTTCGGGATTTTTGATTTTAAGTTCCTCAAACCGCCGTTTGGCACGCACCCCGTCGGACGCGGTGACAAACAGCTTCACATCGGCATCGGGGCAAATCACCGAACCGATATCGCGACCATCAAGCACCGCGCCGCCGTCACGCTGGGCAAAATCTTTTTGAAACGCCAGCAAAGCAGCGCGGACTTCGGGAAGTGCCGCCACCTTAGAGGCTGCTTGCGCTACCCGCGCCGTGCGAAGGTCATCGCGCAAAAGGTCGTCCGCGCTCAGGCTGCGGGCGATCTCTTCGGCCAGTTTTGGCACAATAACCCCGCGCCCACGTACCATTGCCTTGGCCCCGACAGCGCGGTAAAGCAGGCCGGTATCCAGATGGGCAAATCCGAAGGCCTCGGCCACCGCGCGGGCAATGGTGCCCTTGCCTGCTGCCGCCGGCCCGTCAATCGCTACTGTGAATTGCATGTCGATTCCCGCTTACTCGCCTTCTTTTACCTATCAAACAACCGGCTGACCACAGGTGCAAACAAAATTACCACAAAAATACGCAAAATATGGTGGGTGACGACAAAGGAAAGATCAGCCCCGGCAATAATCGCCACGATGGTCATTTCCGCCTGCCCGCCGGGGAGGAAAGAAAGAAACGCCTCCAGCTTCGGGGCAATGCCACTGGCGCCAATGCCATAGATAAACGCGCCCGAAACCAGCGCCACCGCCGCCGAAAAAACCAGCCCGGCGGTCACGTCTACCCGCAGCTCCCGCGCGGTAACCCCGGCATATTTCACCCCCACAGCAATGCCGATAAAAAACTGCGATGCCCAGATAATTTCGCTCGGCGGGCGCTGGGTGATCACGCCCGACAGGCTCAGAATCGCGGTTAGAACAAGCGGCCCCAGAATGGAGGCGCCAAACAGCCCGATCCGCTCGGCCCCTTTCCAGCCAACCAGTGCCGCCAAAACCATCAGCCCAATTTGCAAGGGTGCGATTTCACGCGCCGCCACCCCGGGCGGAGCGGTCAGGTCCAGCTGCCAAAACATGGTGAGCACGATCGGCGCAAGGGTCAGGATCACCAGCACTCGCGTGGCATGGATCAACCCAAGTGCGCGCACATCACCGCCCGCTTCCTCACCAAAAACCAGCATATCCTGCAAGCCTCCGGGCATGGATGCGTAGTAGGAAGTCGGATGGTTGAAGCCGAAGCCATAGCGCAGAATTGGATAGCCGATTAGGCCGATGACCAGCACAAAAAGCGGCACAAAAGCCAGCGAAAGGCCAATGTCAGGCAGGCGGGAAACCACATCCGGCGTAATGCTGGAGCCAACGGCAACCCCGAGAAAGGTGCGAAAAAAAACACCAAGCTGCCCCATGCCCTGAAGCCGCGCTCCGGCCAAGGCCGCCACAAGGCAAATCGCCAGCGGCCCAAGCAGCATTGGCAGTGGCAGGCCAACCCAGATAAACATGGCCGCGCCCAGCGCCGCCAGTGCAAGGGTCTGGCCTTTGTAAACCGCATCTTTTCGCTTCATGCCCTGCCCTTGTTTCCAGCCTGCCGAGGCGAAGCCGAGGCCACCGCCCAATCGCGCGGTTTTGGTGCCCCGGCACCGAAACCAAGCGGAGGGTGGCACGGTTGACGCCTGACTGTCAGCCCGATCCAAATACCCCCTTCAACCATCTTGCGTTGGCCCGAAAAAGCCGCGGGTTTCGCCGGTGTTTATGGCAGTTGCCGCACAGCACCTTTTGCGGCTGAACTGGCAAAAGCCGCATAGGCTTTGAGCGCGATTGATACCTTGCGCGTCCGCTGTTCGCTTGGTAGCCACGGCAACGCCCCTTTGGCGCTACGCCTCGCTGCCAGCACATCTTCGGCTACGGCCAATTTAATGCTGCGGCCCGGTATATCAATCTCGATCACATCGCCGTTTTCCACCAGCCCGATCATCCCGCCCTCTGCCGCTTCGGGCGACACATGCCCGATAGACAGGCCCGAGGTGCCGCCGGAAAAGCGGCCATCGGTAAGCAGTGCGCATTTCTTGCCCAGCCCTTTGGATTTGAGATAGCTGGTCGGGTAGAGCATTTCCTGCATCCCCGGCCCGCCTTGCGGTCCTTCAAAGCGGATCACCACCACCTCGCCTGCCAGCACCTTGCCGGTCAAAATCGCGCTGACCGCGCTATCCTGGCTTTCAAACACCCGCGCCGGGCCGGTAAACACAAGGTTAGTGTCATCCACGCCAGCGGTTTTAACAATACAGCCGTCAAGCGCGATATTACCGCTGAGCACGGCCAGCCCGCCATCCTGCGAGAAGGCGTTTTCCTTGCTGCGGATGATGCCATTGGCACGGTCCCGATCCAGCTCTTTATAACGGCGGTCCTGCGAGAAAGCCTGCGTGGTGCGCACACCCCCGGGCGCAGCACGGTAAAATTGCTCGACCTCGGGTTCATTGCTCACAGCAATATCCCACTTGGCCAGCGCGTGGCCCAGCGTTTCGCTATGCACGGTTGGCAGGTCAGCATGGATAAGCCCGGCGCGGTTAAGCTCGCCCAATATGCCCATAATGCCACCGGCGCGGTGAATATCTTCCATATGCACATTGGCTATTGAAGGGGCCACCTTGCACAACACCGGCACCCCTTTGGAAAGCCGGTCGATGTCTTCCATGGTGAAATCTATTTCGCCCTCATGGGCCATTGCCAGCAGGTGCAGCACGGTATTGGTAGAGCCGCCCATCGAAATATCCAGCGTCATCGCATTTTCAAAGGCTTGAAAGTTGGCAATATCGCGTGGCAGCAACCCGGGCTCATTGCCCTCGTAATGCCGCTTGGTGATCTCAACAATCCGGCGGCCACATTCTTCAAACAGGCGCTGGCGGTCGGCATGGGTGGCCAGCATCGAGCCATTGCCCGGCAAAGAAAGCCCGAGCGCCTCGGTCAGGCAGTTCATCGAGTTGGCGGTAAACATGCCCGAGCACGAGCCACAGGTCGGGCAGGCCGACTCCTCGAT
>Ga0316205_10005074_pt1 | contig 11108 bp, 10 predicted proteins | sample 3monthpyrite_MG_FD_204941 | JGI IMG/M metagenome (GOLD analysis project Ga0316205, IMG submission 204941) | Microbial mat bacterial communities from mineral coupon in-situ incubated in ocean water Damariscotta River, Maine, United States -... | ecosystem: Environmental > Aquatic > Marine >...
ATTAATTCATTGGGTATCACAACATTGCTTATATCAAGCACAAGAGTCGTTACATGGCTTATTACAAAATTTACCCAATCGTCCAATTGCATGGCTTGCAAGATTATTCGTATTCCCATTAGGACGTCACTTCTCACAACCTAATGATACTCTAGGTCATCAAGTCGCGAATATTTTGATTACACCGTCAGAAGCTCGTGATAGATTAACCAAAGGACTCTACATTCCTGACAACAATACGGATACGATGGGTAAGTTGGAGAAAGGTTTTGATAAAGTTATCATTGCCGATCATGCGGAGAAAAAACTCTATCGGGGTCTTAAAGGCTACAAACCAAATTACAAAGGTCTCGACGACTTAATTAGCAAGGGTTTAGAAGAAAATATAATATCAGAAGAAGATGCCATCTTGATACGTGAAGCTGATGAAGCAAGAACTGACATTATACAAGTCGACGATTTCGCAAAAGATTACAAATAGCCCTTAATAACGGAGAACAAAAGTGGCTGAGCCTAAAAAGAAAACAACAAAGAAGAAAACCGCTGCAAAAAAAACGTCTAGTACGAAATCAGCAGCAGTCGTTACTACCTCAAAATCATCTAAGAATAGATACGGTCGACGTGCTATTTATATCGTTGATGGGGCTCGTACCCCACAACTTAAAGCACGCGGTAAACAAGGACCGTTTAGCGCTGCAGATTTAGCTGTTGGTTGTGCTCGTCCTATGATGGCAAGACAAAACTTCGCACCCACTGCAATTGATGAAGTTATTATGGGTTGCGTTATGCCTAGTGCCGATGAAGCCAATATTGCCCGCATTCTTGGCTTGAGACTTAATTGTGGTATTGACGTACCTGCGTTTACCGTACAACGAAATTGCGCATCGGGTTTACAAGCCCTTGATAATGCAGCGCAATCAATTGCGATTCGCCGCTCAGAGTTGGTTCTAGCTGGTGGCGTTGAGTCAATGAGTCGAGCACCTGTCATGCTAAATAGTTACATGGTTAATTGGTTGGGCGAATGGATGCGAGCAAAATCGTTTAGCCAGAAAATGAAGGCGCTTGGATCGTTACGTCCTAAATTTTTTGCACCTATTATTGGCTTGTTACGCGGGCTAACTGATCCAGTCAATGGTCTATCAATGGGACAAACAGCTGAAATTATTGCCGATAGATTTAATATAAACCGCGAAATGATGGATAGCTATGCAGTACAAAGTCATCAAAGACTCAGCAATGCGCAGGACAACAATCATTTAACAGAAGTAGAAACAATCTATGATACCAATGGCAAGTTTTACGATCATGATGATGGTGTACGTCGAGATTCTGATATGCAAGGTTTGGCGAAATTGAAACCTGTTTTTGATCGACCTTTTGGCAGCGTTACAGCTGGTAATAGTGCTCAAATCACTGACGGCGCAAGCGTCATGTTACTTGCCAGTGAAAAAGCTTTAAAAGAATATAACCTAACGCCAATGGCTCAAATTCTCGATTGTGAATGGGCGGGCCTTGAGCCGTCTCAAATGGGTTTAGGTCCTGTGCATGCAATATCCCCCATATTGAAACGTAACAAGTATGACTTAAACGATATCGATTATTTTGAAATCAATGAAGCATTCGCTGCACAAGTCTTAGCCTGTAGAGCGGCATGGCAAGATGAAGACTACTGTAAAAATGAATTAGGACTCGATGGCCCATTGGGCGAGATCAGTATGGATAAGCTTAATATTGATGGAGGTGGCGTGAGTATTGGTCATCCCGTTGGTGCAAGTGGCGCTAGAATTGTATTGCACTTGATGCATATACTTGAGAGAACAAATGCGAAACGCGGTATTGCTAGTCTTTGTATTGGTGGTGGCCAAGGTGGCGCCATGATGATTGAGAGAGTTTAGGAGAATGAGTGTGTCCACAACATATAAACATTGGAAAGTTGTAACGGATGATGAAGGAATAGTCTGGTTACACATTGACAAAGCTGACACCAGTACGAATGTTTTATCACATGACGTCCTTGATGAATTGGAACAAGAACTTAACAATCTAAACAGTAAACCACCTCGCGCAGTTATTTTTTTATCAAATAAGAAAAATGGATTTATTGCCGGAGCTGATGTAAAAGAATTTAGCCAACTAGAAACTGAGCATGTTGCCCTTACGTTAATTAAACGCGGACAACATATAATGAATATGATCGAGCGACTCCCCTGTCCAACTGTCGCCCTTATTCATGGTTTTTGTCTAGGTGGTGGATTTGAACTTGCTTTAGCCTGCCGTTATCGCATAGCCGATAACGATGCAAAAACAAAAATAGGCTTGCCTGAAATAAAATTAGGTATTCACCCTGGGTTTGGTGGTGCAGTACGTAGCATAAAAATAGCTGGCCCAATGACCGCTATGAATCTTATGCTAACTGGACGTGCGATATCTGCTGGGGCAGCAAAAAAATTAGGACTAATTCATTACGCAGTTCCAAGAAGACATTTTGAAACAGCTGCAAAAAGCATAATTAAAACCTCACCTCCAAAACATAAAATAGCTTGGTGGGCATCGCTAGCAAATCACAAATTAGCACGCCCTTGGGTTAAAAAAATATTGATTAAACAAGTTGCAAAAAAAGCACAGCGAGCTCATTACCCTGCTCCGTATGCCTTAATTGATCTATGGGAAAGTTACGCTGATGATTATCAACGTTTTCTTGAAGAAGAGGCAATCTCAGTCTCGCAATTAATGGTGACTAAAACCGCACAAAACCTAGTTAGAGTCTTTTCTCTTCAAGAAAAAATGAAAGCTTATTCTCAAGTAGAAGATTATCATCCAAAACATATTCATGTAATTGGTGGAGGTGTTATGGGTGGCGATATTGCCATCTGGTGTGCTCTACAAGGTTACACCGTTACAATCCAAGATAGAGAGCATAAAACACTTGCAACAGTTATTCAGCGTGCACACAAACTTTATAAAAAGAAACTTAAGAAACGTTTATTAATTATAGAAGCCTTAGATCGATTGGTTCCTGATATGAAAGGTCACGGACTCGCTCAAGCTGACGTTGTTATTGAAGCAATATTTGAAGATGCCGAAGTTAAACGGCAACTATTTAAAGAAATAGAACCCAAATTAAAAAGCGAATGTATGATTGCAACCAATACATCAAGCATTCCATTAGAAGAATTATCGCCTGCACTAAAAGACGCCACAAGATTAGTTGGACTACACTTCTTTAACCCTGTTGCACAGATGCCATTAGTTGAAATAGTACGTTGCAAAACCACAAGCGAAGAAACAATGCAACGTGCTGCCTCTATTACAAAATCGATTAGACGTTTACCTCTCCCTGTCAAAAGTAGCCCAGGCTTTTTAGTTAATAGAATACTGATGCCCTACTTAATGGAGGCCGTTGTACTAGCCGAGGAAGGCGTACCCTTGAAAGCCATTGACGATGCTGCAACTGATTTTGGCATGCCGATGGGTCCTATTGAACTTGCCGATACCGTTGGTTTAGATATTTGCTTAAAGGTTGCTGAAAACCTTTCACAAAATATGGAAATTGGTGTTCCAGAACGATTAAGACAATTAGTAAATAAAAAACATCTTGGTAAGAAAACGGGTAAAGGTTTTTATAGTTTCAAAAAAGGTAAACCAATTAAAACCAACTTAAGTAAAGACTTTACCCCACCAACTGATTTGACGGATAGACTAATTTTAAGACTTATCAATGAGGCCGTTGCTTGTTTACGAGACAATGTAGTCGATTCAATAGATATGGTTGATGCTGGTGTAATCTTTGGTACAGGATTCGCCCCTTTCAGAGGTGGACCAATGTGTTATGCTGACAATCGAGGTATAGAGCAATTAATCAAGTTGCTTGAAAATCTAGATGGCCGCTATGGCAATCGATTTAAACCAGATGAAGGTTGGCCGAATTTAATAAAAACATAATAAAATAGTGTTATCTTAAATGTCTAAATTAACTGATCTTATCTATCCTGAAGATGCGCTTCATTTGCCAGGCCTATTCAATGAACGTGTTAATCGATCTAGTAAAAAAACCGCATACCAATATTTTGATAATACTACCCAACAATGGCTAAGCCATAATTGGGAACAAGTAAAAAACAGAATTGCACTAATTCAGCATGCCTTATTAAACCTAAACCTGAATCAAGGCAATTGTGTGGGCATTATGGCACATAATTGTCCTGAATGGATGATGTTTGAGCAAGCCGCATTAGGGTTAGGTTTAGTAATCGTTCCTTTATACCCAAATGATCGAGCAGACAATATTAAATACATTGTCAATGATGCCGAAATTAAGGCTTTATTAGTTGCAGGAAATGAGCAATGTAATGTTCTTGAAAATATTCATGCTGACATAAAAAATATTCAGAAAATTATTAGCCTACAACCAGTCACCAATAATAATCTCGATGTAATTGAATTTGACACATGGATTAATACTGAAGATACTCCAAGCTACTTGATCAAAAAAATCAACCCGGTTCAACTCGCATCTATTGTATACACCTCAGGAACAACGGGTCGTCCGAAGGGTGTAATGTTATCGCATACAAATATTTTACAGAATGCATATGGAGCTAGCCAATGTGAAAGTTTTTTACCCAGCGATGTTTTTTTATCATTCTTACCCTTATCACACATGTTCGAGCGGACCGTCGGTTATTATTTACCAATGCTAGCAGGGTCAACAGTTGTTTATGCTCGCTCCATTGATAACCTTGGTGAAGATTTAATAAATATAAAACCCACTATATTTGTAACAGTACCCAGAATTTTTGAGCGGGTGTACAACAAAATACAACTGCAACTTGAAGATAAACCCAAAATATCACGAATATTATTTGATTTAGCCGTTGATGTTGGCTGGCATTGGTTTAGATATTCTCAGAACAAGTCTAGCTGGCATATTAAATTATTAATTCGTCCACTTTTATTTAAGCTCGTTTCAAATAAAATATTAAACAAACTTGGTGGCAATTTACGTTTAGCAATAAGTGGTGGCGCAGCTTTATCACCAGAAATTGCTCGTACATTTATAGGGTTAGGGTTAAATATTTCTCAAGGATATGGAATGACTGAGGCTAGCCCCGTTGTTTGCACAAATTTATTACATGATAACGAACCAAATAGTGTTGGACAGAAATTGGTTAATATAGACGTTAAGTTAGGCAACGATGATGAATTGCTGGTGAAAGGCCCAAGTGTAATGCTTGGGTATCTACACAATGAAGAAGCGACCAGTAAAATAATAAACAAAGACGGTTGGTTGCATACTGGTGATAAAGCAAAAATAATTAACGAACATATTTATATAACGGGAAGGATTAAAGATATACTCGTGCTCTCTACTGGCGAAAAAGTACCTCCAAATGATATAGAGTTAGCGATTACAAACGATCCCTTATTTGAACAAGCGATTGTTTATGGTGAAGGCAAACCCTTTCTAACAGCAATAACGGCATTGAACACTATTGAGTGGGAAAAGCTAAAAGATAAGCTAACAGTGGATAACGACATTGATATCAAGTCTAAAGAAGTCAATGAGTATATTCTGGCGCGTCTAAAACAATGTCTTAATGATTTTCCTGGATATGCTCGCATATACAAAATATACAATACGCTTGATTCATGGACTGTTGACAATGGACTCGCAACACCCACTTTAAAGTTGAAACGTAAATACATTTTCGAGAAATACAACCAACAAATCGAAGATATGTATAAAGGCCATTAACATGTCAGATAATGAAGATTACGATAAATTACCAACTAACAAACAACCATCGATACGAGTGTTAGCCATGCCGGCTGACACTAACTCAGCCGGTGATATTTTTGGCGGTTGGCTCATGTCACAAATAGATATTGCAGGAAGTATACTCGGACATAGAGTAACAAGTGGCCGTGTAGTAACGGTAGCCGTGAATAACTTCCAGTTTATCAAACCTGTTTTTGTTGGTGATTTAGTAAGTATTTTTACTGAAGTTAGCAGAATTGGTAATACATCTTTAGATATTTCAATTGTCGCATACGCAGAAAGAAAAAGGCAAAAGGAAGAGTGTTCACGGGTTGCTTCAGCTATATTCACCTATGTAGCATTAGATGAAAATAGAAAACCCAAAACAATTGAAAAATAAAATTTAACTATTTATCGAAAATAATTCAAAGAAGTTATCAGTCGTTTTTTCAGCAATATATTCATAACTCTCATTACGCAATTCAGCAATACACTTAGCAACATTTTGCACATATGCAGGTTGATTTGATTTGCCACGAAATGGTACAGGTGCTAGATAAGGAGAATCGGTTTCTACTAGCATTTTATTAATAGGAACATTTTTAGCAACTTCTTTTAAAGCTAATGCATTTTTAAAAGTAACGATACCGGAAAATGATATATAAAAACCAAGCTCAAGTGCGCGTTGTGCCGTTTCCCAATCTTCGGCAAAACAATGCATCACACCACCCGCTTGGTCAGCATTTTCTTCTCGCATAATTTTAATGGTATCTTCAGTTGCTTCACGCATATGTATGATAAGAGGTTTTTTTGTTTGCTTAGATGCTTCAATATGATTTTTAAACCGATTACGTTGCCAATCTAAATCATCACCAGATGTACGAAAGTAATCGAGCCCCGTTTCTCCTATTGCAATAATTTTTTCATCATTAGCTAAAGTAACAAGTTCTTCAATAGTGGGATCTTGTCCATCAGTTTCATTTGGATGAACGCCAACGGAAGCGTAAACATTACTATTATTTTTAGCTATATCTAATACATCACTGAAATGCTCCAAATCAATACAGACATTAAGCATATGTTGCACATCATATTCGCGAGCATATTTTATTGCGTTCGAAATATCATCATCGAAAGGACTGAGATCTAATCGATCTAAATGGCAATGGGAATCAACCAGTTTTACTGACATAGGTAAATAACTTTAACTTAAGAGCTTAAAAAATGAATTATAATAATTATATGCAATTACATTGTATGTGTTTGTCGATCAGATTTTAATGCGCCGGCTAAGTATGTTTCAATTTTAGTTCGGGCACCACCACCATCTTGTTCACTAAACTGAACACCAATTCCTGCTGCACGATTACCTGCCGCACCTTTTGGAGTAACCCATACAATCTTACCAGCTACAGGAAGCTTTTCAGTATCTTCCATCAGTGACAACAACATAAAAACTTCGTCACCTAAACTGTATTGTTTATTCGTCGGTATAAATAAACCACCATATTTTATGAAAGGCATATATGCCGCATAAAGCGCACTTTTATCTTTAATAGTTAAAGATAAAATGCCTTGTCGACCTGCTATAGGTTTAGTTGCCATAGTGTACCTTTTCGTCTATTTCTTTTTATTTAGACTGAGCAATTAAGCTCCACTGAATTAAAAGACTTTCCAACTGTAACTGCTTATTTAAAGAAGTATGCTGTAGCTTCAGTATATCAATAACTTTATCATACATACCAAATAATCGCTTAAGTGGTATAGAACCAGCTAAATTGATTAGCTGTTGATTGTTTTTATGATAAAAGATTTCTCGTTCAATATCATCTATTTCATTTATAACAGTAGAGTGATAACGAATCATATCCACAACCCAAGTATATACTAGTTTTATCGGTAAATTATCTGGCTGCTTTAGCCATTTTTCAGTAATTGTTGACGGTTTTGCTTGTCCTAATGCTAATAATTGCCAGTCAGTTAATAAATCCTTATTTACCGCATATATAGAAGAATCTAGGTAAAACTGGGCCTTTAAGGGCACATTTTCAGCAATTGATAATGCTAAATCGAGTTCATCAAATGAATGTTCACCATTTTCAGCCAGCCAAGAACGTAGTTCAGACAATTTTATCGATGAAATAGACATATGCTGACAACGACTATGAATTGTCGCAGGTAATGAATGATTATTTGATGATAATAAGATTAAAACTGTATTTTCGGGTGGCTCTTCAAGTGTTTTTAAAAGACTGTTAGCAGCATTAACATTCATGGCCTCAGCCGGATTAATAATAATAACTCGTATATTACTACGGGTTCTTGTTAATGAAACAAACTTCACAACATCACGAATTTGGTCGACCTTTATAGCCTTACCTGATTCAGAAGGTTCGACGCATAGATAATCTGGGTGTGTTCCAGCTTGAAATAATTCACACGATGGACAGTGACCACAAGCCATCGTATGAGTATCGGAGAGTGAACCAGGTAATATCGTTTCGCATAATAAAGTCTTTGCCCATAAAGCGGCTAAACTGAATTTAGCTAAACCTTCTTTACCCGTTATTAATAACGCATGTGGGATTGTATTATTATTTTGATATTGACGTAATTGCTCCCAGTCAGACAACTGCCAAGGATACAATTGGGTGCGCACAAGCTCATTCATTGAAATTTAAATAGTTAAATTTTGTATTTTATAAATCATAAAAATATCATACTTTAAAGAAATGATTCCAATACTATAGCGATATCTTTTTGGACATTATCTAGAGCTTGTGATGCATCAATAATACGATATCGCTCAGGAGATGCTTTCGCCATATCTAAATAGGTTTGACGAACTGATTCAAAAAAACTATTTTTTTCTTTTTCAATTCTATCGGGCTCACTACGCTCAGATGCTCTTTTCATACCTATCTCGATAGGTAAATCAAGCAAAATAGTTAAGTCGGGACGCAAAGTCCCCTGCACCCAATTTTCAAGTTCAGCTATCCGTGCCATCGATATACCACGTCCACCACCTTGATAAGCATACGTTGCATCAGTAAATCGGTCACATAGTACCCAATGATTTTTTTCAAGCGAAGGTTTAATTAATTCGTCTAAATGTTGAGCTCGAGCTGCAAACATTAATAATAATTCAGTGTCAGAAACCATTGATTTATTATTTGCATCTAATAAGAGGCCTCGAATTTTTTCACTTATAACAGTTCCACCGGGTTCGCGTGTCGATACAATATTAATATTTTTTTCTTTTAAATACGATAAAATAAAAGCAATATTACTGCTCTTTCCTACACCTTCACCACCTTCTATTGTTATAAATTTTCCGGGCATATTTAGTTTTTCTTATAAGATGAAAATGATCGTTTACGGCCTTTCAATTGATATTTAATAACCGCATTATTATGTTCTTTTAAAGTTGAGGAAAAATAATGGCTTCCATCACCTTTCGCAACAAAATATAAGGCATCGCCCGCTTCTGGATGTAAAGTCGCATCAATAGCCTCCCGAGATGGCATTGCAATAGGTGTTGGAGGCAAACCAAAACGTCGATAAGTATTATATGGTGTATCTTTCTTTAGATCACGCCGTTTTATATTACCTTTAAATTTATCCCCCATACCGTAAATAACAGTTGGATCTGTTTGCAAACGCATTCGAATGAGTAATCGTCTCACAAACACCCCGGCAATTTGTTTTCTTTCAGAAGCCAATCCTGTTTCCTTTTCTACTATAGATGCGAGTATTAGTGCATCATAAGGTGACTTTAAGGGTAATCCAATATCACGATTCGGCCACTTTTCAGATAAGTATTGACTCATAGCTACATAGGCTTGTTTGAGTAAAGAGGTATCACTTGTTCCTAATGGAAACCGATACGTATCGGGCATAAATCGACCTTCTGGATGAATACCCTCATAGCCAATTTTTTCCATAATTTGACTATCAGTTAGTCCTTTCAAGTTATGCTTTATATAATTATTATTACTAATTTCATTTAATACTTGAGAAAAATTCCAACCTTCTATAAAGGTTAAAGAATACAGTTTCACTTTACCACTGAGGAAGTTATCAATTAAAGTCAAAGGCGTATCATTACGAGTAAATTGATATTCACCTACATGTAGTTTGTTTGGGTTAGAAAAAAGACGTGCATACCATAATAGGTATTTAGGTTTTGTAATAACTTCTTGCTCTTTTAAACGGAATAGCAAACGCGTTAAATTATCCCCTTGAATTACTTTAACCGTAATCGTTTCATTTTCTATTAACAAGGGTGAATTTAGGTAATTCTTATAATCCCACCATATATAGCCGACTGCCAACGAGCCAGAAAAAATGGTAAGAGCTATAATTTTAAAAAGAAAACGTTGCATAATCGACTAAATATTCCTTAAATAAATCATATGTGATTTTTTTTGTTATCTTACCTACAGGATACATCGTATTCTCAACATTTTTTACTGGCCAAATACCTATTAAGCTATTTGTCAAAAATATTTCATTCGCACTCAGTAGTCTTTCTAATGATACATCGTCTTCTTTATATGTAATACCTCTTGATTCACAAAGACCCATAACGATCTGACGCATAACACCCTTTACTCCAGCGTATTTAATGAAAGGTGTAATGACTGTCTTATTTTCAATAATAAACACATTTGACATAACCCCTTCAATTAAATTACCTAATTCATCAAACATTAAACCTTCTTGAAATTCATCATCCCATTCTTGTCTAGCTAAAACTTGTTCCAATCTATTTAAATGTTTTATTCCAGCTAATTGTTGTTGATGAGATAACTTAGTGTTACATAATTTTACACTAACACCGTTACTCCAATAATTCTTATTATAACGAGGGTAATTTGATAATATTAGTACATTATTAGTGTCATTTTTTACAGGCTCCCTATATCCTCGCTCACCATCTCCTCTTGTTATAATGATTTTAACAACGAAGGCATTCTTATTGCATGAATCATTTATAAGGCATGTGATATCATTTTTTAATCCACTTTCAACCGGCACAGAGATACCAAGCGCATTACATCCTACAACCAATCGCTTATAGTGTTCAGCCCAAAAAATAAGTTTCTTATTAACGACTGCTATTGTTTCAAAAACACCTTGCCCATAATTAAAGCCTCTATCATTAACTGACAGAGATTTCGTTAACTCTCCATTAACAAGACAATTTAACACAGCCATTTAATTTAACGCCTCGATTAACCCTTTCGCCTTTGCACGCGTTTCTTCTAATTCTTTTTCGGCAATCGAATCAGACACCAAACCAGCGCCTGCACGTAAACTTAATAGATTATTCGATACTTCAAATGTA
>Ga0316205_10005075_pt1 | contig 11107 bp, 10 predicted proteins | sample 3monthpyrite_MG_FD_204941 | JGI IMG/M metagenome (GOLD analysis project Ga0316205, IMG submission 204941) | Microbial mat bacterial communities from mineral coupon in-situ incubated in ocean water Damariscotta River, Maine, United States -... | ecosystem: Environmental > Aquatic > Marine >...
CCTTCGTCTGGCTTACCGTCCGATGAGGCTAATGCGGAGTTATAGGTTTAGGAATCCGTTGAATATCTCATCACAAAACACTAATATACCCGCTGTCCTTCAAGATAAAGCTACCCTACAGAGAATATTAATGTTTCAAAAATCCAAATGCTGGTTAAGCAGCAGCCTTTTATTAATTTGTCTTTCATCACAGGCGGCAACCGCAACAGATAACCGCGCCGCTGCGATTATGGATAATCAAATTATCACTCACCAGCAAGTTATCGATCCGATCGAAAGTCAACTTTATGAAGCGGAGCAAAAAGTTTATGAATTAAAGTTAAATCAATTAAAAAGCATGCTGCTTACCCGTTTGATCGAAGCGCATCCTTTTAGTAAAGGAATAACAGCTGATGCCTTTTTAAAAAAATATGTGGTCAAAAACCCACAAGTATCACCGCAAGAGGTGGAATTGTTTATTAAGCAGAATAAAATTCCAGCAGAAAAAATTAACAATGAATTAAAAGAAAAAGTTAATAATTACATCCTACAAGAAAAAGAAAGAAGAGCTGTAGCAGCGTGGTTCGCTCAACAAAGCAAGGAACATGGGGTGGTCATTAATCTACCCAAGCCAATACGGCCTAGAGTAGAAATCCCAATCGATAATGCGCCAACATTAGGCAATAAAGACGCTAAAGTGACAATTGTTGAATACTCAGACTTTCAATGCCCTTACTGCGCAAAGGCTGAAGAAACAGTAAAAGAATTACAGAAAAATTATGCTGACAAAATAAAGATTGTATACAAGCAATACCCGCTCGGTTTTCATAAAGATGCATTTAAAGCAGCTGAAGCAAGTCTATGTGCTCATGAGCAATCTAATGATTCGTTTTGGAAGCTTCATGACTATATGCTTGCCAACCCACGAAAACTCTCAACAACCAATTTAAAAAACATATCCCAAGATTTTGGAATAAACAAGGCGCAATTTTCCCAGTGTTTAGATAGTGGAAAATATACCGACAGAGTGAATCAAGACATAGCTGAAGGTAATCGATTTGGCGTTCAAGCCACGCCGATGTTTTTTGTTAATGGTATTGTAGTGAGAGGCGCTCAGCCTTATCAGGTTTTTGCAAAAATTATTGACGAAGAGCTTGCTGAATAATTTTAAGATTATTTAATGCATGTCTTCCATTATAGTTATAGATAATTTTTATTCGAATCCAAAAGCTATCCGAAAAAGAGCGATGAAAATGGATTTTGTGCAGCCTGAAGGTATTGTTGGTTTGCGCTCAACAGAAGGTTATTTTCCTGATGGTTTTGCTGAGCGTTTAGCTAAAAAAAGTGGTTTAAATATTATAGATATTCAAATGCCACTAGGGACTCCTTACGATAATGGAACCTATTTTTTGTCTTGTAGTTCGGGCGAAAAAAAGGAAGTGCCAGGTGTTCATTGGGATGAACCCTTGCATCATTATTTATGCCTTGTTTATTTGACTGAAGATATCCCTATTGATTGCGGCACCGCTTTTTTTAAGCATAGAAAAACAGGTTTAGAAACTGCGCCGACAGAAAAAGAAGCCAGGAAGCGAGGCATGACCAAGAAAAAACTCGTTTCGATCATTGAGCGGGATAGCACCATAAAAAATCGTTTTATTGAAACAGATAGGATCGGTTATAAATTTAATCGAGCGATTATTTTCCCCGCCAAGCGATTACACGCAGCCAGTAAACACTTTGGAGAAAAATTAGATACAGCGCGTATTTATCAGGTGTTTACTTTTGTGGCAAAGCCTTAACCCTGACTAGAAAACTCAATTGAAACATGAAAGTCTGCGCAACCCCTTGGCGCACCTAGAATGTCTGTGAAAGCGCTACTCACCAATCGGGTGACCACGGCTTTCCCAAACATCCTATGCACACCAAGGTTTTACACATCTTTTTCACGTTCAACTGAGTTTTCTAGTCAGTAACCATTCTTCAGGTGAGAGAACAAGATCTCAATCAAAAACATCTTGCACTTTTTTAAGCCCGTTGATTAATCGATCAATATCACCAAAATCATTATATAAACCAACCGATGCTCGCACGCAATGTTTATGACCTAATGCGTTTAAACAAGGCTCCGCGCAATGATGACCGGCGCGTACTGCGATATTCTCACCAGCTAAAATAGATGCGACATCATGGCAATGGATTTTATCAGAGTAAAAGCTGAGCAGGCTATGGCTATTTGTGTGAGAAATGATTTTGAATTGGGTGTCTGATAGAATTTTTTCTACCAGATAATCATGTAATTTCTTTTCATGATCAGCTATATTTTGATAGCCGATATCTTGAAGATAATCGATGGCGGATGTTAACCCAACCAGCGAAGAAATATTGGTTGTTCCCGCTTCAAAGCGTGTAATATCTTCGGATAAACGAAAATTATGGGAAGTGGTTTTTACCGCGATCCCGCCTCCTAATAACAAAGGTTCTAGCTGTTCTGGAGCTTTACAAAAAAGGACGCCGCTTCCGCTAGGGGCATAGAGTTTATGTCCCGAAAAAGCAAAAAAGTCACAATCCATTTTAGATAAATCAACTTCAGAATGAGGGATGGATTGAGCGCCATCAATAAGCGTTTTAACGCCATAAGCTTTAGCCATATCAGTTAAATGTTTAACGGGATTGATATTCCCCAAGATATTTGAACAATGAGTCATCGCAAAAAGCTGGCAGTTATCTTGTAAAAACATTTCGAGATTATCGCAGTCGAATGCACTCGTATTGTCAAAATCCGTCTTGCCAGAATCCGTCTGCTGAAGACTTTTTTGCATAGGTAAAACATTAAGCCTTGCGCCTGTTTGTTGACACAATCGTTGCCAAGGCAATAAATTCGCATGATGCTCCATTTCGGTGACTAAAATCGAGTGCTTATCAGTCAGTTGAGATTGCATTGACGAGGAAACTAAGTTGATTGATTCAGTCGTTCCCTTGGTAAATATCACCTGTTCAGGATCGCAATGGATAAAATTGGCAACTTTCACACGGCAACTTTGCAGGGTATTACTCGCAGCATCGCTAAATTGATGCAACCCGCGCCCTGCATTGCCCTGACCTTGGCTCAAGTAGCCACTAATATCATCAATAACCTGCTTTGGGACTTGGCAAGTGGCTGCGGTATCTAAGTAACAAATATCGCTATTAGCGAGAGCTGGGAAGTCTTTTTTCCAAGGTGAATGCATCGGCTGATTCAAGTTATTGTTGAGAATGGGCGATTTGTCCCCATCATAAATCAAATTACGGGGCATTGACCACAAAAGACCAAAAATAACCGCCTTTAACTAGAGTTGATAAGGCGAACAAGGTACAATTCCGCGATTAAATTTGCGCCAACATTTACTCATATTCGTTTAAATAAGTGTTTCTGGGGCATATAACAATAACTGACATTTCTTACTTAGGTAGTTTTATCCATGTTTGGGAACATTTTAACGAAGGTTTTTGGTAGTCGTAATCAACGACTGTTAAAGCAAATGAATAAGCGCGTTGATAGCATTAATGCGCTGGCAGAATCGGTCAAAAAAATGTCCGATGAGGATTTAGCCGCCGCGACCCCTAAGTTTAGAGAAAGATTAGAGCAAGGTGAAACCCTTGACGATATTTTGAACGAAGCCTTTGCTATCGTACGCGAAGCTGGCGAGCGGGTTCTTAATATGCGCCATTTTGATGTTCAGCTAATCGGGGGCATGGTTCTTAATAACGGCAAAATTGCCGAAATGAAAACAGGTGAAGGTAAAACTCTAGTTGCAACTTTATCTGCCTATTTGAATGCGCTATCAGGTCAAGGCGTACATATCATCACCGTGAATGATTATTTAGCACAGCGTGACTCCGATTGGATGGGACCATTATATAAATTTTTAGGATTAACGGTTGGGGTTATTCTTTCCGGTCAAGACACCGAAACCAAACGCGCCGCTTATGCCTGTGATATCACCTTTGGAACCAATAACGAATACGGTTTTGATTACCTGCGCGACAATATGGCATTTTCGGTCGAAGATAAAGTCCAGCGCGCACTTAACTATGCAATCATCGATGAAGTTGACTCGATCTTAATAGACGAAGCACGAACGCCTTTGATTATTTCAGGTGCAGTTGAAGACAGTTCAGAACTTTATCGTGCAATTGATAAATTGATCCCTCGTCTAGAAGTTCAAACCGATGAAGAAGATCAAGAAAGCGGTGATTATTCAGTTGATGAGAAGTCTAAACAAGTTCATTTAAGTGAACGTGGTCAAGAAAAAGTAGAAGACTTACTCATAGAAAGCAAGTTGTTGGCTGAAGGGCAAAATCTTTATAGCGCCGCTTCTATTTCATTAATTCATCATATAAATGCCGCTTTGCGAGCTCACGTATTATTCAAAAAAGACGTTGATTACATTGTTAAAGATAATGAAGTGGTGATTGTCGATGAGCATACCGGGCGAACAATGCCTGGTCGCCGTTGGTCAGACGGATTGCATCAAGCAGTAGAAGCAAAAGAAGGCGTTAATATTCAAAATGAAAGTCAAACACTGGCCTCAATTACTTTCCAAAATTTATTCAGGCTTTACGATAAACTTTCCGGCATGACTGGAACCGCCGACACCGAAGCGTTCGAATTAAATCAAATTTATGGTTTAGAAGTTGTAGTAATGCCAACCAATAAGCCAATGCTAAGAAAAGATCTAGGCGATTTGATCTTTTTAACCAAGCAAGAAAAATACATGGCAATTATTGAAGATATTTTAGAAAGGCGAGAAGCAGGGCAACCGATTTTAGTCGGTACAGCATCAGTTGAGTCATCAGAAATTTTATCTAAGGTACTTAAAGATAAAAAAATAAAACACCAGGTTTTAAACGCAAAATTTCACTCCAAAGAAGCGGACATTATCGCTCAAGCAGGACGTCCGGGTAATGTGACTATCGCAACTAATATGGCAGGACGTGGAACGGATATTGTTTTAGGTGGTAGCCTGCAAGCGGATCTTGATAAACTAAAAAATCCAAGTGATAGTCAGGTTGAGAAATTGACATCTGAGTGGAAAGAGCGACATCAACAAGTTCTTGATGCAGGTGGTTTGGTTATAATCGGTACGGAGCGACATGAATCAAGGCGAATAGATAATCAGCTACGTGGACGTTCTGGTCGCCAAGGCGATCCTGGACATAGCCGCTTTTATCTTTCATTGGAAGATGATTTGATGCGTATATTTGCTTCGGATCGCATGGCAAGTATGATGCAAAAAATGGGTTGGGAAGAAGGCGAAGCAATCGAGCATAAGTGGGTTTCGCGCGCAATTGAAAACGCCCAAAAGAAAGTTGAAACACGTAACTTTGATATTCGAAAAAACTTGCTTGAATATGATGATGTCGCAAATGATCAGCGTAAAGTTATTTATGAGCAACGCTCGGAATTAATGTCGACCGATGACGTTTCAGATACGATTGAGTCGTTACGGAAAGATGTTTTATATACCGTTATCAGCCAGTATATTCCTCCGCAAAGTATTGATGATATGTGGGATATTTCTGGATTAGAAGATCGCTTAAAAGCTGATTTTTTGGCAGAGCTTCCAATTCAAAAATGGCTTGATGACGATGAAAATTTACACGAAGAACCACTACGAGAAAAAATACTTAATGAATTAGTTGATGAATATTCAGCTAAAGAAGAAAAAGTCGGTGAAATAGTTATTCGACATTTCGAAAAAGAAATCATGCTGCAAAATCTCGACAGCCATTGGAAAGAACATTTAGCATCGATGGATCATTTACGTCAAGGCATTGGACTAAGAAGTTACGCACAAAAAAATCCTAAGCAAGAATACAAGCGTGAAGCATTTGAATTGTTTGCAGAGATGTTAGAAAATATTAAGTTTGAAGTCATTTCAATTTTGTCGAAGGTTCAAGTAAAAGATCCAGAAGATGTTGATGCAATCGAAGAACAACGCCGCAGAGAAGCACAAGCCAGTGGCGTGACTTACGCCCACGAAAAAGGCTCGGCAATGCCGCAAGAGCAACAAGCTGAAGCGCACACGCCTTATACCAGAGAAGGTGAAAAAGTAGGACGTAACGAACCTTGTCCTTGTGGTTCGGGCAAAAAGTTTAAACAGTGTCATGGGAAGCTGGCTTAAACGAGAGAGTAGCTTTTTAAATTTCGTTATTGTTAAGAGTAACTAGATCTTTTGCTAAAATTTGGTCATCTCCGAAATGTTATATCGGAGAGCCATGCTGCTAACGATCCAATTAACTTTGGATTCCCGATAAAACACTTCGGGAATGACGATAAAATAGGAACTTCTATTGAACCGAATAAAAGTCGCCGCTGGAATTATTTTAAAATCAGCGATTTTAAAACCAGTCACTTCAAATAAATCATCCGAACAAATTCAACAAATTTTAATTGCTAAACGCCCGAACAATAAACATCAAGGCGGGCTTTGGGAATTCCCGGGCGGTAAAATCGAAACAGACGAGTCTCCGCAGCAAGCGCTTGAAAGAGAGCTGCGAGAAGAAATCAATATTTCAGTTTTAAAATCAGATTTTTTTGAGCAGATCGATTTCGACTATTCGGACAAAAAAGTGAGTTTATTATTTTTTTTAGTGACCGAGTTTTCTGGTGAACCCAAAGGAAATGAAGGTCAGGAAGTTAGATGGGCTGATGTTAGCGATTTGAACCAATATGAGTTTCCTTTGGCCAATCAGGAGATTGTTGAAAGTCTTCAAGCTCACATATAAATTAATATACAAGTACAAAACTTGTTTCGAGCTGGAAGTGAAGCTTTTTATCTCGAAAGCTGAGAATATTAAGGCATTGAAAATACTCTCGGAATGTGTAAACTGTTGACTACATTGAGTAACTCATAATACTAGACACATTTTTAGTAGGTGGATAACGATTATGCTTAAACTTCATCCAAACTGTGAATGCTGTGATAAGAACCTCCCTCCCGAATCAACAGAAGCAAACATCTGTGCTTATGAATGCACTTTTTGCAATGATTGTGTAGAAGGAATACTACAAAATGTGTGTCCAAATTGTGGTGGAGGATTCTCGGCAAGACCTATTCGTCCAAAGACAGAGCATCGAGCTGGTGTCAGCCTTGCAAATAACCCAACCCCAACAAAACGTATCAATACTAAATACAGTAAACAAGAATTATCAGAATTTTGTAATTCTATAAAGGGCATACCACCGGAAAATCGGTAAATGAAAAAGCATAACTAGGTGCAAAGTATACAAGAAAAAATGCTCAGTTCTAGAAGTGCCAAAAATTAAAGAGGATAAACTAAAATGGATACCGAAAGTTCTAAAACAGATAAATTCCTCGCCGCAGCCATTGCAGAGGCCAAAACTGGATTACAAGAAGGCGGAATTCCAATAGGATCTGTATTAGTTTATGAAGGAAAAATTATCGGCAGCGGTCACAACAAGCGAATACAAAATGGCAGTACGATTTTACACGGAGAAATGGATGCGCTAGAAAATGCGGGACGCTTGAGTGCTTCAGTTTATAAAAATAGCATCCTGTACACAACATTATCTCCATGCGCGATGTGCTCAGGAACAATTTTGCTTTATGGCATTCCTCAGGTTGTGATCGCGGAAAATATTAATTTTAAAGGGGAAGAAGATCTGCTTCGTTCTAGAGGTGTCAAACTAGAAGTTCTTCAAGATACTCAGTGTATCGAAATGATGAAAAAATTTATCCAGGAAAATGATAACTTGTGGAATGAGGATATAGGCGAATAAAAATTGTCGATAAATGAATTGATGAAAATCTTAAAAAAAGCCAATTGGATATTAATTACTTTACTAAGTTTATCTGCGGGAATAGTTAAAGTAATGCTAATGCCACAAGAAGTTGAATTTTTTTCAAAATTTGGATTAAATGAGTCAGTTGTTTTAATATTCGGTATTGCTCAAATAATTGCGGGATTACTTGTTATTTTTTTGATGACTAGATTATGGGGGGCTTTGCTTGCTGGACTGATGTTTGTGACTTCTGTCATCTTGTTATTTATGGATGGTATGCTAAACTTTGCGGTGTTCTCTATACTTCCAGTTATTTTGAGTAGCTTTATTATTAGAGAGCAAATTTATCTAAAGCCTTCTATTTGAGAAAAGCTTTCAGCTAACGTGAGCGTTTAAAATGTCAAATAAATATAAAATTGAGTATTTAAATGGCATTACCAAAATTCAATATTTTCAAAAACCAACTTATAGTGACGCAAAGGAAATTATTGACGAAATAGTTGATAAATTTCCGTACGAAAAAAGACTATGGGATTTTAGTTTAGTAAAATTTAATTTTACGATGGATGAAATAGCTTCGATTGCTGAATATGGTAAGTTAAAATTCACTAAGCCGAACAAGCTTGCTATTATCGCATTTGATGATCTAACTTATGGTGAGTTTAAGATCTTTGAGTCACATCGAGAGCAAGAAAACCTGTCTGAAGCTCGCGTTTTTCGTACTGAAATTGAAGCAGTAGAATGGTTAGAGTCAGATTAGTTAAACTAAATCAGATTAGTTGAATTAAATTAGCTAAAACCGGATTAATTTTAAAACTAGTATGGTGATATTAAAATTATCTCGTATCGTTATTTTTGTTTTATTGTCTCGGTATTTGAGAATATTTTGTAGCGATCGGGGGTTATTTCATAGCAATAGTTCTTGCTGCCTTTCCAACTGATTTCAATTATGTTGCCATCTTCGGAATAAGTCACGAGTCGACTACAGGCATCGTTGCTTCCACCAAGTTCAAATAATGTTAGCCCGAAACCTATAGAGCTACGTCGACCAAATGAGCTCGAACCTAAACTAATAGCCGTATTGCCCGGGTTGTTCTCTTCATTTATCCATTCTGCATATAATTTTCCGCTAATTTCTTGTTGTCTTGACGGAATACCCCAGTATTTTATGACATCGTCAATATTTGTCGTTTTCCACGCCTGTAATCGGTCGTTTACTTGGTTGACAGGGATATTGGTGCAGGCGGTTAGACTTAAAATCAAGATAATCGTAAGTTTTTTCATACAGAGTCTTCCTTATAAGCAAATTGTCTGGGCTATGACTTTGATCTTTAGTAGAATACACGCCATCTATATTAGCTGCAACTTGCATAAACATCGATGATAGAATCCACATCCATAAGAGAAAGAATTAAAGAGCTTCAAGCACGTAAAGATACGCTTAGGGGGTATCTTTGACTACGACATCAAAAAAGAGCGCTTAACAGAAGTTGAGAGAGAGCTTGAATTACCGGATGTATGGGACGAACCAACTCGAGCACAAGCTTTAGGTAAAGAACGCTCTGAGTTAGAAATAGTCGTTTCGACCATAGATAAGTTAGACCAAGGTCTGGCTGATTCAGATGATTTATTGATGATGGCGGTTGAAGAAGATGATCAAGACAGCGTTGATGAATTAGTCGCCGAACTTGATGAGTTAGATGAACATCTAGCCAAGCTTGAATTTCGGCGTATGTTTAGCGGCGAAATGGATACTGAAAACGCCTACATTGATATTCAGTCAGGCTCCGGCGGAACCGAAGCGCAAGACTGGGCAGATATGTTGCTCAGAATGTATTTACGTTGGTGCGAAAGCCGGGGATTTAAGGCAGATATTATTGAATTATCTGACGGTGAAGTCGCGGGAATTAAAAGCGCAACGATTCAAGTAAAAGGCGAATATGCGTTTGGTTGGCTTAGAACCGAGACGGGGGTTCATCGTTTGGTTCGTAAATCACCATTTGATTCAGGCAGTCGAAGACATACGAGTTTTGCGAGCGTTTTTTGTTACCCTGAAGTGAAAGATGATATTGATATTGACATTAATCCGGCTGATTTACGGATTGATACTTATCGAGCCAGTGGAGCGGGAGGGCAGCATGTTAACAAAACTGATTCTGCGGTGCGTATCACACATATACCGACCAATGCAGTAGTGCAATGTCAAAATGATCGTTCGCAACACAAAAATAAAGATCAGGCAATGAAGCTGTTAAAAGCCAAGTTGTATGAGTTAGAAATTCAAAAACAAAATGAAGAAAAGCAAACTATGGAAGACGCCAAATCAGATATCGGTTGGGGCAGTCAAATCCGATCTTATGTTTTAGATCAATCACGAATTAAAGATTTACGCACAGGTTATGAGTCAACCAATACTCAAGCGGTTTTAGATGGTGATTTAGACGGATTTATTGAAGAGAGTTTAAAGGCGGGTTTGTAGGCTTGTTATATATTTTTAGTCCCCCTCTTTTGTAAAGAGGGGTTAGGGGAGATTTGCAGTGTTTGAATTTAAAACATAAAAGTTGAGTCTAGATTCGACTATGTAAATCCCCCTCAGTCCCCCTTTGTTAAAGGGGGAGGTTTTTAGTTAAATCAGAAAGAGTAAATATTAAAACATTATGAGTAATCAACAAGACAATCAATCGCAAGATATAGAGTCGCGCAACGAAGATAATAAATTGATCGCCGAGCGAAAAGATAAGTTAATCGCTATTCGTGAAAACTGTCCTTCAAATGCTCACCCTAATCATTTTAAACCAGAAAATTACACTGCCGATCTGCAAAAAGAATATGGCGATAAAGATAAAGAAACCATTTTAGAAATGAATCAAGTGGTGAGTATCGCTGGGCGGGTAATGGCAAAACGTGGTCCGTTTTTTGTGGTTCAAGATATGACCGGGCGAATTCAAACTTACGCTAGTAAAGATGTGCAAAAAGATATCAAAGAAAAATGGAAAGGGATCGATATTGGCGATATTATCGGCGTAAAAGGTCAGTTAAAATTATCCGGCAAAGGCGATTTATTCGTTAGTATGGATGAGTACTATTTGCTGACCAAATCGTTACGTCCTTTGCCAGAAAAATTCCACGGATTAGCCGATCAAGAAACCAAGTACCGTCAGCGTTATGTCGATTTAATAACCAATGAAGACACCCGCAGAAATTTTCATATCCGTAGCCAAGTGATCGAAGGGATCAGACGTTTTTTGGTTGAACGCAAATTTATGGAAGTGGAAACACCTATGCTACAAGTGATCCCTGGTGGTGCTGTGGCAAAACCATTTGTGACACATCACAATGCGA
>Ga0316205_10005077_pt1 | contig 11105 bp, 10 predicted proteins | sample 3monthpyrite_MG_FD_204941 | JGI IMG/M metagenome (GOLD analysis project Ga0316205, IMG submission 204941) | Microbial mat bacterial communities from mineral coupon in-situ incubated in ocean water Damariscotta River, Maine, United States -... | ecosystem: Environmental > Aquatic > Marine >...
GTGGCCCCGCCCGATCAGCGCTGGCCGCTGGTCCTGTCGGCGGCCTTCAGCCAGAGCCTGAAACCCGAGACCTGGCGCCGCAAGCGCCGGCAGTTCTTCAAGCTGCATTTCCAGTATCTGTGGGCCTTCGACGCGCCGCGTGACTATGACTATTTCCAGATCACCGCCGGCCCCCGCAGCCTGGCCAGCCGCTACAGGGGGCGCAAGCCCTCGCCCAGCCGGATCACCCGCGCCCTGTCGCCGCATCGGGGCCTGAAATGAGCTCGCCACCAGACCCCAACGCGCCAGACCCCAACGCGCCAGACCCCAACGCGCAAGACACCCGCACGCCAGACACCCGCGCACCAGTCGCCCGCGCGCCAAACCCTGGCCCGCCGGTGCCGCCAAAGCCGCCCGCGCGCCGTGACGGGTTCTCGCTGCTGCGCTATGTGCGGGCTTTCCGGCGTGACATCCTGTCGGCCAATCCGGCGCGTCTCTACCGGGCCAAGATGGCCGAGTTCCGCATTCCCTTCCTGCACACCTTCCTGCTCAATCAACCGCCGCTGTGGCGGCATGTCCTGACCGAGCATCCGCAGGATTTTCCCAAATCGCCGCGCATGGCGGCGGGGTTGGAGCCGTTGCTAGGGCAGGGCGTGTTCCTGACCAATGGCGCCCAGTGGCAGTTCCAGCGCCGGATCATCGACCCGGCCTTTGAAGGCGGGCGCCTGCGCGATACCTTTCCGGCCATGCTGGCGGCGGCGCAAGCCTGCGTCGCGCGGCTCGAGCGGATGGACGGGCACGCCCCCGTCGAAATGGAAGCGCAGACCAGCCACGCCACCGCGGATGTGATCTTCCGCACGCTGTTTTCGATGCCGATCGAGGACAAGACCGCCAGCGCCGTTTTTCAGGAATTCCGCACCTTCCAGGGCACGCAGCCGCTGCTGAACCTGGCCGCCTTTCTGCCCTTGCCGCGCTGGATGCCCCGGTTTCATCGCCCCGGGACGCTGCGCGCCGCGCGGCGCATCCGCGCGTTGACGCGCGATCTGGTCACCGCGCGGAGGCTTGCCATCACGCAGGGCACCGCCCCGGACGATCTGGCGACCAAGATCATGACCACCGCCGACCCGGTCACCGGCAGCCGGTTCGACGATGACCAGATGGTCGATCAGGTGGCGGTGTTCTTTCTGGCCGGGCACGAGACTTCGGCCTCGGCGCTGGCCTGGGCACTGTATCTGTTGGCGCTGGACCCGGCGACGCAGGACGCGGTGGCCGATGAGGCTCGGCAGGTGCTGGGCAACGCGCCGGTGCCGGCCCCGGAATTCGCCGCCGTGTCGCGCCTGAAGCTGGCGCGCGACGTGTTCCGCGAAACGCTGCGGCTTTATCCGCCGGTGCCGATGATGGTGCGCCAGGCCGCGTGCCCGGTCCGGTTTCGCGACCGCGCGGTGCCGCGCGGCGCGCAGGCCGTGGTCAGCCCGTGGTATCTGGGCCGCCACGAGGCGCTGTGGGATCAGCCCGATGCGTTCTGTCCCGGGCGCTGGCAGACATCGCAAGGCCGAAGCGCCGCGCGCGACGGTTTCCTGCCGTTTTCGGCCGGCCCGCGCGTCTGCCCGGGCGCCGGATTTGCCATGGTCGAGGGGCCGCTGCTGCTGGCCATGCTGGCGCGGCGGCTCCGGTTTTCGACCGTCGAAGGACGTGCGCCGCGCCCCGTGGCGCATCTGACCGTGCGCTCGGCCACCGGAATCTGGCTGAAAATTGAGCGCCGTAGCGCGTGATAGCGCTAAATCAAGGTGCGCCGCGCGATTTTTATGGACAAATTGGTAAGAACTTTTTACCTCTTGGCGCATGGAGGAGATTCTGCGTTCTCAAGGCCTAAATCAACATTGTGTGAGGGTTGACGCAGAGAGTTCGACATGTTCGCAATATCGCGAGGCGCTCGGCCAGGGAAGTTGAACCCTGAGCAACCGCCCGTCCACTGGGAGAGAGACATGAAAAAAATTCTGACCACAACAGCCCTGGTCGCGGCCATGGCCGCAGGCTCGGCCTCGGCGCAGCAGACCTGGAACATGCAGTCCACCTATCCGGGCTCGCTGCCGCAGCTGGGCACGCTGGGCCAGCGGATCGCGGACCAGATTACCGCGCTGACCGAAGGCGAGATCACCATCACCTTCCAGAACCCGGGCGGCGTCGTGCCGGCGCTGGAAACCTTTGACGCCGTCGGTTCGGGCGCGGTCGAGGCCGGTTGGTCGACCCCCGGCTACTGGGCTGGCCGCGTTCCCGCGCTGCAATTGCTGGCCGCTGTTCCGTTCGGCCCGCAGGCCCCGGAATACATCGCCTGGCTGAAATTCGGCGGCGGCCAGGAGTTCCTGGAAGAGCTTTACGAGCCCTACAACATCAAGTCGATCATCTGCGGCGTGATCGCGCCCGAAGCCTCGGGCTGGTTCCGCCAGGAACTGAGCGGCGTCGAAGATCTGCGCGGCATGTCGATGCGCTTCTTCGGTCTGGGCGCCAAGGTCATGGAGCGCATGGGCGTGTCCACGCAGCTTCTGGCCGGCGGTGACATCTTCCCGGCGCTGGAACTGGGCACCATCGACGCCACCGAGTTCTCGATGCCCGCCATCGACCTCAACCTCGGCTTCTATCAGGTTGCAAGCTATTACTACTTCCCCGGCTGGCACCAGCAGTCGACGATGTTCGATCTGATGATCAACCTGGATCTGTGGGAAGGTCTGAGCGAACAGCAGCAGCTGACCATCGAGACCGTGTGTGACGCGAACATCGCCTATGGTCTGGCCGAAGGCGAAGCCATCCAGATCGAAGCCCTGCGCACCCTGGAAGAAGAGCACGGTGTGCAGATCCGTCAATGGTCGGCGGAAGATCTGGCGGCGCTGGAAGCCGCCTGGGAAGAGACCGCGGCCGAGCTGGTCGCGCAGGATGCGGACTTTGCCCGCGTCTATGCAAGCTACACCTCGTTCCGCGCGGACTACCAGCGCTGGCGCGATCTGGCCTATCTTGACTGATACGCCGATACGGTGACGCAAAAGGGGCATTCCGGTTCTTGGGATGCCCCCATTTTTTCCGCAAAATCTCAACGGACAGGAACGGCCATGGGCACGATACTGTCGATCATCACCATCATCGCCGCCGGCGTGATCGTGGTGCTCAATCCGACCTCCGTCTTGGTGTTCTACGCGCTTGGCGCGATCGTGATCTCGCATCTGGGGGCCTGGCTTTTGCGCGCGCGACCCGGCTGGTTCCTGTCGGCGACGCTGCTGGGCTGGGCCTCGGTGATGATCTCGACACCGCTGGCGCTGACCACGACGCAGTTGAACCAGTTGCGCCGGATCGTGCGCCGTGAACGCGATGGCTGGGAAAACGCGCAGGCGACGCTTGATTTCTTCGAGCCGCTGGTCAGTTACGCCGTGCCGCTGCTGATTGCCGTGACGCTCTATTTCGTCGTGATGCTGGTCCTGGCGGTGCGCCGCGCCAATCAGGGCGGTTACCGCTATCTGCTGGACGGTGCGAACGGCATGGCAGCAACCTGTGTGGCGACCGGCAAGATCGTCTCGGTGCTGTATATCCCGATGATCGTGATCATCCTGTATGACGTGACCCAGCGGAAATATCTGGGTTACAATCCGAATTTCACCAGCACTGCCTGGTACGAGACCTTCAGTTCGACCCGCTTGCAGGAAATGGAATGGCATCTGCATGCCGTGCTGTTCCTGATGGCGCTGGCCTATGGCTACGTCAAGGACGCCCATGTGCGCATCGAACTGGTGCGCGACACGTTCCGCCCGCGCACCAAGGCCTGGATCGAGCTGTTCGGGGCGGTGCTGTTCCTGGTGCCCTATTGCTACGTCATCATCGAATACGGCACCGAAAACATGATGCGCGCCTACAATATCGGCGAGGGCTCGGACGCGCTGACCGGCCTGCCGTATCGTTTCATCATCAAGGGGTTCCTGCCGCTTGGCTTCGTCTTCGTGGCGCTGGCCGGGTTGTCGGCGGCCTTGAAATGCATCGTGTTCCTGTTCGGCCCTGTCACCATGCGGGAAGAATCTGGGCAATACACCACCGGCGGGGTGCATTCCGCACCCAAAGCCGAAGCGTGATCGGGGACTGACCTTATGGAAACGATAATCCATTACATGCCGCTGATCATGTTCGGCGTTCTGGCGGTGGTGCTGTTCACCGGCTATCCCGTCGCCTTCATCCTGGGCGGCATCGCCTTGCTGTTCGCGGTTCTGGGCGATTGGGCGGGGGTGTTCCGGCTGGACCAGATCCAGCTGATCCCGCTGCGGATCTATGGCGGCACCATGTCCAGCCTGGTTCTGGTGGCGATTCCGATGTTCACCTTCATGGGCACGATGCTGGAGAAATCCGGCGTCGCCACCGACCTGCTGGAAGCGCTTCAGGTTCTGCTGCGCCGGGTTCCGGGCGGCCTGGCGCTGTCGGTCACGCTGATGGGCACGATCATGGCGGCCACAACCGGGATCATCGGGGCTTCGGTCGTGATGATGACGCTGATGGCGCTACCGGTGATGATAAAGGCGAATTATTCGATCCCGCTGGCCACCGGCACGATCGCCGCGTCGGGCACCCTGGGCATCCTGATCCCGCCGTCGATCATGCTGGTCATCATGTCCGACCTGCTGTCGGTGCCGGTGGGCACGGTGTTCATCGCCGCTGTCGTGCCCGGGGTTCTTCTGGCCGGGCTCTATACGATCTACATCTTCCTGCTGTGCCGCTGGAAACCGCAGCTTGCGCCGCCGATGGCCGAGGACGCGGGGCCCAGCACGCGGGGTGAATTCTGGAAGATGATCCTGGGCTCGTTCCTGCCGCCGATCGCCTTGATCGTCGCCGTGTTGGGGTCGATCTTTGCCGGGCTGGCCACGCCGACAGAAGCTTCGGGCGTTGGCGCTGCCGGATCCGTTGTCCTGGCCTTCTTCAATCGCCGCCTGACCTGGGCCACGCTGATGGATGTCTGCCAACGCTCTGCGCTGACCGGTGCCATGCTGTTTGGTATCTTCGTCGGTGCCACCGCGTTCTCCTTTGTGTTCAAGGCCATTGGCGGCGAGGAGCTGATTATCGAGTTCATCCAGAATTCGTCGGCCGGGCCGTGGTCGATCCTGTTCGTGCTGATGATGATGGTCTTTGCCCTGGGCTTCTTCTTCGACTGGATCGAGATCACGCTGATCGTGCTGCCGATCTTTGCGCCGATCGTTGCGCTGCTGGATTTTGGCGGGCATGTCGGCGAGTGGGACGGGGTGAGCAATCCGATCGTCATCTGGTTCCTGATCCTGGTTGCGGTGAACCTGCAAACCAGCTTCCTGACACCGCCCTTCGGCTTTGCGCTGTTCTATCTGAAAGGGGTGGCGCCGCCAGAAGTGAAGATCCAGCATATCTATCGCGGGATCATTCCCTTCGTGGCGCTTCAGGTGTTTGGTTTGTTCCTGAGCGTTGTGTTCCCGGGCATCGTGCTGTGGTTACCCAGTTACGTGCTGGGCGGATAGACAGGGCGCGGACAGAACGATACAGGGGGCGGCGGTTTCGCCGCCCCGACGCATGAAGGAAGCGCCTGATGTTCCTTGATCCGTTACTTTATGGCTTCGTGTTTCTGGGCCTGTTTACCCCCGGGCCCAACGTCATCATGCTGACCTCGTCAGGGGTGCGGTTCGGCTTTCGGCGCACCCTGCCGCATCTGTTTGGCGTGGTGATCGGCGTTGGCATCACGGCGGCGGTGACGGCGGCCGGGGTCGGCGCCATCGTGCTGGCCTCGCCGGTTCTGAACCTGGTGCTGAAACTGGGCGCGGGGGCGTTCATCTTGTGGATGGCCTGGGGGCATTGGCGCGCCTCGGCCAGGCCGCGCAGCGCCGCCGACCCCGATGAGAAGCCCTTGTCGTTCCTCGGCGCGGTGCTGTTTCAATGGATCAATCCCAAGGTCTGGGCCATCGCCTTCGCGGCCTCGGCGGGCTATGGCGGCGGCCAGGCGCTGTGGTTCGAGGCCGCGCGTCTGGGCACGGCGTTTTCGGCCGTCAACCTGGGCGTCTGCCTGTTCTGGACCGCCGCCGGCGCCCTGTTGACCGCGCTGCTGTCGACGCCCGCCGCGTGGAAAATCTTCCTGCGGACGATGTCGGTGCTGTTGGCGCTGACGGTCCTGATGCTCTTTCGATAAGTCTGCTAGCCAATTGCGCCGCCTGCGGCGGCACGCGATCAGCCCGCCCTGCGCCTCCGGCGCCGGACGCGCGGTCTTGCCTGCGGCAGGGATATTTTCAGCACAAAGATGACGTAGGGTCGCGAAACGGCGTTTTGGAATTGATTTGACCTGTTGCGGCTGGCGCGGTATTTATTGAACGAGCGTTCAATAACAAGCGGCACGCATCTGTCAGGAGGGGTCATGTTTTCAGCATCCATGAAGTTCGATCTGGGCGAGGACGTCAACGCGTTGCGCGATATGGTGCATCGCTGGGCGCAGGACCGGGTGCGCCCGATGGCCGCCGCGATCGACGCCAGCAACCAGTTTCCCGCCGATCTGTGGCGCGAGATGGGGGACCTGGGTCTGCTGGGAATCACCGTGCCGGAAGCCTATGGCGGCGCGGGCATGGGCTATCTGGCGCATGCCGTGGCGGTGGAGGAGATTGCGCGGGCCTCGGCCTCGGTCAGTCTAAGCTATGGTGCGCATTCGAACCTGTGCGTCAACCAGATCAAGCTGAACGGGTCGGACGCGCAGAAAGAAAAATATCTGCCGGGGTTGGTGTCTGGTGAAAATGTCGGCGCCCTGGCGATGTCCGAGGCCGGTGCCGGATCGGACGTGGTGTCGATGAGTCTGCGCGCCGAAAAGCGCAATGACCGGTTCGTGTTGAACGGCACCAAATACTGGATCACCAATGGTCCGGACGCGGATACGCTGGTGGTCTATGCCAAGACCGATCCCGCGGCCGGATCGAAGGGCATCACCGCTTTCCTGATCGAAAAAAGCATGGCGGGGTTTTCGACAAGCGCGCATTTCGACAAGATGGGGATGCGGGGGTCGAACACCGCGGAACTGGTTTTCAACGATGTCGAGGTTCCGTTCGAGAACATTCTGGGCGAGGAGGGGCGCGGGGTGCGCGTTCTGATGTCCGGTCTGGACTATGAGCGCGTGGTGCTGGCCGCCATCGGTCCGGGGATCATGGCGGCCTGTCTGGACGAGGTCATGCCCTATATGGTCGAGCGCAAGCAGTTCGGCCAGCCGATCGGCACTTTCCAGCTGATGCAGGGCAAGATCGCCGACATGTATACCGCGTTGAATTCGGCCCGGGCGTATGTTTACGAGGTCGCCAAGGCCTGTGACCGGGGCGAGGTGACGCGCGCGGATGCCGCCGCCTGCTGTCTTTATGCCAGCGAGCAGGCGATGGTGCAGGCGCATCAGGCGGTGCAGGCGATGGGTGGCGCGGGCTTCATGGCCGACGCGCCCGTGGGGCGACTGTTTCGCGACGCCAAGCTGATGGAGATCGGCGCGGGCACGAGCGAGATCCGGCGCATGCTGGTGGGCCGCGAGTTGATGGGAGCGATGGCGTGAAAGCCCTTTGGCTGAGCGCCGCACTGTCGCTTGGGATCGCGCCGGCTCTGGCACAGGAGGTTCCGCTGGATGAAACGCTGATCCGGCAATGTCTGCGCGGTGGCGGCGACGCGCAGTGCATTGGCGTCGCAGTGGAACCCTGCATCGCGGGTTTGGGTGGCTATTCGACGGTGGCGCACCAGGCTTGCGCGCGCGCGGAACTGGCCTGGTGGGACGGGCTGTTGAACGAGGCTTACGGCACAGCGATGGCGCGCGCGCGCGACAGCGACGCGGCCAATGCCACGGAGATCCGGGCGTCCGTGCGGCCCTCGGATGCGGACGCGCTGCGCCGGATGCAGCGCGCCTGGATCGGGTTTCGGGATGCGGCTTGCGGCTATGAGGCCTTGCAATGGTGGGGTGGCACCGGGGCATCGGGGGCCGAGGCGGAATGCCTGATGCGCATGACCGGGGAGCAGGCGCTGGCGCTGCAAGGTTTTGCGAGGGAACGTTGAGCATACGCGGCGCCTTGCTGCTGATCGCGCTGCTGGCGGGGCCGGTGCAGGCGCAGGATGTGCCGTTCGACCCGGCGCGGATCGAGGCTTGTCTGGCAAATTCCGATGTCGCGGCGCTTTGTGTCGGGGCCGAGGCGGCGGTCTGCATGCAAAAGGCCGGTGCGGGAAGCACTGGTCTCTGTCTGGGGACCGAAAATGCCTTTTGGCTCGCGCGGATCGACGCGCTTGCGGCGCGACTGGGGGCTGGATCCGGGCTTCGTGCCGAGCGCGCGGCGCGGCGCGGGACGCCAAGCCCGACGGTCGCGCAGCTTGCCGAGGCTTTCGCGGCGTATCGGCAAGTCGCCTGCGACCTGCGTGTCGCGGCGTGGGAGGGGATGATGACCGGACCCGAGGAAATCGATTGCGAATTGCGGATCAACGCGGCCCATGCGCTGTATCTGACGGCGTTGCTGGCGCCATGATGCTGCCAACGGGATCCCACGAGGCGATGACACGGCAGTTTCGCTGGGACGTGCCGGCGCGCCTGAACATGGCGCGTCAGGCCTGTTTCGACTGGCTGGACACGCCCGGACGGCTGGCGATCATCGATCTGTCCGATGGGACGCGGCGGGATGTGACCTATGGCGAGTTGGCGGCGATGACGCGCGCGTTGGCCGCGCAACTGGCCGCGCAGGGTGTTGCGCGGGGCGACCGGGTGGGCGTGCTGCGCGCGCAGGATCCCTGGACGGCCGCCGCGCATCTTGCGATCTGGACGCTGGGCGCGATCAGCCTGCCGCTGTTCAAGCTGTTCGGTCCCGATGCGCTGTCTGTCCGGCTGGCCGATAGCGGCGCGGGTATCGTGGTGACGGATCCTTCCGGCGCGGCGATGCTGGACGGGCAGGGGGTGCACCCCCTGGTGCCCGACGGTCTGGATTTGCCGGTCAGTGACCTTGCCCCCGTGGACAGCGGCGCCGAGGACCCGGCGGTGCTGATCTACACCTCGGGAACCACCGGGGCGCCCAAGGGTGCACTGCATGCGCACCGGGTGCTGACGGGCCATTTGCCGGGGGTGGAGATCAGCCACGACCGGCTGGGCCAGCCCGGTGACGTGATCTGGACACCCGCCGACTGGGCCTGGATCGGCGGCCTGTTCGACGTGCTGATGCCGGGTCTGGCGCTGGGAGTGCCGGTGGTCGCCTCGCGCCTGCCCAGGTTCACGCCCGAGGCGGCGCGGGACGTCGTGTTCCGCGCGGGCGTGCGCAACGTGTTCTTTCCGCCGACCGCGCTGAAGATGTTCAGGGCGGCGGACATGCCCCTGCCGGGGCTACGCTCGGTCGCCTCGGGCGGCGAGCCGCTGGGCGCGGAGATGCTGGAATGGGGGCGGCGCGCCTTCGGGTTGGAGATCAACGAATTTTATGGCCAGACCGAATGCAACATGATCGCCTCGAGCGCGGGCTCGCTGTTTGCGGCGCGGCCCGGGTGCATCGGCAAGCCCGTGCCGGGGCATGAACTGGCGGTTCTGGGGCCTGATGGCCCGCTGCCACCGGGTAAGGAAGGCGATATCGCCGTGCGCCGCGGGTCGGCTTCGATGATGCTGGGGTATTGGAACCGCCCGGACGCCAGCGCCGCGAAGTTTCGCGGCGACTGGATGCTGACCGGCGACCGGGGCCTGTGGGACGGCGGCTATCTGCGGTTCGTCGGGCGAGAGGACGATGTGATTACCAGCGCGGGCTACCGGATCGGTCCGTCCGAGATCGAGGACTGCCTGCTGCGTCATCCGGCCGTGGCGCTGGCCGCGGTCATCGGCGTTGCGGATGCCGAGCGCACGGAGCGGGTGCGCGCGCATGTGGTTCTGAAAGACGGGGCCAAGGCAAGCGTCGTTGACTTGCAGGCCCATGTCCGCACCCGATTGTCGGCGCATCTGGTGCCGCGCGACGTGGTTTTCGAGACCGAGCTGCCGATGACGGTGACCGGCAAGATTATCCGCAAAGAGCTGAAACTTCGCTCTGAACTGGAAGGAAATCCGCAATGAGAATTCTGATACTGGCGCTGCTCCTGTTCCCGGCGACTGTCGTCGCTCAATCCCCGTCGGCCGACGACTACCGTGCAACTCTGGACAGCTGCTACGCGCAAGCTGAACGGGCAGATGATCTCGATGCCTGCCGTTCCTTGCTCAGCGACGCGTGTATCGCCGGTGAGCCCCAGGGCCAGACGACGCGGGGCACGTCCATGTGCCTGCAGGCGGAATTTCAGGTCTGGGACGAACGGCTCAATATCGAATACCGCGCGACGATGGCGCGATTGCGAAGCATCGACGATTTCGACCGCACAACCAGCCCGGAATTTGCCGTGCGGGCCGAGCGTTTGCGCGACGCCCAACGCGCATGGATCGTGTTTCGCGACGCCGATTGTGCCGTCGAATATGCGCTGTGGAGCAACGGCTCACTGCGCCTGATTGCCGGCCCATCCTGTCTGGCCCAGCGAACGTTCGAGCGGCTCAAGACCCTGATCAACCTGCGGGAGCAACTGAATTGAAACTTCTGTCACAGGCACTGCCAAGTTCCGATACCTTCAAGGCCAATCGCGCCGCGCATCTGGCTGCGCTGGCCCAGATCACCGAGGCCGCGGCGCTGGCGGCGCAGGGGGGCGGCGAGAAATCGCGCGCGCGCCATGTCAGCCGGGGCAAGATGTTGCCACGCGACCGGGTGGCGAGCCTGCTGGATCCCGGTTCGCCGTTTCTGGAAATCGGCGCGACGGCGGCGCATGACATGTATGACAACGCCGCGCCCGGCGCCGGGATCATTGCCGGCATCGGCCAGGTCATGGGGCACGAGGTCATGGTGGTGTGCAACGACGCCACCGTGAAGGGCGGCACCTATTACCCGATGACCGTGAAGAAACATCTGCGCGCGCAGGAAATCGCGGCGGAAAACAACCTGCCCTGCATCTATCTGGTCGATAGCGGCGGTGCGAACCTGCCCAATCAGGACGAGGTCTTCCCCGACCGCGACCATTTCGGGCGCATCTTCTACAATCAGGCCAACATGTCGGCGCGCGGCATCCCGCAGATCGCCGTGGTCATGGGCTCGTGCACC
>Ga0316205_10005078_pt1 | contig 11105 bp, 6 predicted proteins | sample 3monthpyrite_MG_FD_204941 | JGI IMG/M metagenome (GOLD analysis project Ga0316205, IMG submission 204941) | Microbial mat bacterial communities from mineral coupon in-situ incubated in ocean water Damariscotta River, Maine, United States -... | ecosystem: Environmental > Aquatic > Marine >...
TGTAGCATTATCCGCATCTCTTAAGGCATATTCTCCCATAATCGAAACCCCTTTCCACTTGAACATTAGGTCAGCGAAAATTGTTGAGATATTTGACTGGAAGTAGCTATCGTCTTCTCCATCTCCATCTCTATCATACATCATGTAGCTTCCCTGATTACTCTTATTCTTTACAGCGCGGTCATTGTAATCATAAGTAACACCAATCGCTAACTTCGGCTTCTCTTCTCGTTTCATATCACCCATAATGTAATCACCCTTTCCAGCAAATTTACCCATTGGCAAAAATTCTAGACGACCCGTGTATTGAAGTCCTCCAAGATTCGTTTGTACAAGATTTCTTCCCTCACCTTGAGAAACAGCAACCATCTCTCGAATTAAAAAGCTTTTACCAATTTGAATATGGTGACGCAATTGAACGCCGATATCACGGTCGATATTGTAATTACTATTTAACAGCGAACGATCAACAAATTGCATATTGGCAGAAGAAACCACACGCTCTCTGTTACCAGGTAATTTTGTTTGTCCGGCCCATAGCACAAAATTCTCTGCAAAGTTCCATTTCAAAACCGCATCCAGAATCATTCTAGGCGCGAAATTATTTCTGGAGTCTACTTTACCCAAATCTCTATTAGATAGTCCCAACTCAATTTTGTATTTCAATTTTGGACTAAATGCGAATCCTCCAAATTTCAAACGAGCACGACGAATTAGAAATTGATTTGTCCCCGATCCGAAACCAGCAGTATCATTAATCGATACACCTCCTACATACAATGATTGAAATCGAACGCCGAACTTCATGCTCCATGAGCTGTCTGCTGAGATTACGTTGTAAAGACCTTTCCCAAACTTCGTTGAGATTTTTTCTTGCGAAAAACCTGCCATGGAAACCATTAAAAAACAGGCAATTAAAATAGATTTGTTCATGTTGTTTTGTTTAATTTCTGGTGCAAATATGCTTCGATTTAACACACAATTAACATGAGACATGCAGAGTTAACAGAAGCTTAACTTGTGGATTATTTGATAACCTTTCCTTAACATAGAAAATGCTTCTAATTGATTTTTGTGCCATAAATTCGCACAAAAATTGTATTTAATCGAAACGCTCATGTTTAAGAAATTCCATGTACTAACTTTAATCCTTCTGGCATTCACTTTTAGTGGTTTCAGTCAAGACCAAGACACCAATGCGGTAAGCTCTTCATTTACGAAGCTAAACGCAGAACTATTTAAAAATTATAAGGATGACACGAATGAACCTACCAAAGTAGGTGAGGTTACTTTAAACTGGGCATCAAGTGTAACTGGTGAAAAAGCAAAAATTCGCTATCGATTGGATGGAACAAAAGAATGGAACTACTCAAAGCCCTTCTCATCCGATTCGACTTCTTATGTGATCGATAGCCTTGATGAAAATCTGTTTTTCGACTGGCAAATAGGAGTAAATGACGAATGGACTGAGGTACAAGAGTTCCATACTTTAGGAATGCACCTCTTCGAGAATTTCACTGCCAAAGGTGGTCCAGAAAGTGCAAAACTAACATGGAGTATTGACTATGAGGTTGCACACAAACTAAAGGATAGAGATATTCAATTAATTGTTAAGTACCAAAACGACATTGCAAAGCGACGTAGTAAGCATGGTGTTACAGGTGGAGACTGGACATACTCTAAGCCTATTTCCATCCTTGATAAGAAAATAGAAATTGAGAACCTTAACGGTGCTGATAAATACGAATTCAAACTTGGATTTGCTCCAGGTGGAGGTACTGAAAAATTGAAGGAAGATAAAACACTAATGGTCTGGTCTGAGAAGGCAAAAGGTAAAACTGAACGTGGGTGGGGTGTTGCCAAGCTTCTAATTCTTCTTGGTGCGCTAGCCTTCTTTATCTTTGGAATGAAACTTATGAGTGAAGGTCTTCAGCAAGCTGCTGGAAGTAAACTTCGATCTATGCTCGGATCTATGACATCGAATCGTGTCAAAGGTGTATTTACAGGGTTCGGAATCACGTCAATTGTGCAGTCGTCTTCGGTAACTACCGTTATGACGGTAAGTTTCGTAAATGCAGGATTGATGACCCTTCGTCAGTCTGCCGGAGTAATGATGGGAGCAAACATCGGTACAACTATAACAGCATGGATTATCGTTCTATTAGGTTTCAAGTTGAGCATTTCTAGTTATGCGTTTATGATCTTGGCTCTATCTGCTCCTCTACTATTTATCTCTAAAGGAAAAGCCAGAGCATGGGTAACCGCAATCTTTGGATTCTGTATCTTATTTCTGGGATTGGACGAATTAAAGCATGCAGTTCCTTCTTTGGATGCGGACTCTACAATTGTACAGTTCTTCGTTGACTTTAAGAACGCTTGGTACGGACCTGTTATGTTTGTACTCCTTGGAGCATTGGTAACCGTTGTTATTCAATCTTCATCGGCAGCAATGGCACTGACGTTAGCCATGGTAGCAGCAGGAACTATTCCTTTTGATGTTGCCTGTGCAATGGTATTGGGAGAAAATATTGGAACGACGATTACAGCTGAGCTTGCCTCTCTAATTGCCAATGTTCACGCAAAGCGATCAGCCAGGATCCACTCTATGTTCAATATAATAGGCGTCACCTGGATGCTCCTCATGTTCCATCTGTTCCTGAAAGGGCTGGCAGGATTGGTTACGGGAGATCCATACACGGATACCGCAGTTGCTGCAACGGCTATCGCGCTCTTCCATACCGCATTCAACACCATAAATGTACTTCTGTTAATCTGGTTTGTTCCGCAACTCGTTAAAATCGCAGAGAGAACCGTGAAATCTAAAGGAGAGTCTGATGAAGAATTCAAATTGGATTTCATTGACGGACCACTTGGATCAACTGCTGAGTTGTGTATTCTTGAGGCAAAGAAAGAAGTTGCCAAGTTCGGTAAGACCACTTCCAAGATGAATCAATTTGCACGAACATATATCAATTCATCTGATCGAAAAGAGAAAAATAAGATGCTCGGTAAAATTGAGAAGTATGAAGAGATTACTGACCGTGTAGAAGTTGAGATTGCTGATTATCTCGGAAAGACTGCTCGTTTGGAAATGAGTATGGAGGCGTCAACACGGATGCGTGGAATGTTAAACATTACAACTGACCTCGAACGAATTGGAGACATCTTCTATCAAATTGGTAAAACGCTAGAGAGAAAGGACAGTAACAAGATTTACTTTACTCCTGAGCAGCGCAATGGTTTGAACAAAATGATCGATGTTATTGATGAAGCTTTCGAAATAATGAATGCAAATCTTAACTCTGAATACGGTTCCATTTCTATTGAAGGTGCTGTCACAAAAGAAAGAGAAATCAACCAGCTAAGAGATGACTTGAGATCTGAACACTTAAGTTTGATTGGCTCTGGTGAAAACACAGACAATGCATTAATCTACAGCAATTTGTTCTCTTCCTTGGAAAAAGTGGGTGATCACATTATTAATGTGTCAGAACACGTAGCTGATAAAAATAGAGAGTAATCATCCTCTCTTTAAAACACTGAAGGGGACACGTTGTCCCCTTTTTTTGCGATATGAAAAAAACAAAACATTTAAAGGAAATTGCACTTGTATTTTTGAAGCTGGGAACTTTCGCCTTTGGAGGTCCTGCAGCGCATGTAGCAATGATGGAAGAAGAACTCATTGAAAAACGAAAATGGATTGACAGACAACATTTTCTGGATTTAATGGGCGCAACTAATTTAATTCCAGGACCAAACTCAACTGAAATGACAATGCATTGCGGTCATGAGCGTGGAGGGATACTAGGATTGTTTGTAGCGGGTATTAGCTTTATTTTTCCTGCCGTAATAATAACTGGAATTCTAGCGTGGCTATATGTCTCTTATGGTTCTTTGCCAGACGTTGCTCCTCTAATTGTTGGAATAAAACCAGCCGTTCTTGCAGTTATTGCCGGAGCCATTTACAAATTGGGAAAAAAAGCCTTAAAAAGCGTTGAACTAGGTGTACTTGGAGCATTGGTAGTTATTGTCAGTATGCTCCCAAATACTAATGAAGTCTTTGTTCTTCTAGGAGCAGGTTTATTAGGTGCGTTCTATTTCTACACAAAAAATTCTATGAAGTCGGAAAAAATGAACTTGCTTCCATTTTTATTAGTTCAAGCTCCAACAGTACTTACAACAAAAGCACTCACCTCTACTATTTTCTGGAAATTTCTGAAAGTTGGATTGATATTATACGGTAGTGGTTATGTCCTCTTTGCCTACTTAGATGCAGAATTAGTTGAAACCGGATTGTTAAGTCGTCAAGAATTAATGGATGCAATAGCCGTTGGACAATTTACACCTGGACCAGTTCTTTCAACGGCAACTTTCATTGGATACCAATTGGGGGGAGTTTGGGGAGCACTTGCTGCGACAGTAGGGATTTTCCTTCCGTCATTTCTATTTGTTCTTTTATTGAATCCACTTATTCCTAGAATGAGACAATCCAAGTTTTTAAGTGGGTTTCTTGACTCCGTAAATATTGCCGCTGTAGGAATCATGCTCGCTGTTTTATTTAACATGGGACAAGAATCTGTCGGCAACTGGCAAACGGCATTTATCGCAGGATTTGGTGTTTTCTTCACCTTTGGCCCGATCAAATTGAATGCAATGTGGATCATTGCTGGAGGTGCAGCACTGGGGTATGTTTTACACTTGATATAAAAAAGAATGGGAGCTATGAACTGGCGTTCAAGGCTCCCATTACACTAATCAACCTAACCTACTACTACATCACGAAGTTAACATATGAATTTACATAATCTCATTATTTCATTCTTTTTTTTCCCTTACTCCATTTTTAGAAAAGGAAGTATTATATGAATATTTGTCAGGAATTAGGATTGCTATGCAAACATAACTACTTGATTTTATTGATGATCGGGGCATTTTTCTTAGTAAAACGGTTTAGTAATCATTCTCAAATATTTAAAACGTAGAAATTAAGATTCCAAGATTATCTTTATCTTTCGACAAGAATTCAATTGTAAAAAACTTAAAATAGAAGCATGGAATCCATTTTAATTATTGATGACGAAGAGGATATTCGTGATATTTTAGGTTATAACCTGAAGAATGAAGGTTACACAATATACACCGCTTCAAGTGGTAAAGAAGGTATAGCCATTGCTTCGGAGAAGGTTCCTGACATGATATTACTTGATGTCATGATGCCAGAAATGGATGGCATAGAAGTCTGTGAAAAACTGAGAGCGAACTCTTTAACAAAGAATATTCGTGTTTGTTTTTTAACTGCGCGTAGTGAAGATTATAGTCAAATAGCTGGGTTTGATGCTGGAGCAGATGATTATGTTTCAAAGCCTATAAAACCGAAAGTACTTTCGAGTAGAATCAAGGCAATATTGAGGCGATCAGCAAAATCTTTAACAACAGAACTACAAGATGAGCCGAATAAGCTTGTAATTGATCGAGAGCGTTATCTAGTAATTAAAGATGGACAGAATATTCAATTTCCACGAAAGGAATTTGAATTGCTATCTCTCTTAGCTTCAAGTCCTGAAAAAGTCTTTGATCGAAATATCATTCTCGATACGGTTTGGGGTACGGGAGTGGTTGTTGGCGATCGAACAATTGATGTTCATATTCGTAAACTCCGTGAAAAAATAGGTGACGACTATATAAAAACTGTTAAAGGAGTTGGCTATAAGTTCGTTTATCCAAAATAAAAAAGGAAGACTGAATCAGCCCCCAAATTTTTGATTGCAACCTTATCACTTTTTTTTCTTTTTTCCAGTCAATAAATAGGAAACCGAACCAGTGATGTTCATTCCTTGGTAGAAATAATCATAAATCTGACTTTCTGTACCATAGGACTCATAGTAGCGTCGCTTGGCATTCAAAAGAAGATTTTTAGCTGTTAAGCTTGCCTTCCAACGTTGTTCTTTTCCAAGTGATTTTGATACTTTGAAGTTCAAACTATGGAATGGCTGCTCGTAAACGTCAGGTAAACTTCCTACACCAATAACCGCTAACTTTTTCCCTTGTACGTTATAGCTCAAATTCATAGACAAGCCAAGTGAATCATTTCTAAACGTCAAGAAAGCATTGATAATGTACGGTGATTGTCCATACATCGGTCGGTAGTTTGAAATGGTTTCTCCTTCTCGCGCATTCAATTCACGTAATTCTTTCTCGGTATACTCTATACCTCCCACGACGGTTTTCACCTTATTCATGTCAATTTGCGATAGAACATACGTGAAGTTTGCACCAGCAACAAAATGCAAATGCTCTTTATTCTTTTTGTTGAAACCGATCGATTTTCGAAGTTCAAGCTCAGCACCGTAAAGATCTGCCACGCCCGAGTTCACTGGTTGTACCTCATTCGGAGCAGCAACATTGGCAACTACCTCAATTGGATCAATAAATCGCTTGTAGAATACACTCGCTGAAATCAATTCCGTTCTTCCGTAGAAATATTCCCATCTCAAATCCACGTTGTGAACTGTCGTTTGCTTTAGGTCAATATTTCCATTGTAGCGACGTCCTTGGATTGGATCATAAATTTGCGAGATGGATTTTTCCTTAAATGATGGTCGAGCAACCGTAGATGCGTAAGCTCCACGAATATTCGTATATCTTGCATAGTGTGAACTATCTTTTTTCTTTTCAAACTTATAGACCAAATTCACAGATGGCAAAATGCTAAACTCATCAAGAACGACCTTGTTATCATACTTGGTGCTTCCCAAGTTGTTCTGCCCAGTATAACGGTTTAACACCTTCTCTGCGCGAACACCGTAGGTAGCCTTAAAACTTTTCGTTAGTGGAAGCTCATTCATAATGTAGGCTCCTGTGACATTTTGAGATGCAACAAATGAATTCGCCAATTGTCGCTCTCCAATGGCATACGTTCCCGAATCCGATTCAGCAGTCCAGATATTTTCCTCTTGGAAATACCAATCTGGGTCTTCACTAAACCCGTCTGGATTCTCAACATTGAAGACATAGTCATACACTTCAAAATTTCTATTTTTATACGTATTCAACGCTCCAAATGACAACTCACTTTTTAGCGAATCCCATTGATTGAAAGAATAGGTCAAATCAAAGCGACCACTTAGGTTATATTCATTGAGGTTACGGTAAATTCTTCGGATTTCTGCACCGACACTTTGTGTAAGCCCGTATATCACTTCACCATCAGGACCTGGAAAATCCAATTCCTCCAGAACAGTGGATCGAATATCTGGATCTTTAATCATTGAATAAGTTGGACTCAGTTTCCAATCCAACTTCCATTTCCCCAAGGTATCCAAGAAATGTCGTCCGTTCAAATTTAAATTCGATACAGACCGCTGCGTATATTGCAAACTTTGTTTTACAAGAATTGCTGGATTACTCTCACTATTTTCCTGACGAAGCATCGAAGCTGATGACATACCATTCTGCGTATGAAATAAGGAAAGTGAAATTTTACTTCTTTTGATTTTTACAGATTGGCCTATTAAAGCCGTCCACATCACATTATTTTCTGCCAAAGAACCAACGGATGAGCGGTCTCTAAACATTTTGGTTTCCGTCAGGTCAGGATCCTTTCGGTATTCATTAAACTGCACTGAATCATAATAGCGATGTGTATTTCGATAGTTCAATACAACATTGTACCCATACGTTAATTTTTTCTTTCCCTTTTTGTCTCGCTGAAATCGATCTCCATAAGCGATTGCATAGTTTTGATCAAGAAAATTTGATGATTTCTCGGCCGCCATAATATCGCTGAACGCCCGCGTGCGATTCTCCAAAACTGGATCACCTAAAACTGGATCTGGAAATTTATCTGTTTCCCTAACAGGTAATGCTCGCGTACCATCGTCGAACCCTAAAAAGTCCAATGCTCCACCTTGATAGGAAATGTAATCTTTATTAAACGTTGCCTCTGTGTTATATCCCAAACCAGCTTTTACATAAAATGTTCGTTCAGCAGGGAAATCTTTAGTTGTTATATCGACCAAACCTCCTGTAAAATCACCCGCAAACTTGGGAATAAAGGTCTTGTATACTGTGATGTTATCAATAACAGCGGCTGGAAAGATATCCATCTGAACAGAATTTCGATCTGGATCCAATCCTGGAATTTCCATCCCGTTCAATATCGTTTTGGTATAACGATCTCCCAGGCCACGTACATAGACGCTTTTTCCATCTTCTACAGAAAGACCTGGTGCCATTTGAACAGCTTCGACTGCAGTTGTCACGCCTCTTTCCTTCATTTGTTCATCCGTTACACCCTCGGTTGCTCCTTGCTCATCACGTCTTCGCGCATCATCAGCCGCAACCGTCTTTGCACCTTCTGTCTTTTGCGCTACTGCCTTCATTTCAGTTAGGTTCTGAACTTCTTTGCTTTTACCCAAAATAACATCTAACACGATGATGCCATCACCATTTACCACGACATTTTCCTTTTTGTCGATATAACCTTCTCCGGACATTGAGAAGATCAACGTATAGGAACCGGGAGCAATTTTAATCGAATACTCACCATCAAAATCGGTATTTGCACCTACATTCTGCCCCTCGACTTTTACTTTAGCAAAAGGAATTGGCTGACTGTTATTTTCATCTGTCACATTTCCACGGATGACTCCTTGCGCAAAGCTGTTTATTCCGATTAAGCAAACTGCGAGCGTTAAGATTGTTTTGAACATTTCGAATTCTTATTTATGCGAAATGTCTGTCGGAGTTTTCCCGACAGACATTTCATTTAGTTGTTTGATATATAAGCTTTTCGGCACTTAGAGTTTTCCTTTGATTGAAGTCCAAGTCCAACCGAAACCAGATGTTGTTGCTCCTGTAGCTGTACCTGATGTCATTGCCGATTCAGCAGCTGTTTGATCCGCTGGAAAAACAGTACAATCATTCACTCCTGCGTCATCCTGTGAAGCTGTATAAACACTAACTGCTGTGAAAGCACTAGAAGTGAACGTCAATGTTGGAGAAGCATCTGTCAAATGAGTATACGAATCTGTCTTGGGATCCATACAATCATTCTGGTAAGAAGCGCGAATTTTCGCAGTTCCAAAACTTACGTTGTTCACTGTTCCTTGTGCTTTTGATTTGAAATCTCCGTTTGCATCCGTTCCACCGTCAGTATAAACAGATCCATTATTCAACGTGAACATTCCAGTCGTATATGTTGATCCTTCTGGTCCGTCAACTTCTAAAGCTTCATCAGAATTAGACCCGTTGATTACTACAAAATTGTCAACTGTTCCTGCGTAGTTCATGTCGATATCCACACCATCATCTCCTTGGAATCCGATCATTACATTCGTAACATTAACAGTACCACCGAAGAATTCAATTCCATCATCAAGGTTGGCTACAACTTCAATGTTTGAAATAGAAGTTCCTGTCCCTACACCACCAAGCGTTAATCCGTTGATTTCATTACCTGCTCCGATCAGCGCACCACCGTGGCGAATTGAAACGTAGCACATCGAACCAGAGTTGTCAGCTGGATCAGAACCACCGAATGCTCCGTATGTATCAGTTACTGGAATACCTTCAACTTGAGACAAAACATCCCCATCCGCAGCTGAAATAGGTGCGTTTCCTAACACAAGGATTCCTCCCCATTTACCTTGATCGTTTTCATCTAGGTTTGTTCCGACCAATTGCCCTACCGCGATGTTATCCAAAACAGAAGTAAAAATAATAGGCTGAGAAGCTGTTCCACAAGAGTTAATCTTTGCTCCTTGTGCAATCACCAATGCTGAAGCATTCGCTCCTGTACCTTCTGCTCCCTTTACAATAGTACCTGGCATGATCGTCAGTGTAGCACCATTATCTACAACTACCTTTCCTGACAATATATAGATATTGTCTGCTGTCCATGTTTCATCAGTTGTGATTGTACCTGACTTAGTCACAGTGCCATCGTCAACAACAGTCGTAAATTCGCACGACCCATCGTCTTTGTCTGCTTCGCTGTTATAGTTAGTAGCTGTTTCATCTGTACACCCCTTCTTCTTACAAGAAACTGTTCCTAATACTAATGATGCTGCCATCAACATCACACCTAGTTTCATTTTGTTTGTTTTCATCTTTTTTTTCTATTTAATTTTCTTGGTACAAATATCCGATCAATAGATGATTCAAAACTTTCCTAATGCTTATGATTATGTCATGATTAGATTAACCGTATGTTAAGTTGTTAAGGAAACACTCCTCATTGAGGATCTATCCCGTCGCTCAAAAGTGCTATTTGGTAACACTGGGGTAACATCAGCGATCAAAAGATAACCTAAGTGTAAATTTCCGCTAACCCTGTTCTTACATCAAGTACCTAATTTTGTATTAAGTAAATGTGTAAAACAACAAAACATGAAATCAGCAAATAGCAGCCATACCATACTCTTGGTAGATGACGAACATGATATCCTTGATTTCTTGTCATACAATCTAAAAAAAGAGGGGTATAGAGTGTTTACGGCTGATAATGCTCTGGATGGAATTAAACTGGCAAAAGAAATAAGTCCTTCATTAATATTTCTGGACGTAATGATGCCTCAAATGGATGGTATAGAAGCATGTCAAATTCTACGGAAAGATTTAAACCTGAAACAACCCATTATTACCTTTTTAACCTCACGTGCCGAAGACTACTCACAAATTGCTGGATACGAAGCGGGAGCAGACGACTATATCGCAAAACCAATTCGACCACGCCTATTAATAAGCAAAGTTGAATCTCTCCTTCGCCGACAAAAAACGGAAACGACAGTAAGCTCAGAAGCAGAAATTCATATTGACAGAGAGAAATACCTTGTGGAAGCTAAGGGAAAAAGAATGATTCTTCCAAAAAAGGAATTTGAGCTTCTAGAGTTACTAGCGGGTAAACCTGGTAAAGTATTTACACGAGACCAGATACTGAGCATCGTTTGGGGGGATGAAGCTGTTGTAGGTACTAGAACAATTGATGTACACATTAGAAAACTAAGAGAAAAACTTGGTAATAGTTATATTCGTACTATTAAAGGAGTCGGATATACGTTTAACGAGTTTTGAGAAATCTAAAGCCAATATATATATTACTAGGA
>Ga0316205_10005080_pt1 | contig 11102 bp, 8 predicted proteins | sample 3monthpyrite_MG_FD_204941 | JGI IMG/M metagenome (GOLD analysis project Ga0316205, IMG submission 204941) | Microbial mat bacterial communities from mineral coupon in-situ incubated in ocean water Damariscotta River, Maine, United States -... | ecosystem: Environmental > Aquatic > Marine >...
TTCCTGATCCTTGTGCAGCGCAGATCGACCCTATTCCACGAGATTATCCGCGCCTGTAAGGATGCGGGCCTGCCAATGGCGGGGGCGGACCGGCTGCGGATTGGCGCTGAGCTTGGGGTCAAGGACCTGACTGCTTTGATGCGGTATCTGGCGACACCTGAGGATGATCTGTCGCTTGCCGCCGTTCTGCGATCCCCCCTGTGCGGGCTGTCGGAGGCGGAGTTGTTCGACCTTGCCCATGGCCGCCCAAACTATCTGACCCGCGCTCTGGAGGAGCAGAAGGGCCGCTTTAGCTCGGTCAAAGACATGCTCAAAGACCTGCGTGACAACGCCGACTATCTGCGGCCCTATGACCTGCTGGAGCGCGTCCTGACCCGCCACGCTGGCCGCGAAAAATTGCTCTCGCGGCTTGGGGCCGAGGCCGATGAGGGCATTGCCGCGCTACTGGATCAGGCGATGGCGTATGAACGGGCGGACATCCCGTCGTTGACCGGCTTTCTGGAATGGCTCGCCCGCGATGAGGTGACGATCAAACGCCAGATGGACAGCGCCGGTGACGCCATTCGGGTGATGACGGTGCACGGGGCCAAAGGGCTGGAGGCACCGATTGTGATTTTGCCCGACACAGGTCAGGTGGCAAACACAGTGCGCGACGATGTTTTGAACCGCGATGGGGTGGCTTTCTGGAAGGCAAATTCAAAGGACATGCCTGCGGTTCAGGTAGCGCTGAGCAATGACATCAAAACGCGCCAACGCGAAGAGCGGATGCGGCTGCTATATGTGGCAATGACCCGCGCGGAAAGCTGGCTGATTATCTGTGGCGCGGGCAAACCCGCAAAGCTGGAGGATGGCGGCTGGTACGCCGTCACCGAGGCGGGCATGTCGGCGGCAGGGGCGAATGACGGGCGGTTGCAACACTTGCCATGGCCCGAAGACCTGGATCGTCGGGACGCCCAAGTGATCCAAGAACGCGCGGGCCTGCCTGCGTGGGCTAAGGGCAAAGCTCCTGCGACTTTACCCATGTTAGAGCCGATATCGCCCTCAAAACTTGACGGGCCAAAGGCGCTGCCAGACCCAAGCGGCACCGCATTGTCGGAAGACGACGCCAAGGCGCGCGGCACCGCATTGCACCGCCTGCTGGAACATCTGCCCAACGCGGCTGACCCTATGGACATGGCGAACCGCTTGGGCCGATATGGGCCGAACGACGAGGATTTGCTGCCGCTGGCGCAAGCCGTCCTGCAGGCCCCCTCGCTGGCTCATATCTTCGCGCATGGCAGTTTGGCGGAGGTCACGCTGACCGCAAAACTACCCTCGCTTGGTGGGCAGGCGGTGCTGGGAACGATTGACCGGCTGATCATCGAAAAAGACCGAATCCTTGCGGTGGATTTCAAATCAAACACCATTGTTCCAAGCACGCCGGAAAATACTCCGTCGGGCATTCTGGCTCAGATGGGGGCCTATCTGGAGATGCTGGAGCAGCTATACCCGGAAAAATCTGTAGAGGTTGCAATCCTTTGGACGCAAACGGCTCAGATCATCACGCTCCCCCACGACATCGTGAGGTCTGCATTGGTGTCTGCCCATACATCTTGACGCCACCCGCTGGGATACCTAGGTTCCAGTCAACGTAATTTACACCAGTTTGGAGGGCTAAATATGGCCACCGTCGCAGTAACCGATGCCACATTCGACGCCGAAGTTCGCAAGTCTGACATCCCCGTCATGGTCGACTTCTGGGCCGAATGGTGCGGTCCTTGCAAACAAATCGGCCCGGCTCTGGAAGAGCTGTCCGCTGAATACGAAGGCAAGGTTAAAATCGTCAAAGTGAACATTGACGAGAATCCGAATGCCGCAGCCGCCGTTGGCGTCCGCTCCATTCCGGCCCTGTTCATGTTCAAGGACGGCGAAGTCGTCTCAAACAAAGTTGGCGCAGCACCGAAATCCGCTTTTGAGGGCTGGATCAAAGAGACCGTTTAAGCCGGTTTACAGATCGAAATATTAAAGGGCGCAGCCAAATGGCCGCGCCCTTCTTCTTTGGTTGAACTCAGAGCTTAGTTGGTGAATTCCGGATAAGCTTCCATGCCCAGTTCCGACATGTCGAGACCGTTGATCTCGTCTTCTTCGCTCACCCGAATACCGGTGGTGAGCTTCAGGATGTACCAGACAATGCCCGACGCCACGATGGTGAACGCCCCGACCACCACGATCGAGTAGAGCTGCGTGCCGAGAGATGCGTCGCCATTGGTGAAGACCACCGCGATCGTGCCCCAGATGCCGCAGAACAGGTGAACCGGGATGGCACCAACCACGTCATCAATTTTCAGCTTGTCGAGGAATGGAACCGCAAAGACCACGATCACACCACCGATGGCACCGATCAACGTAGCCGCACCCAAGGTTGGGGTCAGAGGCTCCGCAGTGACCGAAACGAGGCCAGCCAGCGCACCGTTCAGAACCATGGTAAGGTCAGGCTTCTTATATAGAAGCTGCGTGGCGATCAGGGCGGCGATGGCACCACCTGCTGCTGCTGCGTTGGTGTTGGCGAATATCCGCGACACGTCAGCGACATCACCCACCGACCCCATTGCCAGCTGAGAGCCGCCATTGAAGCCGAACCAGCCGAGCCAGAGGATGAATGTACCCAAGGTTGCAAGCGTCAGGTTGGAGCCTGGCATTGGAACCGTGCGGCCATCTTTGTACTTGCCGATACGCGGCCCAAGGATCAGCGCACCAACCAAAGCCGCCCAGCCACCAACCGAGTGCACAACGGTCGAACCTGCAAAATCCAGAAAGCCCATCTCGTCGAGGAAACCACCGCCCCACTTCCAACTGGCTTGCAACGGGTAGATGAAGGCGGTCAGGGCGATGGTGAAGATCAGGAACGGCCACAGCTTCACGCGCTCGGCCAAGGTGCCCGATACGATGGAGGCTGTCGCGGCGGCGAACATCAACTGGAAGAAGAAGTCCGACCCTGTCGCAGCGTAGGAATAGTCGTCCGCGCCAGCGGCATCAATGCCCACGGCCTCGAGAACCGCCACCGATGGGAACACGCCCGAGAAGACGCCCTCAATGGCCCAAGTGCCCAGCGGATACATCAGGTTGTAGCCAATCAGGTAGTAAAAGATCGTTGCGAGCGAGAACAGCGCGATGTTCTTGGTCAGCTGCATAGTCACGTTCTTGGAGCGAACCAAGCCGGCCTCCAGCATAGCGAATCCTGCTGCCATCCAGAAAACCAGAAAGCCGCCCACGAGGAACAGCAAGGAATTCAGAACGAAAACCATGTCAGACTGGACAATGGCGGGATCAACCGACGCGTCCTGAGCGAGCACTATACCCGGCAGCACGGCTGCGGCGGTAAGCGCGGGAATAAACTTTTTGAGTGTCATAGTATTGGGTTTCCCTTGCGGCGCCTTAAAGCGCGTCTTCATTGGTTTCGCCGGTGCGCACGCGGACGGCTTGCGTCAGGTCGAGCACGAATATTTTGCCATCACCGATCTTGTCGGTCTTGGCAGTGCTGGCGATGGTTTCGACCACCTGATCGGCCATGGTCGCAGACACTGCGATTTCCAGCTTCACTTTCGGCACAAAGTTCACGGCATATTCGGCGCCGCGGTAGATTTCGGTGTGGCCGGATTGCGAGCCAAAGCCCTTGATCTCGGTCACCATCATCCCGCGCACGCCGATGGATGTGAGCGCCTCGCGAACCTCCTCCAGCTTGAACGGCTTGATTGCTGCAATGATCAGTTTCACTGTCTTCCCCTTCGATTTCGCCCCGATCGCCGGGGCACGTCTGAAGGCAGGACAGACCTTGGGGGCCTCCACAGCAACGGTTTGAGTCTGATTTCAGGGCCAATTGCTGCTCTGCGGCATAAATTCTTGCACAATTTTTAGCCATTGCGTATTTAATGTGCAAAATTGAGACCGGTGAAGTGGACAGTTTCCCTCTACATCCGAGTCATCCCGCCCTATATTGGGGTCAACAAAAAGCAGCTTTGAAGCGCAGGTACATGAGCAACTCCGGACGTAGAAAACCCCCTTTGGTGGCAGAAAAGCGCTATAACAAAGCGCCTTCAGCGAAACCAAAACCCAAGCCAAAACCCAAGGCGAAGCCAAAGCCACGCGTGACCAAACGCAAGGCGGCACCCAAAAAGCGCGGCGTGATCGGGTGGAGTCTGCTCCCCTTTATCTGGACGCTGCGGCTGATCTGGCGGCTGACTTGGCGGGTCACCGCCGTCGGCGCGATTTTGCTGGCTGCTGCCGTGGCCTACACCTACGCGCAACTGCCCCCTGTTGAGCAGTTGCTGGACGGGCGCACGCGTGGCTCCGTCACATTACTGGATCGTGAAAACGTCGTTTTCGCATGGCGCGGTGATAATTTTGGCGGGGCGGTGCGCGCCGAGACCGTGGCCCCCGCACTGAAAAACGCCGTGGTCGCGACCGAAGACAAGCGGTTCTACTGGCATTTTGGCGTCTCGCCCCGCGGCATCGCGTCGGCAATGCGCATCAACATGAATGAAGGGCGCAAACCCTGGAAGGGCAACGGCGGCTCGACCCTGACACAACAGACAGCCAAGCTGTTGTGCCTTGGCGTGGTTTATGATTCCAAAAAATGGAAGAACGAGGCCGCGTACGAGGCCGACTGCCGCCGCACCACGCTCGCCCGCAAAGGCAAGGAAGCGCTATATGCGCTGGCGATGGAGGCCAAGTATTCGAAAGACGACATCCTGTCGGTCTACCTGAACCGCGCCTATCTGGGCGGCGGCGCACGCGGGTTTGAAGCCGCATCGCAGGTCTATTTCGGCAAGCGCGCCTCGCAGGTGAATGTACCGGAAGCCGCAATGCTGGCGGGACTTCTGAAAGCCCCGTCGGTCTATTCACCGACCAACGAGCTGAAACGCTCCCAAGACCGCGCGGCCACTGTGCTGAAGCTGATGCGCGAGCAGGGGTATATAACCTCCTCCGACGAGGCCGCTGCAAGCGCAGCACCGGCAACCTTGTCCGAGGCCGCGCAGGCACGGGCCGGCGGCTATTTCGTAGATTGGGTGATGGACACTGCCCCCGACTTTTTGACCCGTGCCACGACCGAAGATGTCATGATCCGCTCTACGTTCGACTCGCGCCTGCAAAAGGCTACGGAAGACGCCCTAAGCGCAGTATTTGAAGACAAATTACAGGAAGGCTCCAAGGTGCAGGCTGCAATCGTGGTCATGTCCGCCGATGGCGCGGTGCGGGCTATGGTTGGGGGGCGTCAAGCCAAGGTATCCGGTGCGTTTAACCGCGCCGTGCAGGCAAAGCGGCAGACCGGCTCGGCGTTCAAACCGTTCGTTTACGCCGCCGCGCTGGATCTGGGGTTTCGATACGATTCAGTCGTCGAGGACGCGCCGGTAACGATAAACATCCCCGGCTCCGGCCCATGGTCGCCCAGAAACTACTCCAAGAACTTCAAAGGCGAAATGACCGTAACTGACGCGCTTGCGCAATCGATCAACACCGTTGCCGTCAAAGTGTCCGAGGAAGTCGGCCGCGACAACGTGCGCGCCGTCGCCGAAGAGTTTGGCATTGATAACGAGTTGGCCACTGGTCCGGCACTGGCACTCGGCGCATCTGAAAGCACTTTGCTGGAGATGACAGGCGCCTATGCGGGTATCCTGAACGGCGGTCGGGCCGTGTCGCCCTACGGCATTCGGGAACTGCGCCTGAAAGGCGACAAAGACGCCTTGCTTGGCCAAGACGGCGGCTATGGCGACCGCGTTATCACCGAGAGCGCGGCGCAGCAGCTGACCTACATGATGTACCGCGTCGTGAACGACGGCACTGGCAGGCGCGCCAAGCTGGCCGACCGCGAAGTCGCAGGCAAAACCGGCACCACAAGCGCTGCGAAGGACGCGTGGTTTATCGGCTTTACCGCGCAGTATGTGGTCGGGGTTTGGATGGGGTACGACGACAACACCCCGTTGAAAGGCGTGACCGGCGGAGGATTGCCGGCGGCGATCTGGAAAGAGACCATGACGCGGATAAACGTCGGCCTTCCGGCTGAACCCCTGCCCATGATCCGCCCGGCGAACCCACCGCGCGTTACACAACCGGAGCCCGTCCAGCAACCCCGCGTGGCGCAAGGCTCGCGGAGGAATCCCAACGGTCAGCAAAATCTGGAAAATGTCACCGAGCAGATCATCCGCGATGTGGGCAAACTGCTCGGGAAACTGTTAGGCGGGAATTAACCCAGCTTTTTAAGGTCGGCGGTCAACGCGCCGATATCACCGCGCCTTTTGTCGAGCATGGCACCGATTTCGGCCCGCTCGGAGGTGAGCGTGTTCACGCCCTCGATCACGATGTTAAAGATCTTCGGCTTGCCGGATTTGTCGGACACCAGCCACGTCACCTTGAACGGCGCGGAGCCACGCAGCCGGGCCGTGGACAGAACCTCGACATTGCTTTTCGAGTTACGAGACCCCTCGACGATGATCTTGCCGCCGACGAACTCATTGAAACGCTTACCATATTTACGCGTGAAGTACGCTTTGAAGGCGCTCACATATGCCGCGATTTCAGCATTGCTGGCGCTGCGACGTGCAGGGCCAAGCGTCGTCAGCGCAATGATATTCACATCGGCATAGCGCTCAAACACACGCTGAAAGTCGCGCAGCATGCTGCTCTCGGATTTGCCCGAAGCGATAATCTTGTTGATGTCATCCACGGCGCTTACAACCAAACTCTCGGCGACGGGGCCGGACACGGCAAAGGCGGGAAGCGGAAGTGTCAGCGCGGCAAGGCTTGCGATAAATGTGCGGCGCGAAAAGAGATTATTCATTACCATAAACATCCTCATACGGGTCAATATAGTCCGGCTGCGCCCCGCCCGAGAGCTTGAAGCGCCGGTTTTGCAGATACAGAAGCCGCGCCTGCGCGTAGCTGTCTTCGCTCTCATATAGGACGGAGTCTACCAAATCTGAATACTGGTAGCGATCACCAAAGCGTGCGGCCACGCTGGCACCTGTCCCAGCGCTTCGCAGCGGGCCATCTATGGCAAAATTCAGCGGGTTCAACAGCAGATCGACGACGCGGCCCGCCGCATGGCGCTCGGTCGAGGGCCCTACAATCGGCAACTCCAGATATGCCCCTTCAGGCGCGCCCCAGACGTGCAGCGTCTCGCCAAAGTCGGTGCCGCGATTTTCCAGACCAGCTTCAGTGGCGACATCCAGCAACCCGCCAAGCCCGAATGTCGTGTTGACAAGGAAGCGGAATGCGTTGTGGCCAGCATTCTCGATGCGGAACTGCAGCAGGTTGTTGAGCACCTGCCCCGGCAAATTCAGGTTGGACGCGAAATTGGATACACCGGTGCGCACTGGCGACGGTACAATCGAGCCATAACTATTCGACGCCGGACGGATCAACGCCCTGTCTACCGCTACGTTGAGGGAATGGGTGTCCCGGTTCTGATTTTCGATAGGGTCGTCGACGCCCACACCAATAGGTGCCGCCGAGCACCCGGCAACGGCAGCAGCCAACAACACAGCGCTAATGCGCCTCGACAAAACACGTACCAATCTAATCACCTTGCCCCCATCGGGGTAACCTCGAGTCCAAGTGTCGCCATATATGAGACGGTGCTACAAAATTCCAGATATTCAATACACGACCTCGCAATCTTTTGAGAATAGAGGATTGAAGGGCACAATCGGCAGCCGAGTTCACTATGCACTGGCGCGGCACATATAAAATGGGGTTAAAACCTTCACATGAGAAGAGATACCAACCACCAAGGTCGAGCCGAACTGCTTGCCGCGCGCAGCGAAAGCCGACCGCTGTTTTTCGCCGCCTTTATTTTCAGCATTTTTGTGAACCTCCTGATGCTGACCGGCCCGCTCTACATGTTACAGGTCTATGACAGAGTTCTAGGATCGCGGTCTGAGGAAACTTTGGTTGCCCTGTCGGTTCTGGTCGTTTTTCTCTACGCCATGATGGGGCTGCTGGACTACGCACGTGGCCGCATCCTGTCGCGGATCGGGGCGCGGTTTCAGGACAAGCTTGATCGCCGCGTCTTTTCGGCAATGCAGCGCAAGTCCAACCTTGCCCCGCAATCCGGCGACAATAACACCGGCTTGCGTGATCTGGAATCGGTCCAAACGCTACTTTCGTCACCAGCGCTTCTGGCCCTATTCGACATGCCTTGGACCCCATTTTTCGTTGCCGCCATTTTCATTTTCCATCCGTGGCTGGGGTATCTGGCGGTCGCAGGGGGCACGGTGCTTGTCATCCTAACCCTGATCAACCAGCGCATGACGCGACAGCCGCAACTGGAAGCCGGGATATCCGGCCTTCAAGCAAATCGCCTGTCCGACGAAATCATGGAAGAGACCGAAGTGATTGCAGGTCTTGGTATGCGTGGGGCCAGCTTTGACCGGTGGCAAAAACTTCGCTCCGAGTCGTTGCAAAAATCCATGCTGAAAGCTGACCGCGCGGGGGCAATTACCGCCACCACCAAAACGCTGCGCCTGTTTTTGCAATCTGCAATGCTGGGTCTTGGCGCCTATCTGGTGCTGCAAAATGAAATGACCGCTGGCGCAATGATCGCGGGCTCAATTCTGCTCGGACGCGCCTTGGCCCCGATCGAGATGGCAATCGGCCAATGGGCCTTGGTTCAGCGCGCCTTGATGGGCTGGCAAAGCCTGCAAGCTCTTTTGACCGAAGTGGCAACCCTTCCTGCCCGCACCCCTCTACCACGCCCCAAGGCGCATCTTCTTGGTGAGCAGGTGACCGTCATTCCACCCGGCGAAAAACAGGCAACACTTCGGATGGTGTCCTTTGATTTGCCGGCAGGGCAAGCCATGGGCGTGATCGGGCAGTCAGGCGCAGGCAAATCCACTTTGGCCAAAGCCCTGACCGGCATTTGGCCCACCGCAGGCGGCAAGATACGCCTAGGCGGCGCGACGCTGGACCAGTTCGACCCCGACATCTTGGGAAGCTTGATCGGCTACCTACCCCAGAAGGTGACCCTTTTTGACGGCACAATTGGCGAGAACATCGCGCGGCTTCAGCAAAATGCCGACCCGCAGGCAATTGTCGTAGCCGCGCAGAAGGCGGACGCGCATGAGTTGATTCTGCGCCAGCCGCAAGGCTATGACACGCATATTTCCGCCACGCGCGGGCGGATGTCCGGCGGTGAGTTGCAGCGCATCGGGCTGGCACGCGCCTTGTATGGTGATCCGGTTTTGTTGGTTCTGGACGAGCCGAACTCCAACCTCGACAATGACGGCTCCCTAGCGTTGAACACCACCATCCGCACAATGAAGGCCGAAGGCGGATCGATCATCATCATGGCGCACCGCCCCTCCGCCATCGCTGAATGCGAGCTTTTGATGGTTCTGGAACAAGGCCAACGCCGCGCCTTTGGCCCGCGCGACGAGGTGCTGAAAGGTACTGTCGCGAACCACAGGACCATTTCCCAGGAAACCGGACCGGGAGGCGTGACATGAGCGACGCAAAAAAATGGTCCGCCCGTCTGCCGATGAGCATTGGGTTGGTAGCATTGGTGGTCTTGCTGGGTGGCTTTGGATTGTGGGCGGTAGAGGCCAATATTGCAGGCGCAATCATCGCGCCGGGACGCATCGAGGTCGACCAGAATCGTCAAGTGCTGCAACACCAAGATGGCGGCGTCGTGGCCGGGGTCGCCGTGCGTGAAGGGGATCGCGTGAAGAAGGGTGATCTTCTGATAAAACTTGACGACACCCGTCTGCGGTCAGAGCTGTTGATCGCCGAGGGTCAGCTGTTCGAGATTGTCGCTCGTAACGGCAGATTAAAAGCGGAACGCGATGAGACGGTCGAAATCGCCTTCGACCAACTCTTGCTAGACGCCGCGCAAACTCGCCCGCAACTAACGGAACTGATAGACGGCCAGCAACGGCTGTTCGAGACCCGCATAGACTCCGCCAACCAATCAATTGAGCAACTTGAAAAGCGCAAAGCCCAGATTGCCAATCAAGTGGACGGGGTGCAGGCCCAACAGCAGGCGGTAGAGACACAGCTAAGCCTGTTGCAGGAAGAGCTGCTGGCCCAACAGGATCTGCTCGACAAAGGTTTGGCCCAATCCAGCCGCGTCCTGGCCCTGCGCCGCGAAGATGCGCGGCTGCGCGGTACAGTGGGCGAGCTGACGGCCTCTGCCGCCGAAAATGAGGGCCGGATCACCGAGATTGATCTCGAAATTCTCAGCCTTGCCACCCAGCGCAAGGAAGAGGCGATAACCCAGCTGCGCGACCTGCAATACCGCGAGTTTGAGTTGCGCGAGCAACGCCTGTCGCTGCAAGAGCGCCTGTCTCGCCTTGATATAACCGCACCCGTCTCGGGGTTGATATTCGGCCTGACTGTGTTTGCCGAACGCGCTGTCATCCAACCCGCCGAAGCGCTGATGTATATCGTGCCGCAAGATCGCCCGATGGTGATCGCCGGTGAGATCGAACCAATCAATGTGGACGAAGTCTATCTGGGGCAAGACGTGACCCTGCGGTTCTCCACCTTTGACGCGCGGACCACACCCGAGGTTTTCGGCACCGTCTCCTCCATCTCGGGCGACGCGTTCCGCGATGACGCCACTGGGCGCAGCTTCTACCGCGTTGAAATGACCCTGAAGGACGGCGAGATCGACCGGCTCGGCGACGTGGACCTTGTTCCGGGCATGCCGGTAGATGGATTCATCCGCACAACAGACAGATCACCGATGACATACCTGCTGAAACCTTTTACGGATTACTTCAAACGCGCCTTCCGCGAGACCTGAATGGAGATCATCATGTCACATCACGAAACCCGCCTTGCAAAGATGGGTGTCACCCTGCCCGACGCCCCTGCCCCTGCCGCCAATTACGTGCCAAGCGTCATCGTTGGCGATATCGTCTATGTTTCCGGTCAAATCAGCCACGGCGAAGACGGATTCATCACCGGCAAGATCGGCGCAGACCTGAGCGTTCAGCAAGGAGCCGCAGCCGCCCGCAGCTGCGCCATCTCGCTTCTGGCTCAGCTGAAAGCCGCCTGCGGTGGCGACCTGAGCCGTTTGGTACGCGTCGTGAAACTGACCGGGTTTGTGAACTCCACGCCGGACTTTA
>Ga0316205_10005083_pt1 | contig 11095 bp, 11 predicted proteins | sample 3monthpyrite_MG_FD_204941 | JGI IMG/M metagenome (GOLD analysis project Ga0316205, IMG submission 204941) | Microbial mat bacterial communities from mineral coupon in-situ incubated in ocean water Damariscotta River, Maine, United States -... | ecosystem: Environmental > Aquatic > Marine >...
ACAATATTCTAGCCAGAACAAGACTTGATGCCGCGATTGCTGAAAAGAATCATGTAGAAGGGTCGGGAGGGTTTCAAACAAAACTGGAAGGGAGGCTGCAGTGGGGTGAACCTGTATCAAGTTCATTTGGTCAAAAAAATGAAGACCATTTTATTGGTTTGTCAGCCAGTAAGCGTCTCTATGACTTTGGCTTGAGTCAAGCTGAAATGAATTCTGCATTAGCTAAAGTTGATACTTATCAGTTAAGTCTGCAAGGTACACAGTCACAGCATAGAATTGCCATCATGCGCGCATATTTTAATGTTATTTTGTCTGACCTTGCTTATGCACGTGATAATGAAAAAATGGCAATTGCGTTTGTGCGATTTGATCGCATAAAAAAACGAAATGAGTTAGGTCAGGTTGCAGCAGTAGAATTACTTGAAGCTGAAAACACCTATCACGTAGCAAGAAGCATACGTTATGCGAGTGATGTCAGTCGGCGCGCAAGCCGTTCCATGTTAGCGAATACACTTAATGTGCCTGGACAGCTTTCATCAGTGTTGGTCAGGCCTGAATTAATAATGCATAAACGTAAAATGCCAGATATTGAGCAATTACAAAAAGCTGCGCTAGAAAATAATTATAATCTGAAAGCACTCAGGAAAAAGGTTGATTCAGCCAGACATAAAGTTATATCTGCTAGAGCACAAAAAAAACCGTTAATTGATTTGCGACTACAAGCAGCAGATTATTCACGGATTACAAGACAGAGTGATCGTTATAAAGCGGGTATTACATTTGAAATGCCCTTATCCAGTAGTGGCGCTATTGATGCAGAGATTGCAAAACAACGTTCGTCATTAGTTGAGGCGCAAGCTGAGTTAAGAAAAGCTGAAATGCAAATTCAACAACAAGTATTGGAATTGTCACAACAGATTTATATAGTAAAAGCCCAGCGCGATGAATCAATAATCTTGTCAGAATATCGAGATATTGCTTTGGACAAAAGTCGGGGTCTGTATGAACTGGATATTAAATCAGATCTGGGTGATTCTTTAGCATTCTTTTCTGAAGCCTTGTATAAAGTGGCTAAAGCTGATTTTGATTTAACGCTTGTGTGGGTGCAATTGGATGCCATTATAGGTAAGCCAGTGAGTTTTACGGTAGCGAGTGAAGACCTGTTAAAAAAGTGAGATTGTTATGAAAAAATCGACAAATGTTTTTATAGTGCTAATGTTGGGTTTGTTTGTTTTCCCCTGTGTGGCGGCTGAAAAAACAGGTGAGCTTTTATGGTCGAAAAGGATCAGCCTGTCCACATCTGTTTCCGGTGTTATAAAAAAGGTTTATGTCAATGTCGGTGATCAGGTAAAGAAAGGGCAGAGCCTGATCAAGCTAGATGATCGTTTGTTCCAATCACATGTAAAACAAGCTAAAGCTGTGCTGATAAGAGCAAAAGAAACCTATAAAGAAGCTAAGCGTGAATTAGACCGAGCAAAAGAGTTGTTTGATAGAGATGCTATTTCCGTACACGAAAAACAACTGGTGGAAATTGAGTATTCAAATACTTATGCGCATTTACAAGAGGCTGAGGCAGTTTTAACACAGGCATTGCTTGATCTTGAATACAGTACTATTAAGGCGCCTATCGCTGGCATTGTCGTACAAAAAAATATTGAAATTGGTGAGACTATTAATAATAGTATTACTGCAAACACGATGATGGTGATTGCGGGTAATAAGGAAATGGTTGCGCAGGTGTTCCTGACTTCTCAGGAAATGATGGATTTATCAAATAATTCTACGCTTGATGTAAAAATCGGTGATGTAACTATATCTGGTGTTGTGGTATTGCTTGGGCAAGAGCCGGTTCTGAAAGATGATGTGGTTAAATATAAATTAAATGTTCGTATTAAAAGGCTGGAGAATTTACGCCCAGGTCAAATGATTCAGGTGATGTTACCGTAGTAACGGTCAGATGTCTGATTCTTTCCTCATGTACCTATTGACGATACCAGTTTCGACTTAGCGCTTTAAAAATCTTATCGGGGTATTTGCGTTTACCTACACTGCCATTATATCTCGCGAGTGCTTTGCGTTTATCGTTTTTTTCACGATCAAGATAATGCCGCAGTATTGTGCATCCCATTCGCAAGTTAGTACGAATATCAAATAAGTCTTCATCAGGTTTGCCTATTTCTTTTAACCAGAAAGGCATAACTTGCATAAGTCCTCTGGCGCCAACATAAGAAAGAGCATAACGGTTAAAGGCACTTTCTATCTGAATGATGGCAAGAACTAATTCTGGAGGAACGTTTACGCGTGCGGCTTCTTCATGCAAGATGGTTAGAATTTTAATGCGGTCATCTTTATGTTTCACGTAGCGTTGCATACGTAAGGACATGTCTGTTAGCCAAACTTCAGCAGCGTATTTGTCGGTAAAGCTTCGGCTATCATTGATGGCGGCAATGAGTTTGTTACGTAAAGCATCGTCTAGCACGGGTGGAGTAGTCTGTGCATTTAAGTTATAGGGAAGGCACAGGCAAATGACGAGGCCTAGCTGGGCAAATAATTGTTTCATTTTAATCGTTACTTGGTTTTTTCCTTCAGGAACTTAAGCAGTTTATCGACAGGAATTGACGAAGCTTTATCATCTGTGCGGCCTTTGTACTCCAGTTCACCAGAATCCAGTCCTTTTTCACTAATAACCAGACGGTGAGGTATGCCTATTAATTCCATGTCCGCAAACATGAACCCAGGCCGGGCATTGCGGTCGTCCAGCAAGACATCGATACCCGCATCAAGACATTGTTGATAGATGTTATTTGTTGCCTCGCGTACAGTTTCGGATTTGTGGAAACCAATAGGAACAATAGCAAGCTGAAAAGGTGTCAGTGCATTTGACCAGATAATACCGTTATCATCATGATTTTGTTCTATCGCAGAGGCGATCACACGAGAAACCCCGATGCCATAACAGCCCATGGTCATGGTACTGGATTTACCATTTTCATCCAGCACGCTGGCTTGTAATGCTTCGCTGTATTTTTTACCAAGCTGAAAAATATGTCCTACTTCAATGCCTCGGGCGATTGAAATTTTCCCTTGACCATCCGGGCTTGGGTCGCCTTCAACAACATTACGGATATCTGCAATTTCTGGTAATGGGCAGTCAGTTTCCCAGTTGACACCAGTCAGGTGAAAACCATCTTCATTGGCCCCACAAACAAAGTCAGCTAATGCAGCGGCACTACTATCAGCCAGGATCCGGACATTTAGACCAATTGGACCAATTGACCCGGGCTTGCAGTGGGCTATCTTTTCAACTTGTTCTTCACTGGCAAAGCTTATAGGGGTTTTGATGCCTGATATTTTTTCCAGTTTAATTTCATTGAGTTCATGGTCACCACGTAATACCAAAGCGATGACAGTGTCTTCTTCTGCACCCTCGATGAGTAGTGTTTTGATACATTGATCAGCATTAACGTTGAGATGTTGTGAGACATCTTCAATACTATGTTGGTCAGGCGTGGCCACTTTTTTCATTTGCTCAGAAGCATCAGGCCGTTTTGTTGTTGTAATAGCGGGTGCAAGTTCGACATTAGCAGCATATTGGCTAGTGTCTGAGAAAGCGATGGCATCTTCGCCTGAGTCAGCTAGTACGTGAAATTCATGTGAAGCACTACCACCTATACTGCCCGTATCTGCTTCGACAGGTCGGAATTTTAAACCTAACCTTGTGAATATGCGGTTATAGGTTTCAAACATAATGTCATAGGTTTGTTGTAACGATTCCTGATTCAAGTGAAATGAATAGGCATCTTTCATAAGGAATTCTCTGGAGCGCATAATGCCAAAACGTGGCCTGACTTCATCACGGAATTTCATTTGTATTTGATAAAAGTTAATCGGTAATTGTTTGTAACTTTTAAGTTCACGGCGTACCAGATCGGTGATGACTTCTTCATGCGTCGGACCATAACAAAATTCGCGTTGATGACGATCGTGGAAGCGTAAAAGCTCAGGGCCATATTGTTCCCAACGTTTTGATTCTTGCCAAAGCTCTGCAGGTTGCACAGTAGGCATAAGAATCTCAAGTGCGCCAGACTGATTCATTTCTTCACGCACAATGGCTTCGGCTTTGCGTAGAATACGCAGACCAAGAGGCATCCAGGTATAAATGCCTGCGGCTAGTTTCCTTATCATGCCACTGCGTAACATGAGTTTGTGGCTGATAACTTCTGCGTCAGATGGAACTTCTTTTATAGTTGATAATGGAAAGCCTGAAACTCGCATGAGATGTTTGTATTCCTGTTTGTCTGTAAAAATAGTTAAGGGCCTGGGTTCGAACCGCTATTGGAGTGTTTATTCTTGCTCCGGCAGGGATGGCATAACATTAGTATTATTTAGATATTCCTGCTCTGTATAGGGCCTGCCTTTTGCTGGTGGAGTGTTGCTTATTTGCCAGTTGCCTTTGTCGTCACGCCATTTGTATACCGTGCTTTTAATAGGAGCTTGTCCTGTTTGTTGCATGATCCATTGGCGAAAATCATTGTCCCAGTAGGCTAACCCTGCTACTGAGGCGGCTATAATAACTAATATCCAGAAAAGTTTCTTCATTGATGATGACTTTGTTTGATGTGCGTTAGAAAGTGGATGTGTTCCATCCCCATAGATGTCGATCAGCATCGGCAAATTCGATGTAGATACGAGCAGGATCAATATTAAGGTGACTAGCTATAAATGAACACAGTGAAGCTGATAATGTTCCTGTTACTTCAGCCGGTAGACCGATGCTTTTTAATTCCAGGTATGCCAGTGGATCATTAGTGCCTGCAAAAGACATATTCAAGGATGGGTTAAGTTCAATCATTACGTAACTTTCAGGTTTGCCCAATAGTTTGGCTACCTCGGTAGATGTTTCATTAACGATTACTGCTGTATTGTTTTTGTCTACATCAATGTTTGTGTTGATTTTTAAATAAGGCATGCTGACTCTACTTGTAAAATCACTGGCAAGTTTTCTGGATTTCTTTTTGTACCGCTTCCATTTTTTTCAACCGGTCTTCATAGTTGATAACAGCGGGCTTTCCATCAATAGTATGTGTAACTCGATTTTTTGTTAAGTAAGTTTGTAAATTCTTACGCAGCTGGGCGCATTGTTTTTTTCGTAAGGATTTTTTTTCGGCTTCTTTTTTTGCCAGGTCTTCTTGTTTGAGTCTGTCTTCTCTGTTTTTTTGGAATTTATTTTCTTGTTGTTCAAGGTTTTTACGTGCATCCAATGCCCCATCAGGTAGCGCTGTCCTAGGATTCAGTGCTTGAGCTTTCTCGGTAGCTGGAGCATGGTCAGAATAATGGACTTTACCGGATGCATCAGTCCATTTATATATACCCGCCTGTGAAGGCAGAAGAGGCAACAAAAGTAGCAGGGTTATACTGATCTGAGCAATGCGTTTTAACATATTTAATGTGTCCAGTTATTCAATCGTGAACTATAGATTATGCTGTAAATAGATGCGATGACAAGGATAATATCTTGTTAATTGTAGGTGTTAATCGTCATATTGCTTAAAAAACATGAGAAAGTGTGGATTATTAGCTATTTTTCTTGACCTTCGGCTACAATAACAGTACTTTCTAATGTTCATGATTTTAGTTGAAAGTGCCCGTTTTGCGGGCGTTTTTTATACAATAGGTAAATCAGAATGATGATTTATAAGTACCTGTTGGAATGAGATCGATAAAAGAAGATTTTATAAAGAATTAAGGGGATATCAGACGTGGAAATGACCGGTGCCGAGATGTTTACCCACTGCCTTGCAGATGAGGGAGTGGAGTATATATTTGGTTACCCTGGTGGTGCAGTGCTTCATATATATGATGCTTTGTATCAGCAGAAAAAGGTAAACCATATATTGGTTCGTCATGAGCAGGCAGCAACTCATGCTGCTGATGGTTATGCGCGTGCAACAGGTAAACCAGGCGTAGTATTGGTCACATCAGGGCCTGGTGCAACCAATGCGGTTACTGGTATTGCAACGGCCTATTTGGACTCAATCCCCATGGTTGTTTTTACAGGTCAGGTTCCGACCGACCTGATTGGCAATGATGCGTTCCAAGAAGTGGATTCAGTAGGTATTACTCGCCCATGTGTTAAACATAATTTCCTTATTAAGGATTTGAGTGAATTAGCCAGCACCATTAAAAAAGCATTTTATGTAGCTACTACTGGACGTCCTGGCCCTGTTGTTGTCGACATTCCTAAAGATATTACCGCACAGCGTGGCGAGTATCATTATCCGACAGAAGTATCTATTCGTTCTTACAATCCGGTTGTAAAAGGACACATAGGTCAAATCAAGCGTGCCATTGACTTGATGATGGAAGCCAAGCGCCCGATGTTATATACCGGTGGCGGAGTTGTGCTCGATAATGCAAGTGACGAACTAACTGAATTAACCCGAATGCTTAATTTCCCTATTACGCAAACCTTAATGGGGCTGGGTGCATACCCTGCAACGGATAAACAATTCGTCGGTATGCTGGGCATGCATGGGACTTATGAAGCCAATATGGGCATGCATAATTGCGACGTTTTGATCGCTATTGGCGCACGTTTTGATGACCGTGTTACCGGAAATATAGAAAAATTCTGTCCCAATGCACGAATTATCCACATTGATATCGATCCTGCTTCTATTTCTAAAAATGTAAAAGTAGATGTGCCTATTGTTGGCGGGGTGAAATCAGTATTGCTAGATATGTTGAAGTTGCTTAAATCAGGTGATTTTAAAACTGACGTTGATTCTGTAGCGCAGTGGTGGAAGCAAATAGCTGATTGGCAGTCTAAAGATTGCCTTAAATATGATACGTCGAGTGACATTATCAAGCCACAAATGGTTGTTCAGAAATTGTATGAAGTAACCAATGGCGAAGCTTATGTCACCTCTGATGTGGGTCAGCATCAAATGTGGGCGGCACAATATTATAAGTTCGATAAGCCACGGCAATGGATTAACTCGGGTGGTCTCGGAACCATGGGGTTTGGTATGCCTGCTGCAATGGGTGTGCAATTAGCTTATCCTGATGCAACGGTTGCCTGTATTACTGGCGAGGGTAGTATCCAGATGAATATTCAGGAGCTGTCTACTCTGAAGCAATATGGCTTACCTATAAAAGTGATTACATTAAACAACGGCATGCTGGGTATGGTACGCCAATGGCAAGAATTCTTTTACCAGAAACGTTATGCGATGTCTTACGTGGAATCATTACCTGATTTCGTTAAGTTAGCAGAGAGTTATGGTCACGCGGGTATCCGTGTAGAGAAACCTGGTGATGTTGAAGGCGCGTTACGTGAAGCTATGAAAGTTAGAGATAGAGTTGTTTTTATGGACTTTGTTACTGATGCTGAAGAAAATGTCTATCCAATGATTCCTGCCGGTGCAGGCCAAAATGAAATGATTCTGGTGTAACTATGCGTCATATAATATCCATATTAATAGAAAACGAAGCGGGTGCTTTATCGCGCGTTGCAGGGTTATTTTCCGCACGTGGTTATAATATAGAATCACTTACTGTGGCACCTACGAATGACCCTTCGCTGTCACGTATGACATTGGTCACAAGTGGTACAGACGAAATTGTTGAGCAAATCACCAAGCAATTAAACAAGCTGATTGATATCGTGAAATTGCAGGATATGACCGAAGGCGTTCATATGGAACGCGAAATGATGTTGGTAAAGGTAAGAGTGGCCAATCATCATGAGCGAGAAGATGTAAAACGGTTTTCTGATATTTTTCGTGGGCGCATCGTTGATGTAAGCGAAGAAACTTACACCATTGAAGTGACAGGTTCGACCAGTAAGCTGGATGCGTTCATACAAAATCTCAACAAGATTCAAGTGCTTGAATTAGTACGTTCGGGTGTAATTGGTATTGCGCGCGGTGAAAAGATTTTAAGTCTATAAACTTTATTAAGGTATAAAACAGGTAAATTCCATGAATATTTATTACGACAAAGATGCAGATATTTCAATTATTAAGGGAATGAAAGTTTCCATTCTTGGTTATGGATCACAAGGCCATGCGCATGCAATGAATCTGAATGATTCTGGTGTAGACGTGACAGTAGGCCTGCGTGATGGTTCTGCTTCGATTGCGAAAGCAGAAGGTTCAGGCTTGAAAGTGAAAAATGTTGCCGATGCTGTTGCTTGTGCTGACTTGGTCATGGTTTTAACACCTGATGAATTTCAGTCTGCGCTTTACAAAGAAGAGATTGAGCCTAATCTGAAAAAAGGTGCGGTACTGGCTTTTGCTCATGGTTTCGCGATTCATTATAACCAAGTTGTGCCACGTCCAGATATGGACGTTATTATGATTGCACCAAAAGCTCCAGGACACACTGTACGTAACGAATTTGCAAATGGTGGCGGTATTCCTGATTTAATTGCTATGCATCAGGATGCTTCTGGTAAAGCAAGAGATATCGCATTATCTTATGCTTCGGCAATTGGCGGTGGTCGCACAGGCATTATTGAAACGACCTTTAAAGATGAAACTGAAACAGACTTATTCGGAGAGCAAGCTGTTTTATGTGGTGGAGCTGTCGAGTTGGTTAAAGCCGGTTTTGAAACATTAACTGATGCTGGTTATGCTCCAGAGATGGCATATTTTGAATGTTTGCATGAATTAAAACTGATCGTTGATTTAATGTATCAGGGTGGAATTGCCAACATGAATTATTCTATCTCGAATAATGCTGAATACGGTGAATATGTGACTGGTGATAAAGTTATCAATGATGAAAGTCGTAAAGCGATGAAGCAGGCGTTAACTAATATCCAGAATGGTGAATACGCAAAACGTTTCATTCTTGAAGGGGCAAGTAATTATCCTGAAATGACGGCACGTCGACGTAATAATGCAGCACATCCGATTGAACAGGTTGGTGAACAATTACGTAGCATGATGCCATGGATTACAGCTAATCAACTGGTAGATAAAAGCAAGAATTAAGTTCTATTTTTAAAGTGACAGTAGTTTGAACGGGGGTATAATGAACAAGATTCATACCCCCGTTTTTAATTAGGATAGTTAGATGGCTGGTAGACATTACCCTTATATATCAAAAAAGATCTGGACGTTATTGTTTCTTTTGTTTTTGTTGGGTTTGGTAACATACCATTTTATTAATCCAGTTATAGCGTTGTTGTTTTGGGTTACTATGCCAGTATTGGCATATTATTATCGTGATCCTGAGCGAATTATTCCTTCCAAGCCATTGGCTATTGTGTCACCTGTTGATGCAAAAGTAGTAGCGGTTGATACATTGCCTAACCCCTATATCGAAGGTGATTCAATTCGTATTGAATTAAAATTAGCCTCATCTGATATTTTTCGTGTGCGTAGTCCTGCTGAGGGTAAAATCATGAAAGCCTGGTTATTACTTCCAGGTGATCCATTACCCCAACTGCAAGGGCCGGTGAGTAGTTTACGAATTAGTCACTGGATACAAACTGATGAAGGGGATAATATAGTCGTTAGCATACATAAAAGAAGTCGGTTATTTCATCCAACTTGTGAGATTCAGACGGGTGAAAGAATTGGTCAGGGACAGCGATGTGGAATGATTGAGTTTGGCGCCATCATGGATGTATATGTTCCTGCTGATGCAAGGCTGGAAGTAGTTGTGGGTGATAAAGTGAAAAGCGGCAGTCAGATTTTAGCGCACTTACAACACCTGAAAAGTTGATAAATTAATGATACGAGAGTTCCTATGACAGACGAAAACAATGCTGAAGAAATTTCAGGAACAGATAGTGAAAAAAAGCCGCGTAAAGCTATTTATCTTTTACCTAACTTATTCACAACGGCGGGTTTGTTTGCAGGCTTTTATGCCATTATTCTTGCGATGCAAGGACAGTTCACAACAGCTGCTATCTCCGTTATTACAGCCATGATTCTGGATGGCGTAGACGGTCGTGTAGCGAGAATGACTAATACCCAAAGCGAATTTGGAGCGCAGTACGATAGTATTGCTGATATGGTTTCTTTTGGTATAGCACCTGCCTTGGTGATGTATCAGTGGTCATTAATTAACATTACCAGCATGGGAGACCAGTGGACCAAATTTGGTTGGTTAGCGGCCTTTTTCTATGCGGCAATGGCAGCACTAAGGCTCGCGCGTTTTAATGTGCAGATAGGTAAGCTTGAGAAGAAATATTTTATGGGTTTAGCTAGTCCTTCAGCTGCGACCTTAATGGTTTCATTTATTTGGGTATGTGATGATTTAAGTCGTAAAGGTAGTGAAACAAGTTTGATGATCGCATCATTTGTTATAACAATCCTGGCAGGTATTCTCATGGTCAGTCCGGTCTTATATAATAGCTTTAAAGATGATAACCGTAAGGAAAAGGTTCCATTTGTTGCTATCTTGATTGTTGTTTTGATCTTTATACTGGTTACCATCGATCCTCCTAAAGTGTTTTTTGGCGTATTTCTTCTTTATGCTTTATCTGGCCCCTTAATGAAGTTGATTCGTTTGAGAAACACAGATAAAGCTTAAAGAATACTTGGCAAAATATTAGATTAACGCTATATTGAGGTTATGGATATTTTAAACAGACAAAATTATGCCATTTCGGCATCTGTTGCAGTAATCGCTGCACCTTTTTCTATGTCTGGAATTCTCCTGTCTTTATCACTCCTTCTGCCGTAAGGCAGCTGATCGAACTCCTGACGAGGGCTACAACGTATTCCTAACCTTACTACCCATACCCAAAGCACACGTGCTGGGGTAAAATATGCTTATTATTCGGAGTGATTAATATGAGCAATCAAGACAAACTCATTATTTTTGATACGACTTTGCGAGATGGCGAGCAGAGCCCTGGTGCATCCATGACGGGTGATGAAAAAGTGCGTATCGCAAAAGCCCTGGAACGTATGCGGGTTGATGTTATCGAGGCAGGTTTTCCCATTGCAAGTCGGGGTGATTTTGAGGCTGTACAAAGTGTTGCCAAAACGATTAAAGACAGCACGATATGCGGTTTGGCACGTGCCTTAGATAAAGATATAGACCGAGCAGGTGAGGCATTAAAGCCGGCTAACTC
>Ga0316205_10005084_pt1 | contig 11094 bp, 9 predicted proteins | sample 3monthpyrite_MG_FD_204941 | JGI IMG/M metagenome (GOLD analysis project Ga0316205, IMG submission 204941) | Microbial mat bacterial communities from mineral coupon in-situ incubated in ocean water Damariscotta River, Maine, United States -... | ecosystem: Environmental > Aquatic > Marine >...
AAGCGCAAACCACTCCACATCCGCTGGCGATGGAAATATCCCATGCCAAAGGTTCTTACATTTTTGACACCAACGGCAATGCGCATTTAGATTTTGTCGCTGGAGTTTCTGCCTGCCCTTTGGGCCATGGACATCCAAAAGTGGTTCAAGCGGTTAAAGATCAAATGGACAAGTACGCGCATGTGATGGTTTATGGCGAATATGCCCAACAACCCGCGGTTGACCTATGTAAGCTATTATCTGAAAACCTTCCTGCTTCTTTGGACACAACTTACCTGGTAAACAGTGGTACCGAAGCCATTGAAGGAGCGCTAAAACTTGCTCGACGAGCTACAGGACGTACAGAGTTGCTATATGCAAATCATGCGTATCACGGAAATACAATGGGTGCGATGAGCGTCATGGGTTTTGAAGAACGCAAATCACCATTTGGACCACTCCTACCCCATTGTCACGCTGTCGATTTTAATTCTGACGCATCCATTAATCGCATTAACGAAGACACTGCGGCTGTTATTTTGGAGACTATCCAAGGAGGCGCAGGTTTTATTCTTCCCGAAGAAGGCTATTTGAAAAAAGTAAAGCAACGCTGCGAGGAAGTTGGGGCTCTGTTAATCCTGGATGAAATTCAGCCTGGATTTGGGCGCACAGGAAAGCTTTTCGGTTTTGAACATTTTGATATAATTCCGGACATTTTGGTTATGGGGAAAGGCATGGGGGGTGGACTACCCATTGGAGCATTTACAACTTCTCACTCATTAATGGCTCTATTAAAAGACCAACCCAAACTAGGACATATTACTACTTTTGGAGGAAATGCTGTCATCGCTTCGGCGGCTTTAGCTACCCTTAAAGAAATTACCGAAAGCAATTTGATCCCCGAAACTTTAGAAAAAGAACAACTCATTCGAAGTTTGTTGCAGCATCCGCTTATCAAAGAAATTCGCGGAAAGGGATTAATGTTGGCCGCACTATGTGAGTCGTCCGAAATCGCTTCCGAAGTAATCCTAAAATGCAAAGAACATCATTTGATCCTTTTCTGGCTGCTTTTTGAGCCTCGCGCCATTCGCATAACACCTCCACTTACGATCACCAAGACAGAGATAATGGAGGGTTGTGCCATATTGACGGGTGTTTTAGACAACATAGCGCTTACAAGATTGCCTTAGTTCTTAAATGACTTGACTCACCCAAACACTACTTTATATAACTATAAGTCAATTATTTAGGAGTTTTTCGACTCAAATTACAGACTTGAATTATCCTCCTGAGCCTGTTGATAACGGTGTTAACAACAAAAAGGGCATGACTCTTGAAAGCCTTATTACATTAGTATCTTTAATTTGAAGAAACAGTTAAAATGATGCGCATGCATTTAAGCCCTAACGAGCATAACAACTTTTCGCTTTCCCGTTTTGAATCCATGTTAAAGACTAATGATGTGTACTTTTTCGACTCCGAAGAGTTCGAAGAGATAATTCATCATTATCTGGAAAACGGGAAAATAGCTCTTGCCAAGAAAGCTACCAAGCTTGGGCTAGAGCAGCATCCTACTGCAACAAGTTTAAAGTTGTTTCAAGTAGAGATGTACATTTTTGAAAACGAATTGGATACCGCCGAAGCACTGTTGGACGAACTATATGTCCTTGAACAATCGAATGAGGAAATCTACATTCAGAAAGCCAATATTTATTCACGTCGCGATGAACATAAAAAGGCAATAACACTGCTCGGAAAAGCGCTGGAAATTACAGCCGATAAAGCCGATGTCCTTTCGCTCTTGGGAATGGAATATCTATTCCTTGAAGATTTTGAGAATTCCAAACGATACTTTATTCAATGCTTGGAACAGGATAAACAAGACTATTCTGCTCTCTACAATATTATTTATTGTTTTGATTATTTAGAGCAACATGAAGCGGCCATCGATTATCTGAATGAATACTTGAATATGAATCCGTATTGCGAAGTAGCCTGGCATCAGATTGGGAAGCAATATTTTATTCTGAAAGATTACGAAAAGGCACTTACCTCTTATGATTTTGCTATCTATAGTGATGACTGTTTTATAGGGGCCTATCTTGAAAAAGGGAAGGTTTTGGAAAAGCTAAAAGAATATGAATTGGCCATCGAAAGCTATTCAATTACTTTAGGTCTTGACGATCCCACTTCGTTTGCATTACTCCGCATTGGAAAATGTTATGAGCGACTAGAAAACAAAGAGTTAGCAATTCAATTTTATAATAAATGTGTTGAAGAAGATGCACTCTTGGATAAAGGATGGATCGCCATAACCGATTTCTATTTTAGAGAAAAAAATTATCAAAAGGCACTCTATTATATTGAAAAAGCCATCAATATTGACAGTGAAAATGTACTTTATTGGAAGCGATATGCTAAAATAAGTAGACGACTCAACCTTTTTGAAGAGGCCGAACACGGGTATCGAAGAACCATCGAATTGGGTAATTATGAAATGGAAACATGGTTATCTCGAGGTGATATATTATTAGAGTTAGGCGAATTTGATGCGGCCGTCAACAATCTATTGCAAGCTGCAGAATTCTATCCCGAAAATGCCGAGATTGAATATCGTCTTGCCGGACTATATTACAAACTACTTGAAGACAATAAAGCAGAATTTCACTTGAAAAATGCATTAGACCTGGACGACGAATTTTCGTTAATCATCGAAGAATTATTCCCCAAAGTATTTCGAAAACAAAGGGTTCAACAACTTATAAAAAACCACAAAAGACCTTTATTGTAGTACATTAAAGGAACATTTAAGTTTTGACATGCCCCTTTTTACCAAGCGTATTTACCCAAATAAATAGCTGGACAGATTGAATGCAGACTTCAAATTTTGAAAGACCATTTATTAACTTGGTATTCTAGTGCGTTGATTCGAGTTTTTTCAGACGATTTCTGTATTTTTGAAACTCAATAAACTAACCTTGCCTATGTCATCCCGAAATTTAAAGCAGTATATTCTTATTTCATTAAAAGGTATTGCCATGGGAGCGGCCGATGCGGTGCCTGGAGTCTCGGGAGGAACGATCGCCTTTATTTCTGGAATATATGAAGAGTTAATTACCACCATAGGAAATGTAAACTTTTCATTGATCACAACACTTCGGAAGCAAGGATTCATGGCCTTCTGGAAACAGCTCAACGGAGGGTTTTTAATGGCGTTATTATCTGGGATTATTTTGAGTTTTGTTAGTTTTATGCGACTAGCGAAATATTTATTAGAGCATCATCCCATCCTTATTTGGTCCTTTTTCTTTGGTTTGATCATTGCGAGCATTATTTATGTGGGCAAGCAGATTAAAAAGTGGAATCCACTAGCCATCATTGCTCTGTTGGCTGGAGCCGCTATCGCGTATTTTATAACCACATTACCATCTCTAGGAAGCAATGAAAGTCCATACTTTCTATTTCTTGCCGGAGCCATTGCAATTTGCGCTATGATTCTTCCCGGTATATCTGGATCATTCATTTTAGTCATTTTAGGAGCTTATAAAACACTAAGTGATGCCATACATGACCTTGATGTGAAAAAACTATTACTTTTTGTAGCAGGCGCAGTCGTTGGTCTATTAAGCTTTAGTCGATTACTCAAATGGCTCTTTAAGCATCATGAAAACACCACCCTCGCGCTGCTTACCGGCTTTATTATTGGTTCACTAAACAAAATTTGGCCTTGGAAGGAAACGATTTCCGTTTTTTCAAAGGAAAACGGCGCAGTGATTCCTATTTCTGAAATCTCAGATTATGGCACTCTTTCCGTTTTTCAACAAAACTTACAAGACTTTGAAACCTATAAGGTGACTTTAGAGAAAAGTATCGCCCCTATGTATTATTCTGAAATAAACAAAGGGATTGATCCACAATGGGGATACGCCATATTATTCACGGTAATTGGCTTTCTTACCATATTTATCTTAGAACGTGTTGCCAAAGTAAAAACTGTAAAAGAAGAGAATTAATGACCGAAACTCGCACTATTGGCGACAAAATCTGGTTAGTCCTGAAGGGTCTAGCCATGGGAGCTGCCAATAAGGTTCCTGGAGTTTCTGGTGGAATGGTTGCCTTTGTTGCAGGCTTTTATGAAGAATTTATTTATTCCCTGCAAAAGGTCAATGGAACAGCATTTCGTTTACTCATAAACGGCCGTGTCAAAAGTTTTTGGACTTACATCAATGGGCGGTTTTTAGGTTTACTCATTTTTGGAATGATCATAAGTTATTTTAGCGTTTCTAAATTGCTCGATTATTTTCTAGTGCATTACGAACTGTACGTCTGGAGTGTTTTCTTCGGAATGATAATTGGCTCGGTCTATTATGTTGCTAAAGATTTTGGCCATTGGAATAAAAAATATCTTTTCTATCTACTACTCGGAGCAATTGTTGGCTTAAGTATTAGTTTTCTCGAGCCTGCCAAGCAAAATGACCACCTACTTTTTGTTTTTTTCTGCGGAATTATAGGCGTTAGTGGAATGACCCTCCCTGGGCTATCAGGATCGTTCATACTTATTATATTGGGTAACTATGTACTGCTTTTAGTAGACTCTGTCAATGCATTATACGACACTATCGCCAATATATTTCAAGGAGATTTTAGCTTCACCAGTGACACAGTGAGAATGGAATTATTAGGTGTGTTGGCCATATTTGCCTTGGGCTCCTTAACCGGGTTAGTCACGCTTTCTCACTTTCTGGGATTTCTTTTAAAACGATTTAAAAAGGTGACCTTTGCCGTAATTATCGGTTTTATCACTGGTTCATTAGGTGTTGTATGGCCTTGGAAGAGCAAAGAATTTGAATACGATTCCTCGGGAAATATACTGGTAGATGCCAATGGCCAAGAAATTATACAGGGCTACAGGCGTTTCTTGCCATCAGAATTTTCGCTCGAAACTTTTTTAGTTATTTTCTTTATCATTGTGGGAGTTTTGATAGTTCTCAGTTTAGACTGGTATCAAAAGAAAAAAAATCCAATACATGGCTAAATACGGACTTATAGGAAAAAATATAGGCTATTCCTTTTCCATGGCATTTTTCAGTACAAAATTTGAGCAGGAAAAGAGAAAGGACACCTACCATAATTTTGATATTGAAAGTGTCACTCAGTTAACTCAAATACTAGAATCAGAAAAAGAAATCAAAGGGCTTAATGTCACTATTCCTTATAAAGAAGATGTGATTCCAATGATGGATCGATTGGATAAAGAAGCCAAAAAGATTGGTGCCGTAAATACCATAAAAATACTGAAAGATGGACGTTTGGCGGGCTACAACACGGATCACTATGGATTTGCACAGGCCTTAGCCGGTTTTCTTCCTTTGACGGAAAAGACAGCGTTGATTTTAGGCTCAGGAGGTTCTTCAAAAGCTATTCGATATGTATTGGAAGCCATGGACTTCGATTACAAAATTGTATCTAGAACACCCTCAGACGATAGCTTGCTTTACGAAGATCTTACCCAAGAGATTATGGAACGTCATTGTTTAATTGTCAATTGTACTCCAGTAGGCACCTTCCCAAATGTTCAAGACTGCCCAGACATTCCGTACCAATATATCACGCGAAAGCATATGCTTTTCGACCTCATTTATAATCCTCGCGAAACTGAGTTTTTAAAACGGGGGTTTGCCAAAGGCGCTAAGGTGAGCAACGGTCTTAAAATGCTCGAATATCAAGCAAAAAAAGCTTGGTCTATTTGGAAATCATAAAATAGCCCTTTTATACAGTGAAAGTAGCCATGGCTCTTTGCTATGTGCCCAGTTGTTAGTATCTTTCCCGATACTAGAATTACGAACCTAACATTGAAATATATGTCTGACAAAGAATTGCCAAAAGAAAACGAGGGCGAGCACATAGCAAATGAAGCGGAATCTTTAGATCAATCTGCCCAAAAGGACAATGACCCCCAAGAAAAACCTTCTGAACCCCAAGTTGAGAATGTCGAAGCCGTAGAAGCTCCAGAAACAGCCGTAGAAGAAAGTGTAGACAACATCGTTGCTGATGAACCTTCCGTGGTGGAAACAACATCGGTTGATCCAGAGACGACCGAACCAGAGGTGTCAAAAGACGAAAAAGAAACGGAAGAAACTCCAGCTTCCACCGAAACAGAATCTGAGGAAACTACTGCTGAAGAGAAAACGGCAGAAACTCCAGCTTCCAAGGATACAGATACTGAAGAAACTCCTACTGAAGAGAAAGAGGCGGAAACTCCAACCTCCGAGGATACAAATGCTGAAGAAACCGATTCCGAAGAAGAAAAAGAAGAGGAAGAGGAAAAGGATTACCACGCCCTTACCAAAGAACAATTGATTTCGGAGTTAAAGGAATTATTAGCCGCTAAGTCCATTCAAAATATTAAGAATGAGGTTGAGGAAATCAAAACAGAATTTAATGCCAAATTCGAAGAGGAATTAGAACATAAAAAGGAAGAGTTTTTAGCCGAAGGCGGAAACATCATTGACTTTCATTATACAACTCCGTTAAAAAAACAATTCAACTCTGTTTATTTCGATTACAAAGAAAAACGAAACAGTTACTACCAAAACCTAAAGCGAGACCTCCAAGCCAATTATACGAGGCGTGAAGAACTTATTGAAGAGCTAAAAGGTCTTTTAAATGCAGAGGAAAATATAAATACCACTTACAAACATTTTAAAGACATTCAAGAGCGGTGGCATACCGCTGGCGCCATTCCAAGAGATAAATACAATACCATTTGGAATACGTATCGTCACCACGTAGAGAATTTTTACGATTTCTTACATTTAAATCGTGAATTCCGTGATTTAGATTTCAAACACAATCTCGACAAGAAACTTAAATTTATTGGACGCGCTGAAGAGTTAGCACAGCAGTCCGATATTGGTAAAGCATTTAGAGAACTCCAAATGCTTCACAAAATGTGGAAAGAAGATGTAGGCCCTGTTGCCAAACAACATCGAGAAGAAATCTGGGAAAAATTTAGCGCTGCAACTAAAATTATTCACGACAAGCGCCAAGACTATCTCCAAGACCAAGAGAAACATTTTGAAGTGAATTATGAATTAAAGCAAGCGATTATTCAAAAAATAAATGCGGTTGCTACCAACGCAGGTCAAAATCATAAAGCTTGGCAAAACGCAATTAAGGAAATACAAAAATTGCGGGATGAATATTTCGAAACTGGCAAAGTACCACGTACCAAAGCCAAGGAAATTTGGAATCAATTTAAGGAGTCTACTCGAAATTTTAATAGGGAGAAGAACAGTTTCTATAAAAACCAGAAAAAAGACCAATACAGCAACCTCGAAAAGAAACGAGAGCTTATTAAAATAGCCGAAGAGAATAAGGATAATGACGACTTTAACGTAGTCACTCCGTTGATGAAAAAAATTCAGCAGGACTGGAAATCTATTGGCCATGTGCCTCGCAAGGAAAGTGATAAAATTTGGAAGCAATTCAAGGAAGCTTGCAACCACTACTTTGATAAGGTGCACGCCGAACGCAATGAAGCCAACAAGGAAGAAGTAGCCAACTTTGAAGCCAAGCAACAATTTTTAGATGACCTTTCTAGCATAAAACTAAGCGGTGATGCCGATGCGGACCTGAAGATCATCAAAGAAAAGATTGCCGAATGGAAAGGCCTTGGTCGAGTTCCCATGAACAAGAAAAATATTGAGCGTAAGTTTAATAAAGTCTTAGACCAACTCTTCGGGAAATTGAATTTAGACAAACAACAGTCCGAAATGATCCGCTTTGAGAATAAGCTCAATTCTATGGCATCTGATGAAGATAAAAGACAACTTCAAAATGAAGAGTTCTTTATCACCAAAAGAGTTAGCGAAACGCAAGCAGAAATTAGACAACTGGAGAATAATCTAGGATTTTTTAGACATGCTAAAGATGATAATCCATTAGTGCAAGAGGTACATAAAAATATTGCCCGCCATAAAGAGCAATTGGATGTTTGGAAGTCTAAACTCAGTAAGATTAGATCCCTTCGAAAGAAATAATAGATGATTTCGTGTCCGCTGTGCAAAGAATTTACTTCCCAACAGCTGGAATTTTCACCCCAGTTTTACTCCTGTAACAGCTGCAGATCTGTTTTTCGTAATCCCTCCTATTTTCTCTCTTCGGAACTTGAAAAAGAGCGCTATTTGTTGCATCAAAACAATGTTGAAGATGAAGGGTACCAAGCCTTCGTTTTACCAATGGTCGAGGCCGTTTACAAATCTTTTGACCCTACAAGCCTAGGCTTGGACTTTGGAGCGGGTACTGCTCCGGTAGCCGCGAAACTATTAAGCGACAGCGGCTACGAAGTGAAATTATGGGACCCCTATTTTCATCCAGATACTTCGGTATTGAAAATGACGTATGATTTTGTAATCTGCTGTGAAACAATGGAACACTTCTATGACCCATTGAAAGAATTTCGGTTGATGAAAAGTGTATTGCGAAAGGGAGGCAAAATCTTTTGTATGACCAACTTACTTCCCAAAAAGACTGCGTTCAAAGATTGGTACTATAAAAATGATAAAACCCACGTGTTATTTTATTCCGAAGAAAATCTGAAGTGGATTCAAGGGACAGTTGGTTTTTCTGAAATGACCTTGGAAAATCGCCTCATCGTCTTCAGCATATAAACTGAAAAACACGGAACACTCTCGCTTGAAGGGCATCACTTCAGCTTTTTAGCCTCATTCCAATAGACATCCATTTGGGCTAAGGTCATATCCTTTAAGGCAGTTCCATGCTCCTTTGCCTTCCCTTCCAAATATTGAAAACGCTTGATAAACTTCTTATTGGTGCGTTCCAAAGCACTTTCGGGATCCACTTTGAGAAAGCGGGCATAATTAATCATGGAAAACAAAACATCGCCAAATTCCTGTTCGATTTTTTCGCTGTTGTTTTCGGAAACTTCGTGCTGTAATTCTCCCAACTCCTCTTCTAATTTTTCAAAAACCTGATGGGGTTCTTCCCAGTCAAAGCCAACTCCTGCCACTTTATCCTGAATGCGATTCGCTTTTACCATCGCAGGTAGGGACTTGGGCACTCCTTCCAAAACACTTTGTTTTCCTTCTTTAAGCTTTAAATTTTCCCAGTTTTGTTTCACTTCCTCTTCGTCTGCTACCACAACGTCTCCATAAATATGAGGATGACGAGAAATCAACTTTTCACAAATATCATTTGCCACATCGGCCATATCGAAATGCTTTTCTTCACTCCCTATTCTCGCGTAAAAAACAATGTGTAACAGGAGATCACCCAATTCATTTTTCACTTCGGTCAAATCGTTTTCGAGGATAGCATCACCCAATTCGTAGGTTTCTTCGATGGTGAGATGGCGCAGGGTCTGAATAGTTTGCTTTTTATCCCACGGGCATTGCTCCCGAAGTTCATCCATTATGGTGAGTAAACGGTCAAATGCCTTGAGTTGATCTTGTCTTGAATTCATGCTTCAGAAATATAAAGCAAAGCTACCTTAAAAGGGTTTCAGAAGTGAAAAGAGTTATTAAAAATGATTAACAACGAGGCATAAAAAAGCCCTCCATTTTCGGGAGGGCTCTGTATGTTGTTGAAAGGGACTTACTCTTCCTCTTCGGAAGCATCACCTTCTGCTTCTAGAAATTGGGTCATTCCATTCTTCACGAGCAAATTGTACCATTGCACCACTTTTTTAATATCGCTAGGATACACACGGTCTTCATCATAATCTGGCAATACTTCGAAAAAGTACTCTTCCAATTCATCTCTGGTAGACTTGTGACTTATCGTTTCTTTCCCACCTTCTTTTTCAGAAATTTTAGTAAAGACTTGCCCTAATGGCACCTCTTCGGTCAAAGTGTAAATGGCGATTTCAGAAAGTAGGCTTACATTTTGTCGCGTACTTACTGTTATTTTTTTTCCGTCCGACAGCGATTCGGCCAAGAGACCGGTTCGTGTTTGGGTTTTCAATTGATACAAGCCAGGCTTACCTGAAATGGACAGTATTTTTTCTAAACTCATAGTCTGATTTTCCTTATAACAGCGCCTTCGTTAACTTATTTGAAAGCGGCTGCAAATATCTGGGGTTACTATTATATTTCCAAGCGGATTAACGTTTCTTTTTAGCATTAGGAAAACGCATCTTATAATCTATTTTTACGTTTCCTTTTGAGATATTGGTCAATTTACTTTTTATCAAACGTTTCTTTAGCGGTGATAGTTTATCTGTAAATAGAATTCCTTCCACATGATCATATTCGTGTTGGATAATTCGCGCGGCCATTCCATCTACCGTTTCCTTGTGTTTTTTAAAATTTTCATCTAAATACTCGATGGTCACTGTGTCCTGACGGAACACATCTTCTCGCACATCTGGGATACTCAAACAGCCTTCATTAAATACCCACTCGTCCCCGGTCTCTTCAATAATCTGAGGGTTTATAAACACTCTCTTAAAAGTAGAAACAAATTCCTGTTCTTCTTCGGAAAGGTCTTCATCATCTTCAAATGGTGATGCATCAACTATAAATAGGCGAATTGCCTTGCCTATTTGCGGTGCTGCTAAGCCAATACCATGAGCCGCATACATGGTTTCGAACATACTTTCTATCAACTCATCCAATTTCGGATAGTCTGGAGTAAGTTCTTCGGTTTTCTTTCTAAGTACGGGGTCTCCGTAGGCTATGATTGGGTATATCATTATTTTTTATTCAAATAGTCCTGTAATATAATGGTCGCACTAATCTCATCGACCAATGCTTTGTTTTGACGTTGTCTCTTATTTAATCCGCTGTCGATCATAGTTTGAAAGGCCATTTTACTAGTAAAACGCTCGTCCATTCGCTCCATGTTCATTTCAGGAAAAGCATGATTGAATTTTGTGATAAACTTCAATATATGTTCCTCTACATTAGAATGATTTCCGTCTTTTTGTTTTGGCTCTCCAACAATAACCAAGTCTACAGATTCATTGGCAAAGTATTCCTTTAAAAAAGGCAGTAGTTTACCAGTTTCCACAGTAGTTAAACCGGAAGCAATTAGTTGCAGCTCATCGGTAATTGCGACGCCTGTTCTCTTGGTTCCATAATCTAATGCCAGTAT
>Ga0316205_10005085_pt1 | contig 11092 bp, 11 predicted proteins | sample 3monthpyrite_MG_FD_204941 | JGI IMG/M metagenome (GOLD analysis project Ga0316205, IMG submission 204941) | Microbial mat bacterial communities from mineral coupon in-situ incubated in ocean water Damariscotta River, Maine, United States -... | ecosystem: Environmental > Aquatic > Marine >...
TGATCAGTTTGCACCATTGACAGATAAGATTAAACAAGCGATTAAAAAGCTATCAGATAAACCTGTTCGTTTTATGATCAATACCCATTGGCATTATGATCATACAGGAGGTAACGAAAACCTAGGAAATGATGGAGTGGTAATCGTTGCTCATAACAATGTTAGGGAAAGAATGAGTAAAGATGGTTTTATTAAGGCTTTTAATAAAAAAATACCAGCGGCAACGAAACTAGCATTACCGGTTATTACCTTTAATGATACGGTTAATTTTCATTTAAATAATCTTGATATAAATGTAATTCATCAGAGCAATGCACATACTGATGGGGATAGTATTGTTTTATTTAAGTCAGCGAATGTTATTCACATGGGCGACACATTTTTTAATGGCTTATACCCATTCATTGATGGCTCCAGTAAAGGTAGTGTAAACGGTATGATAAAAACGGCTGATTATGTACTGTCTATAAGTGATGAAAAAACAAAGATTATTCCTGGACATGGACCTTTAGGAGACAAAAAGTCCTTAAAAGTCTTCCGCTCTATGTTAATCACTGTAAGAGACCGTATGCAAAAACTAAAAGATCAAGGTAAATCAATAGATGAAATTATTGCTTTAAAACCTAATGCGGATCTCGATAAAGCCTGGGGTGAAACATTTTTGAACCCTGAAATGTTCTTAAAAGTTCTGTATTCAGCTATGCCATAATGATTAATAGAGGTCATTCTTGATATTAATATCCTGGATGACCTTGTTAAACTCAGCTTATGTATATAACCGAAAACTTGATTCAAGGTAAGGTTCTACATTAGAAATGCCTCTTCAGGCAGGTGCTTGAATTCTTCTTCAACAACTAAATCAAATAGATTATCTAAGGTTTGTACCTGTTTTAGATCAGGTTGACTGCCATCAAAATAATCAGCAATCGCATCTGCCAGTAAAACTTCCTGATTAGAGCTCATTCTAAGATCAGATCGTAAGTTAAGGCTTAATTTAATTTCATTCTGTTCAATATCGAATATATCTTCAATGATTGAATTCAGGCTCATAGCCATTAAGGCTTTTACAGTGCCAAGTTCATTCAGATCTTTAATTTTTATGCACATGATTAGTCTCCGTAGCAGTGTATGCGTCAGTATATAATCATTTGCTAATATATGTATTTGACATATATTAATTAATTATAGGCATGAAATACCTAAATAATTGTATTTTTGATGATTTCAGCGGAATGTCTGGTACTAATGTTAATATTAAGAATATGGACAATAAGATCAATTCCCCCTGTATACGTAATTGCTGCCTGGATAAGAGGGATATATGTATTGGCTGTGGCCGTACTTTAGAAGAAATTAAAGGCTGGCAAGCTGCTACAAAGAGTGAAAAGATGGATATTTTAGAAAAATCTGCAAAAAGGAGAAAACCCTTAAGTTTAAGTGATTATGAAATTAGAAAATAAGTTCAGTTTATTGTTATTTCTATTAATAAGTGTGTGTATCTACTCTAATTCCCACGCTAATGAGATTCGAGTCGTATTAATAGGTGATTCAACAGTCACTGATTATGAGGGTTGGGGCCAAGCATTTGCAGGGCGCTTTAATTCAAGTGTGAAAGTATATAATTTTGCTGTGGAAGGGCGAAGCTCTAAAAGTTATTATAATGAAAAAAGACTTTTTAATGCGTTAAGTGTTGAGCCTCATTACGTATTTATACAATTTGGGCATAATGATCAGCCTGGTAAAGGCAAAGAAAGGGAAACAGATCCAGCAACAACTTTTCGTGATTATCTCAAACTATATATAAGCGCAGTGACAAGGTCAGGTGCACAGCCTGTGCTTATTAGTTCATTAACACGACGTAATTTTGATAAGAATGGCATTATACAAACTAGCCTTACACCATGGGCAGTGGCGACAGCTGAGGTCGCAAAGCAAGAAAATATAGCATTTATTGATTTGCATACTGCTAGTGTTAAATATCATAATAATATTGGTTATGATGCGAGTATGAAATTTAATGTGTATGAAAATGATACAACTCATATCAATAAGTTTGGTGCTGAGCATATAACAGATTTAATAATTAAAAAAATGAATATGAGTGGAATAGAATTGTCTCGTTACATAAGATAATATTCTTGAACAATAAAGACTTGTCTGTGGCTTGTTAAACTTAGTTAATTAATGCGATGGAAATAATCAGTTAATAATGGAAGCAAAATTACTCGATTCGGTAAATACTATTCAAACACCAGAAGGTGTTGATATTCATCTTAGAGTTGCAGGTATATGGCCGCGTAGTGTCGCCTGGATTATAGATCTATTAATTAGAGGTCTATTATATGCTTTGTTGGCGGTAGTAACTGCAGTGCTAGGTGATTTTGGTACGGGTCTGATGTTAATCGGATTTTTCACTATGGAATGGTTTTATCCTGTTTTATTTGAAGTGTTTAATAAAGGCATGACACCGGGTAAAAAACTTTTGAATATTCAGGTTTTAAATAGTGACGGAACCCCGGTTGGTTGGTCACCTTCTATGTTAAGAAATATTCTTAGAACAGTTGACTTCTTGCCGTTTTTCTATGGACTGGGGTTTGCTTCAATGTTATTGAATGATAAATTTCAGCGGCTCGGGGATTTAGCTGCAGATACGATTGTCGTTTACGTTAATAATTCTACAGGTATTTCCAGTATACCTGAACAATCCGCTATTAAACCTGCGTATGATTTAAACCTTAAAGAGCAACAGTCAATTATTCGTTATGCAGAACGTTCACAACAACTTTCTGATGAGAGAATGCAGGAACTGGCTGAAATTTTAAATTCACTAGACATACCAGAGCATAGAATGACTAAAGATAAGTTGTTGGGGATTGCCAATGGATTGATAGGGCGAAAATGAAACAAAGTGAATTTGAAAAAAAATATGAATTATTCTGGAATGAACTCGAAAATAAGCTTGTTACAAATGATAAGTCTATATCTAATAATAGTACACTAGACAAAAAATCTAGCAGTATCAAAAAAAAGAGATCTAAAGATTCAGATCTAGGTGAGGCATTTCCTGAAGATTATCGATTATTATGTCATCATCTTTCGTTGTCACGTTCAAGGCATTACAGCCCTTTATTAGTTGAACGATTAGAAAAACTCGTTATTAATGCTCATCAAATATACTACAAACGAAAAACACATATGTTAGCAGCAGTGTTGATATATTTTACCTCTGGATTTTCTCAGTCTGTTAGAAAAGAATGGCGTTGGGTTTTATTATCATCAGTTTTATTCTTTGGTGCCTTTTTTGGTATGTTAGTAACATTACAGTACTACCCAGATATGGTGTATACAGTGATTTCAGGAGAGCAGTTAGCTGAAATGGAATCGATGTATGATCCATCACTAGATAAAATCGGACGTGATAGAAATTCTGATACTGATTTTCAAATGTTCGGTTTTTATATTTTTAATAATACAGGTATTGGATTGAGGACATTTGCAAGTGGCTTAATTTTTGGAATTGGTTCGGTATTAACACTTGTTTTTAATGGCTTAACAATTGGTGGTGTAGCAGGGTATCTGACATTTATAGGTTATAGCTCTACTTTTTGGCCTTTTGTCTCCGGGCATAGTGCAATGGAGTTGACGGCTATTGTATTATCAGGGGCTGCGGGATTTAAACTGGGGTTTTCAATAATTAGCCCTGGAAGAAAAAGTAGGATTCGATCGTTAGTAGATAGTGCGCGTGATGCCGTATATATGATGTACGGTGTTGCCACGATGTTTATCATAGCTGCTTTTATTGAAGCTTACTGGTCATCAATGTCTGATATACCATCTGTTGTTAAATATACAGTTGGAATAGTTAACTGGTTGTTGCTAATTACATATTTTGTTGTGTTGGGTCGTAAACGTGCAATTAGATAAAATTATTATCGCACTAAGGCAACGCACACCCTGGGAGGCAATGGATCTAGGCGTAATGGTGATGCGTAAACTATGGCCAGTAATATTACTGCCCTGGTTAGTATTGATGTCGTGTGTATTATTGTTTGTTATTTTTGCAGAGTATCAGGGTTTTTTGTTTTTTTCAGGCTTTTTTATGTGGCTTATTAAGCCTGTTTATGAAAGTATGATTTTACATATTATTAGTCGTGGAATATTTGGTGAATATTTAAGTGCATCTGATGTTTATTCTTCAAAGTGGGAATGGTTAAAAACAGGACTACTAACATCTTTTCTGTTCTGGCGTTTATCCCCGTCCCGATCTTTTAATATGCCGGTTCATTTGTTAGAAGGTCTGTCTGGTTCTAAGCGTAAACAACGACTTGAGTCTTTGCATCGTGTAGCCGGTTCTCATTCAATGGGTTTAACAGTTATTGGTGTACATTTTGAGTATGTTGTTATATTGACTCTTTATGTATTGATATTTTTTATAGCACCAGAATCAACCACTGAATATTTTAAATCTGTAGTAGATAATAGCAATGATCAAACATTATGGGTTGTAATGGGGTCTGTTATCTATGCTATAACACTATTTATTCTTGAGCCTTTTTATGTGGCATCAGGTTTTATGTTATATCTAAATCGAAGGACGCAATTAGAAGGATGGGATGTTGAGCTTGATTTTAGAAAACTAGCTCAGAGAATTGATGATCAAGGGTCTATTGCTAATCAAACTATGGATAAGTCTCGTGATTAGAAATATATTGTTATTTACGACTTTATTCATCAATAGCTTTAATAATGCTTATTCAGATGAAGCAAAAGATGAAGAACCGATTGATAAAAGGCCAGAAGTTAGCCAAAGCCGTAAAGATATAGATGATTCAAAAATAGTTATATCTGAAATAATGTCTGATAAACCATTTGTTTTTATTAAAGAAGAGAAAATATGGAATTTTGAAACAGATCAAAAACAAGACCCGGAATTAAATCCCGACATGGCCTGGTTAACAGGCTTGGTAAGTTTTTTTACAATGTTAATTGAGGCCGTATTATGGGTTGTGCCACTAATTGTTGTGTTTTATTTATATAAATACAGGGATTACTGGTTGAATTTGATACAGGGAAATTCGCTGAAAAAAGATAGTACAGATTTACCTCAAACATTATTCGGGCTCGATATTAGACATGAAAGCTTGCCAGAAAATATAGAAAAAGCGGCCAGCTTACTATGGCAGGAGTCACATCATAGAGAGGCAGTCAGTTTATTATATAGAGGTGCTCTTGCCGCTTTATTCAAACAATATCGGTTTGATTTACCAGCGGGCGCTACTGAACATGATTGTATTCGTCAACTTGAATCAAGTTCAGCTAAAGTAAAGGTTTCAACTAATGAAAAAACTCAATCAGACATAAGTCAACGTACTGATCAGTTTAAAAAATTGACTGATGTTTGGGTGAGTGTGGCATATGCGCATCGCTTGCCTGATAAAGTCGTATTCGATGAAGTTTGTAACAACTGGAATCATTATTTTTCTGAAGATGGTGTGCATGAATAATGTCCATTGATGATAAAAAAAACACATCTAATATTCTGGTTTATTCTGTCGTGGTATTAACAACTATTGCGTTGGCTCTGTGGTTATATTACAAACTTGATTATCGACTGGTAGAAAAAGACCAGGGTTATCAGGGTGAAGCTAAAAGTAATCCTTATCTTGCAGCAGAGTTCTTTCTTCGAAGAATGGGACAAAAATCAGAAAAAATTAAATTATTTACTGACAAACAAACTGTATTAAATTCAAGTGATACTCTTTTAATACCCAGTGTGCGTCTTGCTTTTGATCGCCGCCGTTCGACTGATATGCTTGAATGGGTGGGTAAGGGTGGGCACTTAATCATTACAGGACAACCTGATGCTGAAACAAATACAGGTCAACGTGACTATATATTAGAAACATTGGGATTATATATAGAAAGGAAGTCATTGGGTGAAGATACAGAGCCCTACGAAGAGCCAGTAAATATTGCAATATATGATGAAGATGATTTCTGGCAGGTTGATTTTGATGATTATTTAGTTATCTCTAATACTGCACAATTCAAGTCTGAAATACTCTGGACAGTTGAAGAAGATGAAAGAATTCATGCTATTCAGCTAGTGGTTGGCAAAGGTCGGATCACATTATTATCTGATTTAAGAATCTTTAGAAATGATTATATTGAGAGTTATGATCATGCTGCTTTCTTACTATCACTTGCTAGTGATCAATTGGAATTTTCAGAAACGGGTGTTTTTTATTATTCTTTATTTGAAGATAGAATATCACTGTCTCAATGGTTATGGAAAAATGCAAAACCTTTGATGCTTTCCATTATTATTTTTATAACTATTTTTTTATGGATGTTAATTCCCAGGTTTGGGCCATTAATTAATATTCATCTGCCTATAAGGCGACAATTTCTGGATCACTTAAGAGCTTCTGGGAATTATCATTGGAGGCAGGGGCATTATAATCGCTTACTGTTGGAAGTCAGAAAGCAACTCAGTCATAAAGTTAAATTGAAATATCCTGAATGGTCCGGTCTAAGTAAACATGACCAGATTTTACATTTCGTGGAAATTAGCAAAATTGAAGAATTGGTTATTGAAAATGCCTTGTTTGATAATGATGTAGAGCAGGCAAATGATTTTATTAAAAAAGTTAAGATACTTGAAAAATTGAGGAAAAGTTTATGAGTACAGAAGATAATCAGGTAGAACAAGTACAATCGACTGTTAATGAACAAACTGACTCACAACTTATTCAGCAGTTAAAACAACAGATAAATGATGTTTTTATTGGTCAGGTTGATGTTGTTGATCAGGTTATGGTTGCTCTTCTGGCAGCTGGACATGTTCTGGTTGAAGGAGTTCCTGGTCTTGGTAAAACTTTATTAGTACGTTTGTTAGCTAAATCTATAAATGGTCAATTCGCAAGAATCCAGTTCACGCCTGACTTAATGCCAAGTGATATTACCGGGCATATTATGTTTGATAATGAAACTAATAAATTCCGTGTGCGTCGAGGTCCGGTATTTACTAATCTTTTACTGGCAGATGAAATCAATCGTGCGCCTGCTAAGACCCAGTCAGCTTTATTAGAAGTTATGCAGGAACACCAGGTTACACTTGAGGGTAAGGCTATGCCAGTGCCTGAGCCATATCTGGTAATGGCTACTCAGAATCCAATTGAACAGGAGGGTACTTATCCATTACCAGAAGCACAACTGGACAGATTTATTATAAAAATTAAAATTGATTATCCTCAGTTAGATGATGAGCATCTCATGGTTAAGGCGGTAACAACAAATCAGGTTGGAGACCAATTCTCAATTAACAATGTAGACAAACAATTTAATCCGCAAGATATAATCAGATTACAAAAACAGTGTGCAGAAGTATCAGTTGATGACGCTGTATCGAGTTATGCTGTTGCTATAGTTAGAAAAACACGTGACTGGCCAGGTATTTCAAATGGAGCGGGCCCGAGAGGCGGAATTGCTATTGTGCGTTGTGCTCGAGCTTATGCGTTTATGCAAGGACGTGACTTTGTCACACCTGATGATATTAAAACAGTTTCGCTTCCAGTTTTGAGGCATCGAATTATTTTATCTCCTGAAATGGAATTGGAAGGTATGGATACAGATAGGGTTATATTGGCATTATTAGAGAAAGTTTCGGCACCTCGAAACTAAAAGCTATATATATTCCTGATTGATTATGAAGTTTATTAAATTCAAACCAGCTCCTCGTTTAATACATTTAATGATTGTATTAGTCGTTATGGGGTTAATCTCAAGTATCTGGCAGGAGACTGAAATTTACTGGGGAGTATTTGCTTTTATTGTTCTGTTGTTTTCATTGTCTGATCTTTGGATGGTTTATAAAACACCACCACCAAAGATAAAACGAAGTTTAACTGGAACCTTGTCGGTAGGTATTAAACATCAAGTTAAACTATCGGTAACGAATATTTATCAGTCGTCAATAGTCGTCGATATTTATGATCACTTCCCGGAACAAACACATGTTGAAGGCTTGCCGAGAAGACTTTTATTAGATAAAAATGAAACAGCTGAATTAACTTATTTTTTAAAACCTCTTAAACGTGGAATGTTATATCTTGAAAAATTAGAATGCCTTGTTACTTCACCATATGCCATCTGGCATTACGCACATAGCATACCGGTTTTTGATGAAATTCGTGTTTACCCCAACTATGCACCTGTTATTGAGTATGCATTACTAGCTACAGAAAATCACTTAAGTTTAATGGGAATACTAAAACACAGGCGTCGTGGTCAGGGTATGGATTTTCATCAATTACGTGAATTCAGGGAAGGCGATAGTTTAAAACAAATTGACTGGAAGGCATCATCTCGAATGCGCAAAATGATTGCTCGTGAATATCAGGATGAACGAGATCAGCAAATCATTGTAATGATGGACTGTGGACATAGAATGCTTGCACAAGATGGTGATTTATCGCACTTTGATCATAGTCTAAATGCCTTGTTACTTTTAGCTTATGTTGCTTTAAGGCAGGGTGATTCTGTCGGCGTCTCTACATTTAGTCATGAAGATCAGCGGTGGGTTAAACCAGTCAAAGGCGTTGCCAATATCAACTCACTGCTTAATGGTGTTTTTGACCTACAACCTGGCTCAGCAGCACCCGACTATACATCAGGCGCTCGTGACCTTGTTATACGTCAACGTAAACGCTCACTAGTGCTTATTCTCACTAATCTTAGAGATGATGACTGTGATGATTTAACGGCTGCAGTACATTTGCTTAAAAAATATCATAAAGTGGTTGTTGCCAGTCTGCAAGAACAGGCTATAAACGATAGACTGGATCAACCAGTAATAAATTTACAGGATGCTTTAACCGTCGCTTCAACACATGCATATCTCTCAAAACGGGAATTACTGGTTAGGCAGTTACGTAATAGCGGCATTAATACACTTGACGTTGTACCTCAGGAGCTCGCCCTTGCTTTAACAAATACGTATCTGGATTTAAAAACATCTGGGCAAATATAAGATCAGTAGAATTATATTCGAACCATAAAATATGTATTTATATGTATATTCTATTTCATTACTGGTTTAAATTTTGAAGCTCAACTTGAAGCAATGCTGTAATATCTAATATATGAGTGAAAATAATCAAATAGAGCGAATTAGCTGGTCGCAAATTTTCAAAACGGCTAAATCCTATAAGCGTAGTTTATGGCAGGCTAATTTGATCGCCATATTTGCAGCAGCACTAAGTGCTCCAGTACCTATGTTAATGCCTTTATTAGTTGATGAGGTTTTATTAAATAAACCTGGTTTCCTGATAGCGGCAATGAACAATATAGCTCCTGAGAGTTGGTGGAGTCCTGCATTTTATATTATCACTATAATGTTTCTTACAATTGCGCTACGTTTATTCTCTATGATGTTAGCAGTTTGGCAGACCTTCAAATTTACTCAGATTGCTAAAGAAATTACGTATCAAATTCGCTTAAAGTTATTGTCTAAACTTCAATTTGTATCGATGTCTGAATATGAAACTCTGGGCAGTGGAACTGTAGCCTCACATCTTGTTACAGATGTTGAGGCGGTTGATGCCTTTATTGGTACTGCGTTAAGTAAATTTGTTGTTGCCGTATTATCTATTGTTGGTGTTGCAGTCATATTGTTATGGATACACTGGCAACTTGCTCTGTTTATATTGGTAATGAACCCTGTCGTTATTTACTTTACTACTGTTCTTGGGCGACGCGTAAAGCATTTAAAGAGACGGGAGAATTCAGCTTTTGAGTTATTTCAGCAATCCTTAAGTGAAACACTCGATGGTATTCATCAGATTCGTTCAGCAAATAGAGAACGTCATTACATACAGCGAGTAATTGATAAAGCACGGGGAATTAAGACACATTCGTCATCATTTAGCTGGAAAAGTGATGCGGCTAATCGCGTTTCATTTTTTGTTTTCTTAATGGGATTTGAGGTTTTCCGTGCAGTTAGCATGTTGATGGTTATCTTTTCTGACCTCTCTATTGGTCAGATGTTTGCTGTTTATGCCTATCTCTGGTTCATGATGTCACCCGTACAGGAAATTCTCAGTATGCAATACAGTTATTATTCTGCTAATGCTGCGATAAGTCGTTTAAATGATTTATTGAAACTTGATGTCGAACCGCAGTATGCACATGTAAGTAACCCCTTTGAAAATGAAGAAAGTGTTAGTTTACGTGTCGATAATATTCACTTCAGTTATAAGAAAGATGAGCCAATTTTAAACGGGCTTACACTCGAGATTAAAGCTGGTGAAAAAGTCGCAATTGTTGGTGCAAGTGGTGGCGGTAAATCAACGCTTGTTCAAATATTGCTGGGTATGTATACACCATCTGCAGGCAAATTATTTTTTGGAGGTGTAGAAGTCACTAAAATCGGTTTAGATGTTATTAGAGAAAATGTCGCAACAGTATTACAACACCCTGCTTTATTTAATGACACTGTTCGAAATAATATAAGTTTGGGCAGGGAATATAAAGATGTTGATATATGGTCTGCACTAGAAGTGGCTCAATTAAAAGACACTGTTGAGGGTTTACCCAATCGGTTAGATACCATTATAGGACGTAATGGTGTTAGATTATCTGGTGGTCAGAGACAACGAATAGCTGTCGCTCGACTGGTTTTATCTAAACCGAAAGTTGTTATTTTAGATGAGGCTACGTCTGCACTTGATACCGATACAGAATCTAAATTACATCAAGCAATGCAGGCATTTTTAAAAAATAGAACTACTCTAATAATTGCACATCGATTAAGCGCTGTTAAACAGGCTGACAGGGTGTTTGTGTTTGAAGATGGTCAGGTTATTGATGAAGGTATTCATGATGATATGGTGCAAAGAGATGGGGTTTATAAACAGCTTTATGGCGCTCATACCGAGTAGTGAAAAGACATGATTGATGAGAGAAAATTATGATTAGAATTGGTCACGGTTATGATGTTCATGGTTTTGAAGAAGGTGATCATGTCATTCTTGCTGGTGTGAAAATACCCTATCATAAACAGTTTAAGGCTCATTCTGATGGTGATGTTTTA
>Ga0316205_10005086_pt1 | contig 11091 bp, 9 predicted proteins | sample 3monthpyrite_MG_FD_204941 | JGI IMG/M metagenome (GOLD analysis project Ga0316205, IMG submission 204941) | Microbial mat bacterial communities from mineral coupon in-situ incubated in ocean water Damariscotta River, Maine, United States -... | ecosystem: Environmental > Aquatic > Marine >...
TTCCATTTTTAGCGCTGATAGAAACAAAATGACCGGCGTTGGTTATAGCCAGGTTTCGTATCAAACGAAAAATTATTCGGGATCTTTTAATCAAACGCAAGCCACGGAAAAAAAGCAGCCGTTTCGATATACTGTAGAATCGTCACAAGGGTTGGGTGCGCAACAAAGTGACACTGTTTCAAACAAGAGTGTTTCAAACAAGAGTGCTTCAAATAATAAATTGCGGTTAAGTAATGGCGTGTGGATCGTTTTAGATCAGCAAAACGCTTTTTTGATCGACGAACAAGAATTTTTATTTAACCATTTGTCTTATTTAATTCATGCTGACTGTCTTTCTGAACAACTTGTTGAGCAGAGCAAGCCACTGCTATTTCCGCAAAAAATCAATTTGGATACTGCGCATTTAGAAGCATTTGAAACGCTAAATAATGTGCAAAAGATAGGTTTTGTCTTTGAACCTATTGATGATGAATCTATTTTACTAAAACAAATTCCGAGTTGGTTGGCGAGTGTTGATAAACAAATAATATTTGGTTGTTTTCCAGAATGGGTTGAGGTTTTCTCTGATGGGAATGTTGATGTGGGAATTAAAAAGATATATCAAGCGTTAGAGAAATTATCTGCAGATATGTTCGATTTTTTGTTGCAACAAAGTCAACCACTCAATCCAAATTCAGCAATCAAACAAATCACAGCTGAAGCCGCTGCCAATTTATTTGGACAAAATAGCTTTGTAAATAATCCATCCGCATGAAAATAGAAAATACCAAAGCGCCAATTATTTTTTTAATGGGACCAACCGCGAGTGGGAAAACAGCTTTGGCGATCGATCTTTATCAAGGATCGATGACTAACAGCTCTGATCAATGTTCGAATTACGAAATTATCAGCGTCGATTCTGCGATGGTTTATACTCAAATGAATATCGGTAGCGCTAAACCCAGTGATAGAGAATTAGTGTTAGCGCCGCATCATTTAATCGATTTTGTCGATCCAAAGGAAAGTTATTCTGTATCGCAATTTTGCGATGATGCAAAATCACTAATTAATGAAATTCATAATAGAGGAAAAATACCGCTACTAGTTGGCGGTACGATGCTTTATTTTAAAGCACTAAAAGATGGTCTAGCGGACATGCCGCAAACGGATGAAAAAATTCGTCAGCAAGTTAAAACCGAGCTTGATGAAAAAGGATTAGAATTTTTACATCAACAATTAGAAAAAGTTGACCCAGAAACCGCCGAACGTTTACACATTAATGATAGTCAGCGAATAACTAGGGCGATTGAAGTTTTTCGGATGACTGGCAAGCCTTTGTCGGTTTGGCATTTTCAACAAAAGCAACAAGCATTGGTTAATCCGCTTTTATCAATAGCACTTGCGCCACAAGATCGAAAAATTCTGCATCAGCGTATCGAAAAGCGATTTGAGCAAATGATTGAAGCTGGTTTTTTAGATGAGGTGGCTAGTTTGTATTATCGGGGCGATCTTAATCTTGATTGTCCGTCAATGAGATGCGTTGGCTATCGTCAAATTTGGCAATATATGGATGGCAAGTTGTCTCTTAGCGAAGCGCAAGAACGTGCCATTATAGCGACACGTCAATTAGCCAAAAGACAGTATACTTGGTTGAGGAGTTGGCCGGACATTCAGTGGTTTGATCCGATCAATAAGCAAGAGTTAAGCGAAGTTAAATTGCTTATTGACTCTTTCGTTAAGCAATAATTCTCTTGTTTTACATATCAAGGATCTAATTGAACTTGGTGACATTTTATCCAGTTGTAAACTTTTTTGTCAAATATTAGATATTTGGAATGTATAGAAGGCATTTTTGTCCAGCTTATCCGTTAAAATAGCCATTGGATCTTTTACTTTTGCTTTCAGATCAACTAGATTATTTCGCAACCAAGGATTGAACTTATTGAGGTCTATCCCCATCTAACTGGATGAACCTGGATTATCAGCTGATGGACAAGTTGATAGGACATTGAGTTTATGGTGACGAATTTTTAGCAGAATATTATTTTAACTGCTAAAATAGTAAGCGGAATCTATAGTTTTAGGTGACAGTTCTAGGTTATCAGGCTTAACTTGTAAGTGTTATAAACAGTCAGTTTGGCTATTTCACTTGAATGTAAAGTCGATGTAAGTATACATGGAAAGTGTTTAACGAAGTTTGCTAATCAGTCTGCAGGCTTTCCTTTAAACCTAATGTGCGAGTGATCGCTTTAGATTATGAGCAAATTAGGCAATATAGCAATAATGAGCTTAGTCGGGTCTTTATAATTCAGTTGACTGCAGTGACTGTCTTTTTAATTGATTCAGGTCTAACAAAGAAAAAGAAAAAGGAGACTATTATGTCAAAAGGGCAATCATTACAAGACCCTTACTTGAATGCACTACGCCGAGATCACATTCCGGTGTCTATCTTTCTAGTTAACGGGATCAAATTACAAGGACAAATTGAGTCATTTGACCAGTTTGTCGTTCTACTTAAGAATACAGTCAGCCAAATGGTATACAAGCACGCCATTTCGACCGTTGTTCCAGCAAAAAATGTGAAATTACCACATGCCGATGCGGAAAATGGTTCTAAAGGTGAAAATGCTGGTAATTATTAGTTGCAGTTGTTGCAACTAGTAGACGAAAGCAGAACAAAGAAATCTTCAGGTCAGGCTTAGTGGTTGCCACTGTAGCCTGATTTTTGGTGTCTGAAAGGTTATTTTTTGAACATGCGATATAATCTAAGCCATCTATCTTTCATAAATATAGGTCATAAATCTTTTGTTTGATCGTCATTCTGGCGGCGAAAATGCTGTCTTAGTCCACATCGAATTACCCGACTCACACCACCAGGAAGATCGAGATGAATTTGTCGATCTAGTGGTGTCCGCTGGATTATCGATAAAAGCGATGGTGGGTGGAAGTCGGCAACGCCCTCATGCTCGCTATTTTATAGGTACAGGGAAAGCAGAAGAAATCAGGCAAATAGTTGAAGATCAACAAGCCGATGTGGTTTTGTTTAATCATCGACTCAGCCCTGCTCAGGAAAGAAATATCGAGCGTTTAGTTTGTTGCCGTGTAATCGATAGAACGGGTTTAATTTTAGATATTTTCGCCCAACGAGCGCAAACTCATGAAGGTAAACTCCAAGTAGAGTTAGCTCAGCTGCGGCATTTATCGACTCGCTTGATTCGCGGTTGGACTCATCTTGAAAGACAAAAAGGCGGGATCGGCTTGCGAGGTCCTGGGGAAACTCAACTAGAAACCGATAGACGATTGTTAAATGATCGGATCAAAAATATCCGAAAACGTTTAGATAAAGTTGAGCGGCAAAGAGAACAAAGTCGGCGCGCCAGAAAACGGGGTAATATTCAAACGGTCGCCTTGGTTGGTTATACCAATGCAGGTAAATCGACCATATTTAACCAATTAACCAACGCTGATGTATACGCAGCCGATCAGCTTTTTGCAACCTTAGATCCAACTCATCGTCAAATTGAACTGGTTCCAGGGCAACGAGTGATCCTTTCCGACACGGTGGGATTTATTCGTCATTTACCGCATGATTTAGTGGCTGCATTTAAGGCGACCTTACAAGAAAGCCGTCAGGCTGATATTTTGTTACATATCATCGATGCATCAGATATTAGAAAAGAGGACAATATAGAACAAGTTTATCAGGTACTCGAATCCATCGGTGCTGGAGATGTGCCGGTCATCGAAGTGTACAATAAAATTGATCAACTCAAGCAAGTCAATCCGAAAGTAGAGTCTGAAACAGACGGTAACGGAATGGCTGCTTCTGGCTCTAAGAATCGTTCTAATGAAGTGACCAATAAAGTTTGGTGTTCAGCGAAAACAGGCGAAGGATTAGATCTGCTGTTACAGACAATCAGTCAGCAGCTCGAAATTGAGTGGTTAGACTTGAATTTATTGATTTCGCCCCAAGATTTAGATATCCGTAGTGAGCTCTATGATCTGCATGTGATTACGAGTGAATCAGCAACAGAAAATGGCGATACGGAGCTACAAATTAAGATTGACGCGGCAGATTGGCGCAGGTTGAATCGGCAAACTAATAAACGTTTGCAACAAAGTTGTTTAGGCGAAATTCCCGACTTTTCGGAGGTTGATGACTAGCCTTTGAAAGTTATATTCATTAAGATGAAGAAATATTACAAGTATTAAACGAATTTAATTAAATCCATAAATTGGAGAACCATATGGCTTGGAATGAACCAGGTAATAATGACAATAAAGACCCGTGGGGCAATCGCAAAAAGCAGGATGGACCACCAGATTTAGATGATCTGGTAAAGAAAATAGGTGCATTTTTTGGTGGTGGTAAAGGAAAAGGCGGAGGTGGAGGTTCCTCAGGAAGTATTAAGGGGTTCGTTTCAATAGGGATAGTTGTGTTTGGCGTCATCTGGGCTGCGTCAGGTATTTACACTATCGATGAAGCGGAGCAAGGCGTTATTCTGCATTTGGGAAAAAATGATCGCACTGTCGGTGCCGGATTGGGTTGGATTCCAACAGGAATAGAAAAGCTCATCAAAGTTAATACTGATCAAATGCGAAGTACCGATATTCAAGGAATTATGCTCACCAAGGATATTAATATAGTTGAAGTTGATATTGGGATCCAATATCAAGTGGCTGATCCAGAAGACTATTTGTTTAAGCTTGGAAACGTAGAAGATACATTGGATCAAGCTTCTGAAAGCGCGCTTCGTCAAGTGGTTGGTAGTGCTAATGTTGATGCTATTTTGACTACCGATAAAGAAAGAATTCAAGACGAGTTAAAAGTCGAGCTGGATCAAGTTCTAGCTCAATATAAAAGTGGATTAAGTGTACGAACTGTTACTCTTAAAAGAGTTCGTCCACCGAGAGAAGTTAACGAGGCTTTTGAAGAAGTTAACCGAGCTGCTCAAGATGCAAAAAGAGAAATACAAAACGCGGAAGCCTATCAAAACGAAAAATTGCCATTAGCTAAGGCAGAAGCAGAAAAAATGAAGCAACAAGCCAATGCATATAACGCAACTATTTTAGCGAAAGCAAATGGTGAGGTTGCTCGTTTTAAACAGTTATTGCCGCAATATATTGCAGCACCAGAAGTTACTCGAACTCGTCTATATATTGAGGCAGTAGAGGAGGTTATGTCTAATTCAAGTAAGATAATGATTGACACTAAAGGTGGTAATAACATGATATATCTACCATTAGATCAGATTATGAAGAAAAATCAGGAGAATAATAATGTCAAATAAAGGTCTATTTAGCATCATTGTTCTGATAGCTGTTGTGGTAGTGGCTTCTAAATCAATCTATATCGTTGAAGAAACGGAAAAAGGTTTAATCCTTCGTTTCGGTAAGGTACTTAGAGATGCGGAAAAACAGCCCGAAGTTTATTCACCGGGATTACACTTTAAAACACCATTTGTTGATACGGTTGTATTAATCGATACGCGAGTTCAATTGATGGATGGGACTCCTGATGTATTTACCACCCAAAATAAAGAGTTTTTGGATGTTGATACCTATGTCCAGTGGAAAGTTAACGATTTTGCGAAATTTTATATTAGAACCAACGGTAATTTTAGAAAAGCCGAAGGATTTATTGAGGGTTTTGTCGATAATGGTTTAAGAAACCAATTTGGTAAGCGAACTTTAGAGCAAGCGATCTCTGGTGAAAGAGAAGAGTTGATGGGTGATATTAGGACATTCGTTAATTCAAAAGTTCCAGAGTATGGTTTGGAAGTAGTTGATATCAGGGTTAAAAAAGTCAACTATACCTCTAGAGTCCTAAAAAATGTTTATGAGCAGATTATTTCAGAAAGAAGGGCGCAAGCTAAACTGATCCGCAGTGAAGGTAAACAGGAAGGTAACATTGTTAAGGCGAAAACTGATGCCAATGTGTTAAGAACGCTTGCAGAAGCTGACGAGTATTCGAGAACTGTTCGAGGAAAGACCGATGCAGATGCGGCTAAGATCTATGCTGATACTTATAACAAAGACCCTGAGTTTTATGCTTTCTTGAGAAGTATTGATGCATATAAGGCATCGTTTGATACCAAAGGCGACATTTTAGTTGTCAGTCCTGATAGTGATTTTTTCAAGTATTTAAAGAGTTCTGACGGAAAAAGCAAGTAAAGCAAATTTTCGTTTTTACTTTAGGTCAATATCACAACAATGACGCTGTGCAATTTGCACAGCGTCATCTCCTTTCTAAATAGCTAAAATCGGCTAAAAAAACAGCAAAAAAAGCAGAAATTATGGCTCGATCGGAGTACAATTCGCGGTTTCCTGCGGAACAACAATCTCAAATAATAATCCTAATTCATAATCGAAGTATATTAATATGGCTAATAATTCCAAAACATCAACCAATCTTGTAGTTTTAGGTACCCAATGGGGCGATGAAGGCAAAGGCAAAATCGTTGACCTTTTAACCGATCGAGTCAGCGCTGTAGTGCGTTTTCAAGGCGGTCATAATGCGGGTCATACCTTAGTTATAGATGGTGAAAAAACCGTTCTGCATTTAATTCCATCGGGAATCTTGCGAGAAAACGTCAAATGTTATATTGGTAACGGGGTTGTTTTATCGCCAGAAGCGCTCGCTACAGAAATGAAAAAATTGGAAAATAGCGGTGTTCCAGTAACTGAAAGACTTCGCGTCAGCCCAGCCTGTACTTTAATTTTGCCCTATCACATCGCCCTCGATCAAGCCCGTGAAGCAGCAAAAAGCGATGGCAAAAAAATTGGTACAACAGGTCGCGGAATTGGTCCTGCTTATGAAGATAAAGTTGCCCGACGCGGTTTACGTGTTGATGATTTATTTTATCCAGAGCGCTTAAAAGAGAAACTTACCGAAATTCTTGAATATCATAACTTTATATTAACAAACTATTTTAAACAGCCCGAAATCACAGTCGAAAAAACTTATCAGGAATGCCTCGGTTATGCAGAATTGTTAAAGGATTTAGTGGAAGATGTTCCATACGCCTTACACAAAGCACGTGAAAATGGCGAATCATTGTTATTTGAAGGCGCACAAGGAACATTGTTAGATATTGATCATGGCACATTCCCCTTTGTCACTTCCTCAAACACCACCGCAGGCGGAACCGCTACAGGCTCGGGTTTTGGTCCACTCTATTTAGATTATGTTTTAGGCATCACCAAAGCCTACACCACCAGAGTCGGTGGCGGACCATTTCCAACGGAATTATTTGATGATGTCGGCAAACATTTAGGTGAAAAAGGTCATGAATTTGGCGCGACTACAGGAAGACCACGCCGTTGCGGTTGGTTAGATGCGGTCGCATTAAACCGAGCCATCCAAGTTAACAGTGTGACGGGAATTTGCTTAACCAAATTAGACGTATTAGATGGATTAGAAACCCTAAAAATATGCACATCATACCAATGCCCAGAAAAAGGTCAGCTAAACACAACGCCAGTTGGAGCTGAAGGTTACGCTAGAGTTAAACCTCAGTACATGGAAATGCCTGGATGGAGCGAAAATACGTTTGGTGTTCAATCTTGGGATGAGCTGCCACAAGCGGCTAAAAATTATATTGCTAAAATTGAAGAATTAGTCGGTGTGCCGGTTGATATTGTTTCGACAGGTCCTGATCGAGTTGAGACGATTGTTAGGCGTGATCCGTTTGGGGGGTAGTTGTTTTTTTATTTTTTAAGGGCGTTTCGTAGCGCTTTGCTTGCCTACGAGTTCCTTTTGATAAGCCCCAAAAGGAACCAAAAGGTCTTTTCCGTTGAGTCTAGCTAATTTAAGTTTTATTGTGAACACGTTTTTCACTTACTCCGATGAATCATGATTTTATTAATCCGCTAGAAGCCACTCGGGCGGGTGTGTAGTTGAAAGTGAGTACTAGATCCTTGTAAGAAACGAATCTAAAAAACAAATCTCTTACGATTTCGAACTACACTAGGAATGTAGCCGCAAAAAAGTTGTCTCAACAAAAGTTCCAACTCAATCGCGCTGCCCAGTGCGAACGCTAAGGGCTTTTTTGCCTTCTTTTTTAGCTCTTGAAAAAAGAAGGTCGCAGTCAGAGCGTAGCGCTGCGAAACGCTTATACTAATCTAACTTTGAACCAAATAATGAATACTAAATAGCTGTTGTTCATCAGTCCATATTTTTTTGCTTTTTAAGTTGGCATCAGCCGCCAAAGCTAAAAAACTATCCACTGAATATTTATGAGAGTTTTCAGTATGAATGGTTTCATGTTTTGAAAAATCAAATTTCTCAGAATTGATTTCAACGGATTGCTCTTGTTGGCTGATTAGATGCATTTCAATTCGTTCTTCTTGATGATTAAAAATAGCTTCATGTTTAAACTGGGATAAATCAAAATTGCCATCGAGCTGCTGATTAATACGAGCCAATAAATTTTTATTAAAGGCTTCTGTTTTACCGCTATCATCGTTGTAAGCATTTTCTAAAATATTGGTATCTTTAATTAAATCTACTCCGATAATAATGCTGCCGTTTTCACCGATCATATCACCTAGATTAATCAAAAAATCAGTCGCTGATTTTTTATCAAAATTTCCGATAGTAGAACCAGGAAAAAAGACCACTTTATTTTCACTATCATTTTTACCTAACCATTTAACAGGTTGAGTAAAATCTCCTTGAATCGGCAAAATATCAATATGTGGAAATTTATCTTGGATAATTTGCGCACTGTAAAACAAAAAATCTTCCGATATATCCATGGGTACATATAACTCAGGTGAATCAAGTGCGTTTAACAATGTCTGGATTTTGATACCCGCTCCGGCTCCTGGTTCGATAATTGTCGAGCGTGACCCTATCATTTCTGCTAGCTCTTTTTTTATATCTTCGAGTAGCGCTAGTTCGGTTCTTGTGACGTAGTATTCATCTAACTCGCAAATGTCTTCAAATAACTGAGAACCTTTTTCATCATAGAAATATTTACAGGGTAATGATTTTTGAGGCTTATTAAGACCTTCTAATACTTCATCTAAGAAAATTTGATTTTCTGAACTTAACTGACTTTTATCATTATTACTTTCAAATTTTGTGTTATTAGAAATGCTTCCATCTGTAATAAAAGCTTGTTGATTCGAATGAAGTGCCTGTTCGTCCATTATATAGTCTCCGCTAAACGTATTCCGGTATATTGCCAAGATGCGTCAGGATAAAAAAAGTTACGGTAAGATGCTCTGATATGATCTCTTGGTGTAGCGATTGATCCGCCGCGCAAAACATACTGGTTGACCATAAATTTACCGTTATATTCTCCGATTGCCCCTTCAGGTGCTTTAAAGCCAGGATAAGCATTGTAACTGCTAGATGTCCACTGCCACAGTTCGCCAAACATCTGTTGAAGATCATTTCCTCTGGCGGTACAGGGGTGTAATCTATCTAGATCACAATAAGAGCCTTCTAGTGAAATATCTGTTGAGGCGACTTCCCATTCTTGTTCTGTCGGCAAGCGTTTATCAACGCTGGCGGCATAGGCATTTGCCTCAAAATAGTTGATATGCATTACCGGTGAGTTCAGCTCAAGGGGGATCAAACCAGAAAGGGTATAATGAAACCACTTTCCTTGTTTTTTTATCCAGTAAAAAGGCGATGTAATTTTGTCTGACTGAATGCTAGACCAAGCTTCGGATAGCCAAAGCGATGCTTGTTGGTAACCGCCATTTTCAATAAATTCGAGATATTCCCCGCAAGTAATTAGTCTGCTTGTAATTGCAAAAGAATCGAGATAAGCATGGTGGCGAGGACCTTCATTATCAAAATAAAAACTTTCATTTTTGTGACCAATTTCATATAAACCAGCAGCGTGTTTTTTCCATTGTAATGGGCTAGCGACATATTCGGGTGATTTGGATTTTTTATAAACAGGATATTCAGGATTGACAAAAAATGCATGCTTGATGTCGGTTAACATTAACTCCTGATGTTGCTGCTCGTGATTGATCATTAACAACAGTAAGTTAATTAAAGATTCATTTTCTGGGAGTAATTTTTCAATGAAGTCCAACATGTTAAGGTCAATATGTTGACGATATGCTAACACTTCTTTGTAGTCAGGGCGTGTTAATAACCCTCGTTGCGCTCTTGGAAATTGCTGTCCAATCGCATTGTAATAGGAGTTAAAAAGATATTCGAATTTTTGATTGAAAACACGATAGTTTTTACAATGAGGTTTAAGAATAAATGTTTCAAATGCCCAGCTTGTATGAGCTAAGTGCCACTTGATGGGAGAAGCTTCAGGCATCGATTGAACCTGCATATCTTCTTCAGACAATGGCTCCGCTATTTTTAGGCTTGCCTCGCGTACCATTTTGAACTTCATCGATATTAAATGGAACTCTGACTGCGTATTACTATTTAGCATTTACCATCCAGTGAATCGCCCATAATCGAGTTATGGTTCATTTTCTCCATGATTTTGATAAAGGTTAACATGAGTTTTGTATCGTTGACAAATAATTGACCAAAATTTGCCGAACGACAGAGAGTCGGATGAATCTCGACTCAACTTAGTAGGTTTGTTTGTTCACACGAATTTTGAGCCAATAACTCTGATTATTTTCAGTAAGAAGCGTACTGTAGGTTAATTTTAACACTGCAAATAAAAACTAATTTCACATTATAAACTGATTCAATCTATTTCTAATGTTGTCTGCTAGCTCTTTATCATTTTTTGTTCGACCAAAGTTTGCCAAAAACATCAGAAATTCTTGCTCAGAAATCTCGTTGACTGAATAGTTCAGCCTATCTGTAAAAGTAAAAACATTATTTTCCCTAATCATGACTAAATTCCTTTTTTTAAATTTTGACCTTATAAATTAAATAATCCATTTTGAGGGCGACATGATAACGACGAACTTTGTTTATAAAAAGCAGACGCCTCTTAAATCTTTGTGAGAGATCCGCCTGGAATTAGTTGGGAATTTGGTTAGGAGCTTGGTTAGGAACTTAGTTGCGACCTTTTTTAAAATTGGAACGTGAAGTTCGATTATGCCTCGAATTAACTTCAGTAGGGATTAAATGATCCGCACCATCGCCAATTAAATCAGCTCGCCCCATTT
>Ga0316205_10005087_pt1 | contig 11089 bp, 8 predicted proteins | sample 3monthpyrite_MG_FD_204941 | JGI IMG/M metagenome (GOLD analysis project Ga0316205, IMG submission 204941) | Microbial mat bacterial communities from mineral coupon in-situ incubated in ocean water Damariscotta River, Maine, United States -... | ecosystem: Environmental > Aquatic > Marine >...
GATGTCTTTCACCCATAGCCGTTAAAACCGGTGCAAGTGCTTCTGGGTTACGCACATTCTCAATAACCAGCTTTAAAGCCGCGAGTAATTTTTGTTGTTGCTCAGCCGGCGTTGTATTATCAAACATAGGCCGTACCGCCGGAGCACGTATAAACAATTCGTCATAAAACCGCCTTACCAGCTCTTCACCTCGTGGTGCTAACAAATTAAAACTGGTTTCTAGTGTTTCCACATCCAGGCCTAACGGTGATACGTAATTATCTGAACTCATCTTTGTATCCTTTGTATATTTAGTATCAACCTCAGTAACCTGTATATATAGATGTTACTGATGATTTTCCTGACACTTATGTCAATTCTAAAATTTCCTGCATACCCAATATTTGTGTTGCCTCTTTTAGCGAATCTGATGGATTAACCCAGTTAATAATTAAATTATTTTCATGCGCATAATTAAATAAGGCACATAATAACTGCAACGCGGAACCATCAATTCTTTCAACCTCTTCGCCATTAATATCAATGACGTCATTATCATTTATTAATGCCATCATTTCGCTTTTAAGCGCCTGGGATTTACTGATATCCTGTATACAATTTAACTGCAAAACAGGATGATCTGTTTCAATTTCAGATTTTGTTGGTAACTCCATTAGTTCCACCTCTGACTCAACTTCAAACACATCATCTTTGTATGCTGCACACATGGTCTCTGCAGCTGAGACTAACAACTCCATCCATGCAGCACTTATTGCTTTTGTCCAGGAACGACCAATTTTATTTTTAAAACTGGTAACTAACAATTCAGCAACAATCGAATAATGCTCCGGTAACGCACCATAGTCTTGATGACGCTCACCCATCTCACTAAGGACAGAATGTAAGGAATCTTCATTATGTAAATTATCAATTAATAATTTAAGTGCTGAAGCAAGTTTATCAGCCTGCATTTTTTCAGTTGTATTTTTAAATAATGGTTTAACCGCTGGATACTGGGAAAATAATTCGTTATAAAACTCAACCACCGCTTCTTCTAATACGTCCGCTGCTAACTCATAACCCTTTAATAAAGCTGTTTCATCGATTGAATGACCCAGCACGTTTATCATTACTGGTTTATTTTTTACAGTCTGCTTTTTTGTAGTTTTCTTAACCGCTTTCTTTTTATTGGTTTCAGAAGCATTACTATCTACCTGAGAACTTTTGTTATCACCCGTATCATCAAGCCATGCCAGGGGATCAAATCCGATCATAGATTTTTTATCACGTGCCATTAACAAGTCCTTCCTATACTAAAATCTTCTGCTAATTCGCGGTAGTCATTCGCACCGTTACAACCTTTTTGATGCTCTTCAACAGTTAAACCAAAACTTGGGCTTTCTGCTACAGCAGTCGTCTCTCGAATAGCTGTTTTTAAAACCTGATCAGGAAAATAAGAAATAAGCTTCTCCCTTACATCCTGAGACAACCTTCTTCTTGGGTGATATCTCGTAACAACAAACCATTTTTTAATTTCATGTTTAAGACGTTCTTCAAAGCCTTTCAATGTACCTAACAAATGAGACAAACCGTGCAGGGTTAGGTAATCACTTGATATCGGTATTAATACTTCATCTATAGCATATAGGGCACATACAATTAGAAACCCTGATGACGGGGGACAGTCAATTAACACATAATCATCATCAAGTTGACTGAGTACATCTTTCAGTTTTTTGGCAATCATTGATGATGATTTTTTATCTATATGTTCAGCCTGTCCTAAATTATTACCGCAGGGAATCAGGCGCAAATTTTTACGCCCCTCTACAATTACATTTTCTAAAATATCATCATGTAATAATAAATCTTCTATTCCTAGATGCTCCTGCCAGTTAACACCCAGACTAATAGTTAAACTGCCTTGCGGATCTAAATCTATTACCGTTACTTTGTAACCTTTTTGCGCCAGCATATAACCCAGATTTGCAGTGGTTGTCGTTTTACCTACACCGCCTTTCTGGTTAATTACAGCAACCTTTCTGGTCATTCTGTAAACGCCCTTTACTCAGTCATCTTATCAACAACTGCAAGCTCAGCTGCATTTAACATATGATCTATATCCAGCACAATAATCATTTTTTCATCAATGGTTGCCAGACCTGTTACAAACTCTGTATCAACAGCTGTTCCAAAATCAGGTGATGCTTTTACGTCATTAACTGGTACGTTATAAACGTCTGATACTGCATCGACAACAACACCCATGATTCTGTCTGCATTACCCTTACTGACTACATTTAAAATAATAACAACGGTTGTTGCATCGTATTCTTTCATTTCAAGCATAAAGCGTAAGCGCATATCAATAATAGGGACAATAGCACCACGAATATTAATCACGCCCCTAATATACTCTGGCGTATTGGGTATATTGGTAACAGAGTCCCAACCTTTGATTTCCTGCACACGAAGAATATCGACACCATATTCCTCACCTGCTAAAAAAAATGTTAATAGCTCCTTAAATTCTTTTTCTGACTCATGAGCCTCTAGTTCTTCTGCAGATTCTGACATTTATTTCTCCTAACGCAGCTATGCAGCTGCACCCTTTATTGAGACCACACTGCTTGCCATATCTTTCTGATATAAATCTATTAAACCTGCAATATCAATAATAAGTGCGACTGTACCGTCACCCAATATAGTGGCCCCAGATAAACCTTCGATTTTTTTAAAATTTGTTTCCAAACTCTTAATTACAACCTGTTGTTGTCCCAGCAAATCATCAACATAAATTGCTATTTTCTTGCCTTCAGCTTCAACAACCACAAGTAAACCGTTTTTCAGATCAGTTGAAACGGGCTTAATACCAAAAATCTTATATAAACGAACTATAGGTATGTATTCGTCACGTAAGCGATAAACTTCAGCATTTCCTGCTACCGCATTAATATTTTCTGTTTTAACTTGCAACGATTCGATAATAGAAATAACGGGTAATATGTAGGTTTCATCACCTATACCAACTAACTGACCATCCAGTATTGCTAAAGTAAGTGGCAGTCGAATTGTGAAGACAGAACCTTCTCCAGGTGTTGATTTAACTTCAACTGCGCCACCTAGTTCACGAATGTTTCTACGTACAACATCCATACCCACGCCTCTACCGGACACATCACTTACAACATCAGCTGTAGAAAAACCGGGGCGGAATATCAGGTCATAAACCTGATCATCAGGCATACGCTCATCTTGTGAAACCAAGCCTTTTTCTTTTGCTTTAGACAAAATTTTATTTTTATTCAGGCCAGCACCGTCATCTTTTATTTGAATAACAATGTTTCCTCCCTGATGAAATGCGCTAAGTTCTATTACACCGGTTTCTGACTTACCTGCTTTGACTCTATCTGCGGGTGATTCGATACCATGATCAAGGGAGTTACGTACAAGGTGAACTAGAGGATCACCTATTTTTTCAAGCACTGTTTTATCTAGCTCAGTCCCTTCACCCGTTACAATCAATTCTATTTTCTTATTAAAGGTACTACTAAGGTCGTGTACCAGACGCGGAAACCGCTGGAACGCAAAACTGATGGGCATCATGCGAACTCTCATAACGCTTTCCTGTAACTCACGAGTGTGTCCTTCCAGCTGAGAAAGCCCGTCTTTAAGTCTCTCTATAGTTGCCTGCGTAAATTCTTCCTGATCACCAAACCGACTGAGCATCGACTGAGTGATTACCAACTCACCCACCATGTTTATTAACTCGTCTACCTTACTAATATTTACTCGAATAGATGAAGACTCGGCTGATTTAGTGCTTCTTCTTTCGGTATTACGCCTCTCTGGTGGCTTTTGTCGCCTGTCATCGTCGCGGCGCTCAGGCCCAATATAATCAGCCTCTTCAGCCAGAGCCTCAATTTTTAAATCACACTCATCATCAACCCATGCAAACACTTCACGAATATCTTCTTCGCTTATATCTGCGCCAATTAAATTAATAACCCAGGATTGATAGCAATTTTCAGGTTCCAACTCACTTAACAGGGGGAGAGAGTCACTATTAACCGTCACTTCAGTTTTTTCCGCGAGTGACTTTAACTCTCGAATCAGACGAACCGTATCATTACCGGTTTTCATAATGTCAATAAAAGGGGCGAAATGAACAATCCAGCCCTTAGCTGCCGCTTCCGATGTTTGTTCGGTTACAGAATCTGCTACTGTATTTTCCTGACCAAGGATGCCTTTAATTGCAACAGTCGTTTCAGCAACACTATCTACATCAATCTCAGAACCATCACGAATAGCATTAAGCATATTACGTAATACATCAACGCTACCTAATAATATCTCAACCACTGATACCGATACCTGTCGCTCTCCATTGCGCATCTGGTCCAGTAGCGTTTCCATATCATGAGTAAATTCAGCAACCGCACTAAAACCAAACGTACCACTCCCCCCCTTAATCGAGTGTGCAGAGCGAAAAATGGTATTAATATTCTCAAGATCAACCTCACCCTGCTCTAGCTCTAATAGCCCGGACTCCATAATATCCAGACCTTCAAAGCTTTCTTCAAAGAAGGTTTCGTGAAACTGCTCCAGATCAATTGACATATTGAGCTCCCGCCGGTGTTTATCCCAGTACTTTTTTAATAGTATTTAGTAGCTGGTCTGGGTTAAAAGGCTTCACAATCCAACCTGTAGCTCCTGCCGCCTTGCCTTCAGCCTTTTTATCACCGGCAGATTCAGTCGTTAACATCAACATGGGAGTAAATTTATAATTAGCTTCACCGCGTAAATTTCTTATAAAGGTAATACCGTCCATCACAGGCATATTGACATCGGTAATTATCAGATCGAACTGTTGTGATTTTGCCTTTGTCAGCGCCTCTTGCCCGTCAGCAGCTTCTGTAACCTGATAACCTGCACCTTTGAGCGTAAAAGACACCATTTGCCTCATTGACGCTGAATCGTCAACTGCTAAAATTGTTGCCATTTGGATTAAACTCCCTCAGTTATATAGCCTGAATTCATAGACAATTCTTAATTCGTCAGTTAAGACATTCCTTAACTTATGATTGTATGTATAGACCATGTTTGGCCCATCTACCAATAATAAGACTCAATTAATGAAGGTTTATTTAATCAAAAAAAATACCCTAATACATTGATAAACAACATTTTCGTGCTACAAGGTCGATTTAATACCAAAGATGAATTAAGGAGTGTGACGGACACCAGTAAACACTGAAAATTAATAGATGAAAAAGCCTTGTAAACATAGCTTTTTAAGGAACATTAACATACAAATAGCCGATTCTTATTTCCAAAATAGAATACGGTTAAACACTTCTAAAAGCACATATCATAAACTTGCAAAAACAATAGTAGTGACTAGACTCTAATCTAAACTAAAGATATAAAATATATATTATGGCCAACGTCGAGACAGGCTAATTATTAGAATGGAATCACATAACTTAATTATAGCGAGCCATGGCTCGCTATAATAAATGCAATGCATTTCTAATTTACTAACTTTATAAAATAAAGCCATAATGGAATATAAGTAAACAATGAGCCATGCCAAATACCCTATTCTAAACTTAATAATCATATTGCTTTGCCTGGCTGCTTTCAGTTTCTACCCTGAAAAATGGTTAATCTATAGCTTATTCACCTGTTTAATCATCACTAACCTGATGGCATTAAAACTCACATTAGGAAACTCATTCAATACCTCCCCCTCAGACCATGAGACAAATGAAATCAGCCAGGTCAAAACACTCAACTTACTACTTAATAAATTAAACACTAATACTCGAGAAGAAATCACTTTAATAGAAGATGAAAACTTACAAATTAAAACGCTTTTAAATGGAGCTATTGGTGGTTTAGTAGCTAGTTTTCAGGGGCTGGAAAATGAATCAACTCAACAAAAAGAAATGGTATATGCTCTTGTAGAAGAAACATCTAACGATTCAGAGGAACATCATTCTATAAAAGGTATTGCTATAGAAGCCGCAGGCTCACTCAAAGACATGGTTGATAGCATCACTAAAATGAGTTCACAGAGCATGGAACTGGTAAAATCTCTCAATCTTATTAAAGATGATTACACACAGGTACTTAAATTGCTTGATGAAATGGATTCAATTAGTTCTCAAACAAATTTGCTCGCACTTAATGCAGCAATCGAAGCAGCACGAGCAGGTGAACAAGGCCGGGGATTTGCTGTTGTTGCTGATGAAGTACGTTCTTTGTCTCAACGCAGTCAAAGTTTTAGTGATCAGATCCGCACTCAGTTTAGCAACACTGTTAACACCATTGATTTAGCTAATACCCAGGTTGGTAAAATGGCATCAACTGATATGAATATGACCATGAGCAACAAAGGTCATCTTGATGACATGATGCACGAAATAGAAACAAAAAATGAAGACACTGCAAGACAACTCACCGAAATTTCAAATGTATCTGAATTACTGAATAAACACGTTGGTCTGGCAATTCAATCACTTCAGTTTGAAGATATGATTACTCAATTAAGTGATCATATCAATAAACGTATTGATCGATTAAATACTTTAGATAGCGCAAGCGAAGTTATTACACTAACTCTAAATGACTGCAATGCCAATATTCTGAGCATTAGCCAGCAACTTATACCCGCATTAGAAAATATTTTATCTACGGCTGAATCAAAATCAATAACAACCAATAACAACCCTATACAACAAAAATCAATGAATGATGGTGGTGATGTTGAGTTATTTTAAAATCTAAACTCCAGTTCCATCCATCAGTATTATAATTAAAACCATTCACAATCTATATACAACAATGAAACACGATGACATATAGATTTTCAATAAACTATTAATTTGGAATCATGTATGAGCACTATATTGGTAGTAGACGATGACACTTCAATTCTGGTTTTTATAGAGCAGGCTCTTTCAGAGTCGCACAAGGTATTTACCACAGAAACCGTGGCCGGCGCTGAAGAGATATCTAATTCCAATTCAATTGATTTATTAATTACTGATTTAGTTATGCCAGAAAAAAATGGAATCGATATGATTATGGAGTTCAAAAAAAGTCACCCTGAAATAAAAATCCTCGCCATATCAGGCGGCGGTGGCATAACCGGTCGTTTTGATTATCTGCCAATTGCAAAATTAGTTGGTGCAGAAGACACACTAAAAAAGCCCTTTTCAGTTAGCGAACTTCGAACAAGCATCGACATGATTTTTGGTAGTAAAAAGTAAAAAACAGAATGCCCGAAAAACACAAGATAGATAACGAACTTTTAGAGCAAATATATGAATGCTCTACAATATGCATATTTGACGATAGTTTTTCAATTATTTATAGCAACGAAAACTTCAATCACTTAACTGGTCATAAGGATCACGAATTAACTGGAAAAAGCCTGCTTCAAATTAAACATCAGGACCAGGCAAACAGTATATATAAATTCCTTATCGAAACACTCGAAAAAGGCGAAATCTGGAAAGGAGAGCTGCAACTAGATCATAAAACTAAACAACTTATCTGGCTAGACACAACTATTAAACCTGTAATTTCAAAAACTAAAAAAAATCGATATATTGCGACTTTTATTGATATAAGCCAGAGAAAGCAATTAATTGACAACCTTAAACAAAGAGCTCATCGTCAGGGGCTAATTGCAATCCTTGGACAAATTTCACTTAACAACATCCCCATTAAGGATCTTCTAGAACAAACGCTATCTGTAATTTGTGGATCATTGGAAGCCCAAAGCGGGGCAATCCAGGAAATCTCAGTTAACGGAAAACAAGCCCTTGTATGTGCTACTTATAACACTACGCACCTGCTACCTGGAAAAACAGTTTTAGAAATAAAAAACAACAATATACTTGAACACACCCTTCTGAGTGACAGGCCTGTTATTTCTGAATCAATAAATAATGAACACCGATTTTTAATACCCGATGAATATTTACAGGAACAAATTAGTTCCGCAGCCAGTTTTCTAATCGGTGAGAAAAAATATCCATTTGGAATTCTAACTTTACTTTTCGCTGAACCAAAATCACTTAATATAGATGAAATTCATTTTTTACAATCCATCTGCAATATACTTGCAGAAGCCATTAACAGAAAAAACATGGAACAAGCTCTCAGGCATGAGCGAGAACTGTCTAGGAACTATCTTAATGTTGCCGAAGTTGTTTTTATTGTACTTGATGAAAAAGAAAACATATTACTTGCCAACAACCATGCAGCCTCAATTCTTGAATACTCACAAGATGAGCTAGCCGGAATTAATTTTATTGATACTTTTATACCTGGCAATCTTAGAGATACAGTACGTGATAATTTTTCACAGATGCTGAAAAATAAAAAAGTACCTGATGACCTCTTAAGTATACACGGCAATGTCACGCCTATTATTAACAAACAGAATAATGTTCGTTTTGTAAGATGGAAAAGCACTCCAATATTAGACGATCAAGGTAGCGTATCTAGTGTTCTGTCAGCAGGGGAAGATATTACCGATCTTCTTGAGCATGAAAAAGAACAGAAGAAGTTAGAAAAACAGTTACACCAGGCTCAAAAAGTAGAAGCAATAGGAATGCTAGCCGGCGGTATAGCTCATGATTTTAATAACATTTTAGCTAGTATTTTAGGGTTTTCAGAACTGGCATTTGAAGCTATTGGTGATAATAACCTAAAATTACATAATTATCTTACGCAAATACAAAAATCCGGCATTAAAGCGCGGGATATAATAGCCCAGCTACAAAGCATAAACTTACAAGATGACTCACCGAATAAAGCAATTTTATTACCCGCCTTATTAAAAGGCACCCTTCAAATGTTACGTTCTGCACTGCCCTCTTCAATAGAAATGCAGTTAAATATAGGTAATAATATACCTGCTGTTAATATTAATGCCTCCAAATTTAATCAGTTAATAATGCACCTGCTCACTAACTCTCGAAATGCCCTCCAAGGAAAAGGCAACATCGAAATCAGCTTGTCTATGAAAGACATATCAGAAATATCATGTTCTACCTGTAGTGAAATTCTCAATGAGAAATATGTTGTTATTGAGATTAATGATGACGGCCCCGGCATAGATAACAAAACATTATCTGAAATATTTATAAATAATAAAAAAAATGCAGGGCTTCCTTTTGTAAGTCATGTCATACATGCTGCATACGGCCATCTGATTATCACTAATAACCAAACAGGAAATAACACACATCCTGGCACTAGTATAAAAATACTATTTAAAATCGCTGAAACTCTGTCTCCCTCTAAGCAGAGAAGTAAAGACGATATTGATTTTTCTAAAATTCATAATAAACATATAATGATTATTGATGATGAAAACAGTGTAGCATCATATATGGGTGAATTATTTAAAGGAGCCGGGTTTACTGCTAGCGTATTTTGTGACTCAGTTGAAGCTCTAGAAATTTTTAAAAACAAATCTGAAGATTTTGATTTAATAGTGACTGATCAAACTATGCCCGCAATTACAGGTGATATGCTGGCCAGCCAGATGCTTGAAATTAGACCCGAGTTACCCATTATCATCTGTACCGGGCATAGCGACTTACTTGACGAAGAAAAAGCTAACAGCCTTCACATACAGGCATTGCTAAAAAAACCCGTAGACTCAGCCGAATTACTACATACAGTTGTAAAACTCTTAACATAACTCATTAAACTTTAGCAAACTATGTTATCTGAATATTTTAATCGTAACTTTTGATGTCATCTAATCAGGCAAAAATACTCACACCAGTATTCACATCTATATCAACACTTACTTGTTGAACGTTACCTTCTGCATCAGTACTGTCATTAGCTGTATCTGCCTGTTTTCCTTCCTTGTCGTTACCATCATGCTGAGATTCAGCACTTGCCTGCTTCTGCTCTGACTGAGTTGAAACATTTGCATCGGATAAATTTAATCCCTGTTGTTCTAACATTTCTCTTAATCTTGGCAGGGCAGCATCAATAGCATCACGAACCGGCGCATGTTGTGTAACAAAATTTATATTTGCATTATCATCATTTACAGTTAATTTAATTTCCATTGGACCAAGATGAGCTGGGTTGAGCTTTATATCGGCTTGCTGAAAACCACCTTTAATCATGTACGCCACCTGCTGAGTCATTTGTTGTGACCAGTTTGGGTTTTGTATATTCGCAGCAATGGATGTACTTAAAGTATTACTCAAAGGTGTAGAGGTGGTTAATGAAGTAGCTGGCTCGGTAACAAGTGCATTAGATATATTCTGTATCGCTGACTGGCTTGCCGATATAGCTGTAGTGAGCGGAACCTGCTGCAATCGGGTTGTCTGTGTTATTACATCAGTTGTCGGCATTTCACTCATTAACTTTGAATATCGTGCATCTTGAATATTTGCTTTCTCTGATAAAGTAGCCGTTAAATTAGATGGCACAGTAAGGTTTTTTGTGGTGCGCAGCTCTACATTAACCCGCTCCGTATTCTGGCTCGCTTGTGTCAGTGGCGTTTTATTTAAAAGCTCACTAATTCGCTGTGAATTCAACTCACTATCTGCCGTCACCTGCTGGTTTACCGGCGTTGTATTTATCGCCACATCTACCACTTTTGATTGCCTCGGATCGGCTACTAAAGAGGCATTTAAACTAATAGTAGAATCAGCATTAGTAAGCGGCAAAGCACTGCCAGTTTCCGGCAAATGGGTGGCAATTAATGGATTGGTTATGCCATCAGTGTGTTGGGTATTCACAAGCTCTATTTGCGTCTGAGATTCAGCATCTGTCTCATCGTTAGTAGTAGCCTTTATGCTATCTGCATTGGGGTTACTTACCTGCGCATCGTCGACAGGACTGTTTTCTTCTACTACGCTTTCACCTTGTTGATTATTATCAGTTTTATGCGTTTTTTCCTGGGAACGAGCCTGTTCAACCTGCTCACTTAACTCATCCTTAAACGGCTTGCTCTGACTTAAGTCATCTCTATCACTCTCGGTAGAATGAGAGCGTACATCGGTTGATTTTTGCACTTTTGGCGTCGTATTTATATCGAATTGTTGGCGTAATTCCATAG
>Ga0316205_10005088_pt1 | contig 11087 bp, 14 predicted proteins | sample 3monthpyrite_MG_FD_204941 | JGI IMG/M metagenome (GOLD analysis project Ga0316205, IMG submission 204941) | Microbial mat bacterial communities from mineral coupon in-situ incubated in ocean water Damariscotta River, Maine, United States -... | ecosystem: Environmental > Aquatic > Marine >...
CTGGAAACAGAAACCGAAGTTGTCGAAGGCATGCAGTTCGACCGTGGTTATCTGTCACCATACTTTGTGACAAACCCCGACAAGATGATTGCCGAGCTGGAAGATTGCATGATCTTGCTGCACGAAAAGAAACTGTCTTCTTTGCAGTCGATGGTGCCCTTGCTGGAATCAGTCATTCAGTCGCAAAAGCCTTTGCTGATCATCGCAGAAGATGTCGAAGGCGAAGCCCTGGCGACTTTGGTTGTCAACAAACTGCGGGGCGGTCTGAAAATCGCAGCTGTCAAAGCACCTGGATTCGGCGATCGCCGCAAAGCCATGCTGCAAGACCTTGCCATTCTGACCGGTGGTCAGGTGATCTCAGAAGATCTGGGAATGAAGCTGGAAAACGTGACCATGGACATGCTTGGCACCGCCAAGAAAATCCAGATCACCAAAGACGAGACCACAGTGGTGGACGGCAATGGCGAGAAAGCTGAAATCGAAGCCCGCGTGGCCCAGATCCGTCAGCAGATCGAAGAAACCACATCCGACTACGACCGTGAAAAACTGCAAGAGCGCGTGGCCAAGCTGGCCGGTGGTGTTGCCGTGATCCGCGTGGGCGGCATGTCCGAAGTCGAAGTGAAAGAGCGCAAAGACCGTGTTGACGATGCCCTGAACGCGACCCGTGCGGCCGTTCAAGAAGGTGTTGTTGTTGGTGGCGGTGTTGCCTTGATCCAGGGTGCGAAAGCGCTCGACGGTCTGTCCGGCGAAAACTCGGATCAGGACGTTGGTATCAGCATTGTTCGCAAAGCCATCGAAGCGCCTTTGCGCCAGATCGCCGAGAACTCTGGCGTCGACGGTTCGGTCGTTGCGGGCAAAATCCGCGAAAGCGCCGACAAGACATTTGGCTTTAACGCTCAGACCGAAGAATATGGTGATATGTTCGCATTTGGTGTGATCGACCCGGCCAAAGTCGTGCGCACCGCGTTGCAAGACGCCGCATCAGTCGCCGGTCTTTTGATCACGACCGAAGCCATGATCGCAGACAAGCCATCCAAAGAAGGAGCGGCCGGTGGCGGCATGCCTGACATGGGCGGCATGGGCGGCATGGGCGGCATGATGTAAGAGCCTTTGCCACCAGGCAAAGGCTGGCGCCCTGGCAGGTGATTGGCCACGGCCAATCGACCAGATGCGCCATCACGCTGTATCCAAAAATGGGGTCGCCTTCGGGCGGCCCTTTCTTTTGGTGTTGCGCCGGACGCAACTGGCCATCTACGCTGACCCCATAGGGGCCAGCATGACTGACGATGACAACATCAAACCCGATCTGGATGCGGCCTATGACCTGAAGGGCCCTGAGGATAACAAACGGCTCTATAAAGCTTGGGCGGACAGCTATGATGCCGATTTCGTGGATGCCAGCGGCTACCGATTGGCACGGGTCGTGGCCAGGACTTTCGTGCAGGCTGGCGGCAAGGGGCCAGTCCTGGATGTAGGGTGCGGCACCGGGCAAGTGGTGCGCAACCTGCCCTTGGGCATGGTCGTGGATGGCTTGGATCTGTCGGCCGAAATGCTGGAACATGCGCGCCGAATGGGGCGGTACCGCAATTTGATTGAAGCGGATGTAACCCAGCCCTTGCCGTTGCGACCCCATAGCTATGAAGGCTGGGTGTCTGCTGGAGCTTTCACCCACGGCCATGTCGGCCCTCAGGCGGTGACGCGGCTTGTGAGCATGTTGCGCCCGGGCGGCCTGGCGGTGTTCAGCGGCAATTCCAACTATTTTCAAACCGCGGGCTTTGCGCAAATGCTAGATGGGTTGGACGCGGCCGGTCAGATCCGAGATTTGCACATTTCAGAGGAGCATATCTATGCGCACCCCGCGGCCGCCCCACCCGGACACGAACAGGATATGGGCAAGGTGATCGTCTTTCGCGCAACTTGACTACAAATGACGTAGCGGCCAGCGGGCAGATGCATTGGCATATTGTGAAACAACTCCTATTTTGGCGCCATGACCACAAAAGGCGAAACTTCGGCTTCGGAAAAGGACACGCGCGATTGCGTCGTGCTGTTGCACGGCCTTGCGCGCACCGCGGCATCCATGGCGGTCATGGAAGCAGCCCTGCAGGCCGAAGGGTATCACGTGGTCAATCAGGGCTATTCCTCGACCGAACGGTCGATCGAGGGGTTGGCCGAACTGGCCTTGCCCGCAGCCATCACGAAATGTGGAGCGGCCCGGATCAATTTTGTCACCCATTCGTTGGGCGGTATACTGGTGCGCTATTGGCTGGCCCACGAAATGCCCGCAAACATGGGCCGGGTGGTGATGATGGGCCCACCCAATCAGGGCTCGGAGGTCGTGGATTATTTCGCCGGGGCCGAACCGCTGAAAGAACCCTTCAAATGGTTCAACGGGCCCGCAGGGATGCAATTGGGAACCGAGCCGGACAGTTTGCCGAAGCGGTTGGGTAAAGTAGGTTTTGAGCTGGGCGTGATCGCCGGAGACAAGTCTCTCAACCCGCTGTATTCCAACGTGATTGATGGCAAGAATGACGGAAAGGTGTCGGTTCAATCAACCTATGTCGAGGGTATGGCGGATCATATTGTGCTGCCCGTCACGCATACCTACATGATGGTGAATCCACTGGTGATCGCACAGGTCAAAACATTTCTGGCCCGCGGAAAGTTTGATCCAGACATCACCTTTGGCCAAGCCGTCGTGGATGCCGTTCGCAAGCCCATTCAACAATTGTTGCCAGAGATCTGACGCCTGAAGGGCCAGGGGCGCTGCCCCGCCCGGGTGCCGGCGGGCCGTCACCCGCGCTCCCCCGAGGTATTTGGAAACCAAAGAGGGCAGGGCTGCGTCATCTGCTGAGGATGCGGTTGACATGGCCCATCTTGCGCCCCGCGCGTGTCTGGGATTTTCCATAAAGGTGGATCGCGGTTGCAGGTTCCGCGCGCAGCGCCGCAAGCCGGTTCATGTCGTCGCCGATCAGGTTTTCCATCTCGATATCGGCAATGCGGCTTCCGTCGCCCAGTGGCCAGCCGGCAATGGCGCGAATATGCTGTTCGAATTGGTCGATCATGCAGCCATCCTGTGTCCAATGGCCGGAATTATGCACGCGCGGAGCGATCTCATTGACGATCAGGCCTTCTGGGGTGACGAAAAGTTCCACGCCCATCACGCCGACATAGTCGAGCGCGGTCAAGATGCGGCTGGCGACAAGCACAGCGTCGGTGCGCAATGCCGCGCTGATGCGGGCGGGCACCTGGGTTGTGCGCAATATGCCGCTTTCGTGGGTGTTTTCGCCGGGATCATAGCAAGCAACCTGGCCATCCTGGCCGCGCGCGCCGATCACCGAAATTTCACATGAGAACGCGACAAAGCCTTCCAGAACGCCAGGAGCACCTGCCATATCGGCCAAAGCCGTCGCCGCCATGTCCGGTGTCAGGATTTGGGCCTGGCCTTTGCCATCATAGCCAAAGCGGCGCGTTTTCAGGATCGCCGGCGCGCCGATCTCTGACAGCGCTTTTGTCAGGCTTGCCGCATCCTCTACCTCTGCAAATGGGGCGGGCGTAAGGCCCAATTCCGCCAGCCAACGTTTCTCAGTCAACCGGTCCTGGCTGATTGCAAGGGCGTCGCGATTGGGGAAAATGGGGGCCTCGGCCTCAATCGCGTCGAGGGCGGCGGTTGGGATATTTTCAAATTCATAGGTCACCACATCAACGGATCGCGCGAAACGCGTCAGCGCCGCGAGATCGTCATATCCGGCATTTGTGAATGTCGCCGCAATCTGGCCCGCTGGGCTGGCGGGGTCGGGATCAAAGATATGGGCAACAAAACCCAGCCGCGACGCAGCCACCGCCAGCATCCGCCCTAGTTGGCCGCCACCCAGAATGCCGATTGTCGCGCCGGGCGCCAAAGCGTCAATCGTCACTTGGCACCTCGGGGATTGAGGCGGTCAGCGCCTCACGCCATTGAACCAGTCGCCTTGAGAGCGCCTGATCCTGCAATGCCAAGATTTGCGCCGCCATCAGGCCCGCATTGGCGGCACCGGCGGCGCCAATGGCCATGGTGCCCACGGGATAGCCGCGCGGCATTTGTACAATGGAATACAGGCTGTCGACACCAGACAATGCCTTGGTTTGAATGGGAACCCCAATCACCGGCAGCGTCGTCTTGGATGCCACCATGCCGGGCAAATGCGCCGCGCCGCCCGCACCTGCGATGATGACCTGAAAACCTGCGCCCATGGCGGATTTGCCATAGCTCCACAAACGATCGGGTGTGCGATGGGCCGACACGATCTGGGCCTTGTAGCGCACGCCCAATTCATCCAAAATTTCGGTGGCTTCGCGCATGGTTGGCCAATCAGATTGGCTGCCCATAATGACGCCGACTTGGTATTCTGTCATGACCAATGCCCATCCTCAGAAAGAGGCGGCACTATAGCCAAATGCGGCGCTCACGCAATGATATCTGGCGTCAATTCGTCTTCTATCGCGGCAATTTGGTCTTTGAGCGACAATTTCCGCTTTTTCAGGCGTTTGAGGGTCAGGGGATCACTGCGCCCGGCCAGTTGAAGGGCGTCGATCGCCTCATCCAGATCGCGGTGTTCGCGGCGAAGAACTTCCAGTTTGACCCTCAGCACCTCAGCATGATCAAGGGTGGGTGGTTCGGTCATTGCGGATCCAGTTGTTGAATGGGCCGTTTTTAGACGATTTTGCCAAAAACATCTATAGCATTGGTTAACCTCGTGCCGGGCGCCTGGTCTTGAACCCGGCCCCAAGCCGCCCCATATTTCGCCTATGGGTCGCCGTCACGGGACCCTGCACCAAACTGTCGCTTTGCGCAAAGGGCATGTTCATGACGAAACTGACACTCAGCACCCACCCGTTCCTTTTGGGGTTTGAACAATTGGAACGTCTGGTTGAGCGAACCGCCAAAACCGATATGGGCGGCTATCCTCCGTATAATATCGAGCAAACCACCGACAGGTCGTTCCGCATTACGCTGGCAGTGGCCGGCTTTGGCGAGGACGAGTTGCAAATCACCGTCGAGGACCGGCAATTGGTTGTCCGCGGCAAGCAGGCCGAGGCAGAAGCAGATCGCGTATTTCTGCACCGCGGGATCGCCGCGCGCCAGTTTCAGCGCGCATTCGTGCTGGCCGACGGTGTGGAAGTGGCCGGCGCAGCCATGGAAAACGGGTTGTTGCATATCGATCTGCACCAAGCGCCGCTGGACAAGATCGTCCAGACGATTTCGATCAACACAAAAAAATAGAGGGCAAGATGGATCATATTTACAAGAATTTGCCGCGCGCCGATGATCGGATCGTCTATGTTCGGCCGGTCGCGGTAGATGACTTGCCAAGCGACGTGCGCGAACACACAGAAGGTCTGCGCGAGATCTACGCGGTCCATGATGCCAGTGGGACACGCCTGGCACTGGTGCGCGATCAGCGGTTGGCATTTGCGCTTGCGCGCCAGAATGATTTGGCACCAGTCTACGTTCACTAGCAACGGAGCAAATCGCATGGACGCGCCAACAGGTTTTTCCCGCCTACAGATTTCGCTGCATTGGGTTATTGCCTTTCTGATCCTGGGCCAATTCCTGTTTCGAGAACGAATTGTGAAAGTCGTCGATGCGTTGGCGCAGGGCGGCACAACAGATATCACCCAGGCATTGCCGCACGTTATTGGCGGAACAGCGATACTGGCCCTTGTCATCTGGCGCCTGGTTGTGCGGTGGCGCCGCGGCGCGCCCGCGCTGCCCCCCGAAGGCAACATGGTTCTCGATCTGATCGCCAAGGCCACACATTGGCTGATGTATTTATTGATGTTGTTGATACCCGTTTCGGGTATGGCCGCCTGGTTTGGTGGGGTCGAGGCCGCGGCTGACGCCCATCGCGCCATGTTCCTGAGCTTGGCCGCTTTGGTAGCCCTGCATGTCTTGGGCGCGGTTTATCACCAGTGGGTCAAGAAAGACGGGTTGATCCGGCGCATGATGAAAGCCGGCTAGGCCCGCGCGTGCATCGACTGGATTTCCTGTGCCAGTCCAATTAGCGTTTGGCCGGTCGCTGTCCAATCGCCGGCGGGAAACCTTTCGGCCCGGCTTGGATCTGCATGTTCTTGCGGGCGCGGCACAAAGCCGGTGCCAAGCCCGGCCGCCTGTGCCGCCCCAAGATCGGCATTGTGGGCCGCAATCATCATCACCTGATCGGGCCTTAGTTGCAGCGCGCGGCAAGCTGCCAGATAGGTTTCCGGGTGCGGCTTGTATGTCCGGGCAATTTCGGCGCCCAGAATGCAGTCCCAATGAAGATTTGCATACCGGGCAAGGTGGCTCATCAGCGCGATTGACCCGTTCGAGCACGGTGCGATCAGCCCAAGGCCGCGGAATGCTTCCAGGCCGGCAGCCGTATCAGGCCACGGATCCAGTTTTTCCCAGGCGCGCGCCAGGGTTGTTTGCTCCTGTTCGGAAAATGCAGACGACAGCCCTGCGCGTTTCAAAACGCGAAAAAGGTTCTCGTGGTGCAGAATGTCCAGGTTGGTATAGCCGCGCCGGCCTTCGCGTATGGGGGCCATCGACGGGTCATATTCATCGCGCCAGGCAATGGCCAAGGCAGCCCCATCCGCGATGATGCCCTTGGCGTCAAAGGCATCTTGAAGCGCACGTGTGATCGAGCTTCGCCAATCCACCAGCGTCCCAAATACATCGAAAATATAGGCCTTTGGTGTCATGTCACGCAGTAGAATGTCAGCGGCTTGGTGGGTTCACGTTTGACAATGCCTTTTGCCTCAAGATCCAGTTGCACCGATTTCAACCACCACCCAGAGGTGGCGCCGCCCGGAAACAGGTCCTGTGGCAGGTTGGGTTTCAGCAAATCCTTGGCTTTTGCGGCGGAAATGCCCGGCGGACCTTTGGGCAGCACGGCCAGATAGGCGGCACGCATCGCTTCATATTTGGCTCGATCGACACGGGTCGTGCGCCCCGGCGTGTTGACGTTTTCAACCTCGATTTTGTCTGGCATATGCGCGGCTCCTGTTTACCGATCAACAATGGCGGCAAAACCGCGGCGCAGGCAAGCCCCGTTGCCCAGCCGCCGACCCCATGCCAAGGTGGCGGCATGTTACCCTTGCCTCGTCGAGTGAAATTGCCCAAAGGCGCCACCGTATTTGCGCCCGGCGCGCCCTGTCCGGGGTTCATTGAGCTTACAGGCGGTTCCATCCGCGTGTCGATGGTGGGCATGAATGGGCGCGAGGTCGTGCTGTATCGGGTGCGCCCGGGCGACGTGTGCCTGCAAACTTTTTCTTGTTTGGTGGAAAACCGTGCCTATCGCGCAGAAGGCATAGCCGAGACCGACCTGGAGGGTCAGTTGCTGTTGCCCGAGGCATTTTTCCAACGGCTGGGCGCGGACACGGTTTTTCGAAATCACGTGCTGCGCTCTGTGGCGCATCGATTTGGCGAATACGAGGATCTGGTCGAAACCCTGGTTCTGACGGGCTTCGACACCAGATTGGCCCGCGCGCTATTGCATCTGGCCGATGGCAGGGGCGTTGTCAGCGCCACACATGATGAATTGGCCGCCGAAACCGGATCGGCGCGCGCAGTTGTGTCTCGCAGATTGGGGGTGTTTGCCGATCAGGGCCTGGTCAGTCAGCAGCGCGGCCATGTCACCTTGTTGGACGCCGAAGGCTTGCGTCGCATTGCCGCGTGACTTTGGTGACTAAGTAGCCGACTGGGCGGGCACATGATGCGAAATTTGGGTCATATTCTGACAGAAAGGGAAATGTGTCATGAAACGCAACGAGGGAAATCTGGACCGTATCTTGCGGGTAATTGTTGGGCTGGCACTGGTGTCTTTGGTGTTTTGGGGGCCGCAAACCGCATTTGGATGGGTGGGTTTGATCCTGATCGTCACAGGTGTCGTGGGTATGTGCCCCATCTATTCGATCCTGGGCGTCAATACCTGTGGGCTGAAAAAGGGCTGACTCCATTTTTGCAAAAGCGCCGCCGGGCGACCGACGGCGCTGATCTTGTTTGGCTGGGCGGGGCTTAGTGTGCCGCGATCAACCCCATGCTCTCAAGTTTCAAAATGACTTGATGCGCACAATTGTCGACATCGACATTTTCCGTCTCAACCCGCAATTCCGGGTTTTCAGGAACATCGTAAGGGTCTGAAATACCAGTGAATTCCTTGATCTTGCCTTCACGAGCCAGTTTATACAGCCCCTTGCGGTCGCGGCGCTCGCATTCCTCAAGCGAAGTGGCAACATGCACTTCCAGAAACGCGCCAAAGGCTTCGATGTCCTCGCGCACGGCGCGACGTGTGGTGGCATAGGGCGCGATCGGTGCGCAGATGGCTATGCCGCCATTCTTGGTAATCTCCGAGGCGACATATCCGATACGGCGGATGTTGAGGTCACGGTGTTCCTTGGAAAAGCCCAACTCGGACGACAGGTTCTTGCGCACAATATCCCCGTCCAGCAAAGTCACGGGCCGGCCGCCCATCTCCATCAGCTTGACCATCAAGGCATTGGCAATTGTCGATTTGCCCGAGCCGGACAACCCGGTGAAAAAAACCGTAAAGCCCTGCTTTGAGCGTGGCGGGCGGGTGCGGCGCAGCTCGGTGACCACTTCGGGGAATGAAAACCATTCGGGGATCTCCAGACCTTCCGCCAACCGCCGTCGCAATTCGGTGCCCGAAATGTTCAGGATGGTCACATCATCCTTGTCCTTGATCTCATCCATGGGCTCATATTGCGCACGTTCCTGCACCCAGACCATATGTTTGAAATCGACCATTTCGATGCCCATTTCCTCTTGATGCGTGCGGAACAGATCCTGTGCATCATAGGGGCCATAGAAATCCTCACCGGCAGAATTCTTGCCGGGGCCGGCATGGTCGCGACCGACGATGAAATGCGTGCAACCGTGATTTTTGCGGATCAACCCGTGCCAGACCGCCTCACGCGGGCCGGCCATGCGCATCGCCAGGTTCAAAAGGCTCATTGACGTGGTGGAGGCAGGGTATTTGTCCAACACGGCTTCATAGCAACGCACACGGGTGAAGTGATCCACGTCGCCTGGCTTGGTCATGCCGACGACCGGATGAATAAGCAGGTTGGCCTGCGCTTCCTTGGCAGCGCGGAACGTCAATTCCTGATGCGCGCGGTGCAGCGGATTGCGGGTCTGAAAGGCCACAACTTTGCGCCAGCCCACCTTGCGGAAATAGGCACGAAGTTCATTTGGCGTATCACGGCGGGCACGAAAGTCATAATGCACAGGCTGCTGAATGCCCGTCACCGGACCGCCCAGATAAATCTTGCCGGCCTGATTGTGCAAATAGTTTACAGCCGGATGTGCGTCATCATCGGCACCAAAAACCTTTTCGGCCTCGCGCGCCTTGTTGGGTTCCCAGCGGTCTGAAACCGTCATGGTGGCCAAGATCACCCCCTCCTGGTCACGCAGCGCTATATCCTGGCCGATCTCAAGGCCCGCGGCGAAATCTTCGCCCACGTCCAGGGTGATCGGCATCGGCCATAGCGTGCCATCGGCCAGACGCATGTTTTCGACAACGCCGTCATAATCCGCCTGACTCAGAAAGCCTTTCAGCGGGTTAAAGCCGCCATTCATCAGCAGTTCCAGATCACAGATCTGGCGCGGCGTCAGATCATGGCTGACCAGATCGGCCGCCTCGGATTTCATTTTCTGCGCGCTTTCGTAGGAGACAAAAAGCTCGGGGATGGGGGCTAGGTTGGATTCCATCAATGGGGTCCTTTTCTTCAAATGGAGCAATCCACTTTGCGAACCGGTCAATTCGGCGTGCAAAGCATCGTATTCGGCAAGTTTGCGGGCAAGGAACTGGTCAGTCAGACGGGCCTTGGTGGCCGCGCCCTTCGTCGTCAATTCATAAGAGTAGCGTTGGCGCTTGTCGGGGCCGGAGCGTTCGCGCACCCGGACCAGACCTTGGTCTGTCACGAGGCGCAACGTGGTGTTGAGCGTGCCCAAGCTGACGCCAATCGCCTGTGCGACGGCGCGCTGAGAGGCTTCGGGCGTCAAATCCAACTGCCGAAGCAGCCGAAAGACATTGTCCTCTTCAGAGATCTGTGGGTTTGCTGTGGGCACGGCAATCGCTCAAAGTGTGTTCAACACTGAACACATCACATGACCCTGTGAAAAAATAAAGGCAAAACTGAGAAAAAAGGGCGTTCTCGACGGCCGTGGCCGCGGTGCCACAGGTCCGCGTCGCAAAGGTGGATGAACCAGAGGCCCCTGGGCGGCTAAAACCTTTCGGCCCGCAGCACCTTGCAATCGGAAACGGTGATCACCCCGATATGCGTATCCACAACCTGATAGGCGGCATCCAGCAGCGCATCCAGGCGCTCGGGCCGAATGATACACACGACTTGCGCCATGCCGCTGGCCCGGCCTACCTGACCCTCACGCGACCAGCGGCCAGAGCGGCCAGAGCCACCCAGGACAGGTAAGATGGAATACCCCGTCACACCTGCGTCATCCAACGCTTTGGTCAGCCGCGAAAGCATCGCCGCTTCGATGATGATTGCCACGCGATTGGCTTGATGAGTTTCACGCATGCGGGTCAGCCTCCGGTCGTCAATCGGGCGATCGCCAGATACAGCGGTATGCCCAGGGTCAGGTTGAATGGAAATGTGATCCCAAGCGACAAGGTCAGGTAGATGGCGGGGTCCGCATCCGGCACCGCCACCCGCATCGCCGCCGGAACGGCAATATAAGAGGCAGAGGCGCACAAGACCATCAGCAAGACCGTGCCGCCCGTGCTGAGGCCCAATGTCATTGCGACGACGCCGCCAATCAGCGCGCCCACCACCGGCATCAAGACACCGAAGGCCAGAAAGCCCGCTGTTATCATCGAACGGTTCTGGCGCAGTCCGCGCCCCGCAATTAGCCCCATATCCAACAAGAACAGACACAAGACACCCTTGAACGGCGACACGATGAAGCTTTCGATTTCCGCCAACCCGTCGGTGCCGGTGATCATGCCGATGAAAAACGATCCGATCAGCAGCACGATTGAACCATTCAGCAGGATTTCACGCATCAACGTATTGTCCATGCGGTCGCC
>Ga0316205_10005089_pt1 | contig 11086 bp, 11 predicted proteins | sample 3monthpyrite_MG_FD_204941 | JGI IMG/M metagenome (GOLD analysis project Ga0316205, IMG submission 204941) | Microbial mat bacterial communities from mineral coupon in-situ incubated in ocean water Damariscotta River, Maine, United States -... | ecosystem: Environmental > Aquatic > Marine >...
AAATGATCTACGTTTTATCCCATGAATTTGGAGCATTTTGGTATCAGAAAGCAAATTTATTTAATAATCATGTTAAGCACAGTAAAAGTTTAGGAAGTTTAGAGAATGACTATAAAAGGAGTGATGAAGAGTTTATTGAGGCGTTTATGAGAAAATATTCTGATTCATTGCCTCCTAGTTGGATGATGTTAGAAATAACTTCATTTGGAACTTTATCATTTTTGTATAGTAATTTAAAGGCAGGGCGAACCAAGAGAAAAATAGCTAATCATTTTGGTTTAAATGATAGAACTTTTGCTTCTTGGCTACATAGCATTGTGTATTTGCGCAATGTTTGTGCTCATCATTCTAGGCTATGGAATAGAATCATGAGTATTCAGCCAATAAAACCAATAAAACCTTCTAAACAATGGTTGATAAACGATACGGTTTCTAATAGAAAAACGTATTACATATTATCAATTATTCTTTACTTAATGCAAACTATTAATCCTGATAATTCAATAGTAAAAAGAGTTAAAATGCTTTTAAATGATTATCAAAATGTAGATACAAAAGCCATGGGTTTTCCAAATAATTGGGAGGAAGAAAACCTATGGCAAGAAAATTAAATTTTTTTTTGATTCCACAGATTTATTTTAAAATAGCTCTTATTATTTTTAAATGATGAGTCGTGTGTAATTGTAAAAACCTAATGGTTCGTTTTTTGTTTAAAACACCAAATACAAAATGTTTAAAATAAGCGTTTCTGTTAGCTGATTTTATGCTCTCTATATTTTTATAAGCTAATTGAAATTGTGAATTTAAATCTTCAGTCAAAATTATTTCAGGTGGTTTAACAATTTTAGGTGCTTTCGCCTTACCTCTTGGGATGTAGCCTAATGTAAACAATAGTAAACGCCATTTGTTAAAATTACTTTTGTATAATTCTGGTTTGGAATTCATGAAGCTTTTAGAAACCAAATTAATGACTTTTAACGAATGGTCTATTTGCCAAGCAATATCAGATTTTGAAACAGCATCGTTTCTTTTGTCTTTTACAGCTATATAGCTTTCTAATTCTTTAACTAATGGGATGAGAATTTCGGGATGTTTTTTTAGCATGCTCTAAGCTAATAAAAAATCCCAAACATGATTGCTTGGGATTTGGAATTTAGTTTTTGGAATTTGAGATTCCTTTTTTCAAAGGAATTTAATATCTGTAATGCTCTGGCTTAAAAGGACCTTCAACTTGCACACCAATATAATTTGCTTGATCTTCACGTAATTCAGTAAGTTCAACGCCAATTTTAGTTAAATGTAGTTTGGCAACTTTTTCATCAAGGGCTTTAGGTAGCATATACACTTCATTTCTATAAGCCTCCTTGTTGTTCCATAATTCAATTTGTGCTAAGGTTTGGTTGGTAAACGAGTTACTCATTACAAAACTTGGATGACCTGTTGCGCAACCTAAGTTTACTAAACGGCCTTCAGCAAGAATAATAATGTCATTTCCATTTACATTATATTTATCTACTTGAGGTTTTATAGTATCTTTAGTATGTCCATGATTATCATTTAACCAAGCCATATCAATTTCATTATCAAAGTGCCCAATATTACAAACTATGGCTTTATCTTTTAAAGCTTCAAAATGACGAGCTTGAACAATATCTTTATTCCCAGTAGTTGTAATTACAATATCGGTATTACCAATTACAGTTTCAAGTTTTTTCACTTCAAAACCGTCCATTGCAGCTTGCAACGCACAAATAGGATCAATCTCTGTTACAGTAACAATACTTCCTGCACCTTTAAAAGAGGCAGCTGTACCTTTACCAACATCACCATAGCCACAAACTGTAACACGTTTTCCAGCTAACATAATATCAGTTGCACGACGAATCGCATCTACGGCACTTTCTTTACAACCATATTTGTTATCGAATTTAGATTTTGTAACCGAGTCGTTAACGTTAATTGCTGGCATTGGTAGAGTTCCATTTTTTACACGTTCGTATAACCTATGAACTCCAGTTGTTGTTTCTTCAGATAAACCATTAATTCCAGCAGCTAATTCAGGATATTTATCTAAAACCATGTTGGTTAAATCACCACCATCATCAAGAATCATATTTAATGGTTGTCTATCTTCACCAAAGAAAAGTGTTTGCTCTATACACCAATCAAATTCTTCTTCAGTCATATCTTTCCATGCATAGACAGCTGTTCCAGCATCAGCAATTGCAGCAGCAGCTTGATCTTGTGTTGAGAAAATATTACAAGAACTCCATGTAACTTCGGCTCCTAAAGCTTGTAAAGTTTCAATTAAAACAGCAGTTTGAATGGTCATGTGTAAACATCCTGCAATACGAGCTCCTTTAAGTGGTTGAGAGTCTTTGTATTCTTCACGAAGGCTCATTAATCCTGGCATTTCAGCTTCAGCTAATTCTATTTCTTTTCTTCCCCAAGCCGCAAGTGAAATATCTTTAACTTTGTTAGCTACGTAAGGAATTGTTTTTGTGTTCATATAAGTATAATTTTTCTATGTGTTTTAATGCCTGCAACTTTGGGTTTGGAACTTAAAAATAGTTAAATTCGCTATGTTAAAAATGCCAAATGCGCCTTAGGCGCTGCAAAGATAACCAATAACTTTCAGAAAATTAAATGCCTCTTTATAAAACCTTTAATCCGAACTCACAAACTACTGTTAAAATCTGGAAAATTACCGAGTCTTATGATGATTTGTTTGAACCTTTAGATTTGAAACCAGACAGTTTAAAGCGTGTTTTAAGTATGAAAAGCGATTGGCACCAACGGGGTTTTTTATGTGTAAGACATATCTTAAGGGATTCAGGATATACCGATCAAGATTTGTTTTATGATGGTTATGGGAAACCACATTTAAAAGATGGTAAATGTATTTCAATCACACATTCTTTTTTATATGTAGGTGTTATTGTTAGTGATTGTGAGGTTGGAATTGATATAGAAATGCAGCGAGATAAAATAGCTAAAATAGCACCAAAGTTTGTTGATTATGAGTTTAATTATTTAAAAGAAGACACAGGTACATATATAAACGAATTGACCATAATTTGGTGCATTAAAGAGTCTTTGTATAAATTGTTCGCAACACCTGGAATGGTCTTTAAAGATCATTTTTTAGTCATTCCATTTATGATTTATGACGCAAAAACCGTTGCTTGGATAGATTTTAAAAGCAAGAAATATCGTTATGAAGCTACCTTTTTGGAGTTTGAAGGGTTTACATGCGCTTATGTTATTGCCTAAATGAAAAACCTATACCAAGACATACTCGATTCAATTTTAAAGAAAAAAAAATTATTGGCTGTTTTAATAGACCCTGATAAAATGACCATTGAAATGGCAACAGGTTTTATTGAAAAAGTAAACAAATCTGTAATTACGCATATTTTTGTTGGAGGTAGTACTGTTAAAGAACATGTAACAAATAGTTTAGTATCTAAAATTAAAAGCCTTTCAAATTTACCTGTAATATTGTTTCCTGGAGATGTTTCGCAAATCACAAAAAACGCTGATGCATTATTGTTCTTATCATTAATTTCGGGAAGAAACCCTGAGTATTTAATAGGAAAGCAAGTTGTGGCAGTTTCAAAATTACGCAAAACGAATCTTGAAATTCTTCCAACAGGCTATATATTAATTGAAAACGGAAAGGAAACTTCTGTACAAAGAGTAACAAAAACAATTCCGATGGCAAGAAAAAGCATTCAAGCTATTGTAAATACAGCTAAAGCTGGTGAATTACTTGGTATGAAATTAATTTACCTTGAAGCTGGAAGTGGTGCAACACATCCAATAAATGCAGACATAATTTCTTCGGTAAAAGAAGATTTAAACATTCCGCTTATTGTTGGCGGAGGCATTAAAAATAATCAACAATTAAAAGAAGCGTATAAATATGGAGCAGATTTGGTAGTAATTGGAACAGTACTTGAAGAAGACGAATCTTTCTTTAACAATTTAATATGAACGAAATAATTAATTTTTTTCTTGAGCCTTATAGAACTGCTACAACCTTAAATATTAGCTTGGAAATTTTGGCAGTTGTGTTTGGTGTTGCGAGTGTTTGGTATGCCAAAAAGGAAAGTATTTGGGTGTATCCAACAGGAATAATAAGTACTGCAATTTATGTGTATATCTGCTACCAATTTACCCTTTATGGCGATTTAATTATTAATATTTATTATACATTTATGAGCATTTATGGTTGGTATATGTGGACAAAACTAATACAAGGCGAACATATAGAAATCACTAAATCTTCAAAAATGGATTGGATAAAAGCAATAGGTATTTTTACAAGTACTGCTGTATTTGTTGTGTGTGTGTACTTATATTTTGATAGATTTGACAGAATAACAGATTATTTTGACACATTTACAACTGGCATTTTCTTTGCTGCAATGTGGATGATGGCAAATAAAAAAATAGAGCATTGGTTATTGTGGATTGGAGGTAATATTATTTCTATTCCTTTATATTTTATTAAAGGATTAGGTTTCTCAGGGATTCAATTTACCATATTTTTAGTACTCGCTATTTTAGGATATATTGAATGGAAAAACAACTTAAACAAAAGCCAGCAAACTGCATAAAAGTAGTATTGTTTGGCCCAGAATCTACAGGTAAAACAACGTTATCTAGACATTTGGCTAGATATTATAATTCTATTTGGGTACGAGAATATGCACGAGAATATTTGCAAGATGTATGGAATAATGAACGCCGAACTTGTGAGGCAAAAGATTTATTGCCAATTGCTATTGGACAAATGACATTAGAAAACACACTTGCTAAAAAAACAGATTCCGTTTTAATTTGTGATACCGATTTGTTGGAAACAAAAGTGTACTCCGAAGCATATTACTCAGGAACTTGCGACCCAATTTTAGATAAACATGCTATTGAAAACACCTACGATTTATACTTTTTAACTTATATTGACGTCCCTTGGGAAGCAGATGATTTACGCGATAAACCCAATGAACGTGAACGAATGTTTAAAGCCTTTGAAGACGCGTTAATAAAATATAACAGACCCTATGTTTTACTTAAAGGAAGTAAAAAAGAACGACTAGACGAAGCAGTAAAGCATATTGACAAACTAATTAAAGAAAAACCTTGAATTTTACCAAAAAAGATATCAACCAAATAACCCAAAAAGGCTTAACAGTAGATAAAGTAGTATCACAAATAGACCTTTTTAAAAAAGGCGTGCCATATATCAATCTACAAAGCGCAGCAACCATTAAAAATGGAATTCTATCTTATAATGATGAAGAAAAAAAGGCTTTAATTAATTTATTCAATGCTAAAAGAGAAGCAGTTTCTATTGTAAAATTTGTACCAGCCTCAGGTGCTGCAACTAGAATGTTTAAAACTCTTTTTACGTTTTTAAAAGAGTATAATCCTCAAAAAGAGACTATTAATTCTTATATAAACAAGAACAAAGTAAAAGAACTTTCCGTTTTTTTTGTAGGATTGGAAAAACTGCCGTTTTTTGAAGAAGTGGTAACCAAACTTCATAAAACACATTTAAACTACAACGATTTTTCTTACGATGAGCAACGATTATTGTTTGTTAAAACAATACTGCATGAAAACCAATTAAATTATTCGTTTTTTCCAAAGGGATTATTGCCTTTTCATCGCTATAAAGAACATGCCTCAACAGCGTTTGAAGAACATTTATTTGAAGCTGCCGAGTATGCTTCATCTCAAAACGAAGCCAACTTGCATTTTACAATTTCTGAAAAACACAAACATAAATTCGACGAAGAGTTTAAATACATTGAAGAAGATGTTGAAGAAAAAACCCAAACAACATTCAATATCTCTTTCTCATATCAAAAAAACAATACCGATACTATTGCAGTAACACTAAACAATGAACCATTTAGAGATGAAAATGGCGCATTGGTTTTTAGACCATCAGGTCATGGAGCCTTAATTGAAAATCTAAATGAAATTGATGCCGATATTATTTTTATTAAAAATATTGACAATGTCGTTGTTAATAAATACAGAAGTGAAGTTGCTAAGTATAAAAAAATGCTTGCTGGCATAATTCTAAAAACACAAGAAGAAGCTTTTAAATATGAAGAAGCTTTAAATTACGAAAATTCAAATGAAAAACTCGATGAAATAGCAAGATTTCTAGCAACAAAAATGAATGTTGTAATCGCTTCTAATTATGAAAACGCAACCACTCATGAAAAGAAAGTATACTTAAAAAACAAACTAAATAGACCAATTAGGGTTTGCGGTATGGTTAAAAATGAAGGCGAACCTGGAGGAGGCCCTTTTTGGGTTAAAGATACTTCTGGAGCCATTTCTTTACAAATTGTAGAGTCTGCTCAAATCGATAAAAATAATAACGAACAGCATAATATTCTTAAAAATGCGACACATTTTAATCCCGTAGATTTAGTATGTAGTGTTAAAAACTATAAAGGAGAAAAGTTTGATTTATCAAAGTTTATTAATCATAACACGGCATTTATTACTATAAAAACAAAAACAGGTAAAGACTTAAAAGCATTGGAGTTACCTGGATTATGGAATGGGAGTATGGCATTTTGGAATACCATTTTTGTAGAAGTACCATTAATAACCTTCAATCCGGTTAAGACGGTTAACGACCTTTTAAAGGCACCTCACCAAATTAAATAAGGTGGAAAAAGAACAACTCATATCCGAACTTAGTTTTAAGGCAGTAAGAAGCTCAGGAAGTGGTGGGCAGCACGTAAATAAAGTCGCTACCAAGGTCGAGTTATATTTTGACTTAGAAAATTCATCTGTTTTAGCCGAAGAAAAAAAAGAAAAGCTTAAAGAATTCCTACGCAAAAAGCTAAATAAAGATGGTGTTTTAATTCTGCAATGTTCCCAAACCAGAAGTCAGTTAAAAAATAAAGAACTAGTCATCAAGAAGTTTTTTGAGTTAATAGAAAAAGGACTTAAAGAGCAAAAAAAGCGCATTCCAACCAAAACACCTAAATCTGTTATTAAAAAACGCTTAGCTAATAAACAACTAATTGCTAAAAAAAAGGCCAATAGAAAAAAGCCAGATATTGATTAATTTTTTCCAATTCATAATCCATAATTCCCAATTCATAAGTATATTTGCAGCGTTCTCATAAAGGGGTGCTTTTTTCAGTTAGTAATCATCAGTTAACAGTCTTTTTAATATTGGCTTTTAACTTTTAACTGCCAAAGGGCTGAGATCATACCCATTGAACCTAGAACAGGTAATGCTGTTTAGGAAGGCGATAATCGCCAATTAGATAATTTTTTGATTCTGCCACCTTGAGCATGTCACTTCGAACTGAGTTGAGAAGCGAAAGGTCTTTTTCAAAAAGTAAATTTTATAAACAACAAAAGAATAATCGCCTCTTTTTATTCGATTTTAAAGAATCGTAATGAAAAACTTATTTCTTTTCTTAACACTACTCGTGTTATCAATTAGTGCTAATGCCCAAGAACCAAAAAAAGTAAAAGACACTACCAAGGTTCAAAAACTGGATGAAGTTTTAATAAAGGCAGTTCGTGTTGAAGCAACATCACCTATTACACATTCAAATGTTACCAAAAAGGAATTTGAAAAAAGAAATTTAGGACAAGACCTTCCTATATTATTAAACTTTCTACCTTCGGTAGTAACAACCAGTGATGCTGGTGCTGGAGTTGGTTATACAGGAATAAGAGTAAGAGGTGTAAGCCCACAATCCACCAATATTACTATTAATGGCATTCCCTACAACGATGCAGAATCTTTAGGGACATTTTGGGTTAATTTAGGTGATTTTTCATCCTCTGTAGAAAGTTTACAGTTGCAACGAGGGGTTGGTACATCCACTAATGGTGCAGGAGCCTTTGGTGCAAGCGTCAATATTTTAACAGATGCAATTACTGAAAAATCAAGTGCAGAAATATCTAATTCATTTGGAAGTTATAATACTAAAAAGCACACCTTAAAGTTTAGTACAGGAAAGTTAAATAACCATTTCGAAGTATCTGGACGTTTGTCTCAAATTAAATCTGATGGTTATGTCGATAGAGCAGAATCTAACCTTAAATCGTATTTTTTTCAAGCCTCCTATATTAAAAACAACACGTTGATTAAAGGCTTGATGTTTGGAGGCTATGAAATAACATATCAAGCGTGGAATGGCATTGATGCAGTAACTTTAGCAACAGACAGAACATTTAACCCATCTGGAATGTATACAGATAATGAAGGAAATTTACGCTTTTATAATAATGAGGTAGATAATTACAAACAAGATCATTATCAATTGCATTGGAGCGAACGTTATAACAATAATTGGTCCACGAGTTTAGGGTTAAATTACACTTATGGCAGAGGGTATTTTGAGCAATATAAAGAAGATGAAAATTTTGCTGATTATGGGTTGGATGATATTACAATTGGTAGTGAAACAGTAAATTCAACCAATTTAATTAGACGACGTTGGTTAGATAATGATTTTTATGTCGTTACTGCAAGTGCAAATTATAAAAACGAAGTTATTAATGCCTCATTTGGAGGATCATATAGTACCTATTCAGGAGATCATTTTGGAGAAATAATTTGGGCAGAGTTTGCTGGTAATACCGAAATTAGAGACCGTTATTATGATGGAAATGGTAAAAAAACAGACTTTAATATTTACTCAAAAGGGACTTTTAGACTTGATGAAAACTGGAGTTTATACGCCGATTTGCAATTGCGAAGCGTTGGTTATAAAACCACAGGATTAATATCAGATAGGGTTAATTTGCGCATAGACGAAACCTATAATTTTTTCAATCCAAAAACAGGTATCACTTATAAACTAAATTCAAATAACACCTTTTATTTTTCTTATGCAAGAGCAAATAGAGAACCCAGTAGAAGCGATTTTGAGAGTAATTCTGCTATAAAACCTGAACAGTTAAACGATTTTGAATTAGGTTGGAGACACGACAACAATAAGTTTAGAATTTATGCAAATGCTTACTATATGTTATATAATGAGCAGTTGGTATTAACTGGAGCTTTGGATGATGTTGGAACACCAATAAGAACCAATAGTGGAGATAGTTACCGTTTAGGATTAGAGGTTGATGCTGCAATACAACTATCAAATAAACTTGCCGTACAACCAAACGTCACGATAAGTTCAAATAAAAACAAAAACACATTCTCACAAATAGATGGTAATCTTGTTAGTTTAGGTAAAACCAATATTTCTTTTTCCCCAGAACTTGTAGCAGCTAACGCATTAATATTTCGACCAAGTTCACGCTTTCAGGTATCTTTCTTAAGCAAATATGTTGGCAAACAGTATATGGGTAATAACGACTCTGAAGCATCAAAATTAAAAAGTTACTTTGTAAACGATTTTAATATTTCTTATGAAATAGAAACTATTTCAGTATTTAAATCAATTATCTTATCAGGATTAATAAATAATGTTTTTGGAGAAAAATATGTATCCAATGGGTATTATTATACTTATGATGATATTTGGTCTAATCCTGGAGTAACGACCACTATTGAAGGTGCTGGATATTATCCGCAAGCTACTACTAACTTCTTAATTGGAGTCACCTTAAAATTTTAGACTAAGTATTTTTAAAATTTCATAAAAACCTTTATCGTAATTCTCGGTAGAGGTTTTTTTAATTAGTAATAATTAAATTATTGCCACTTTGCTCAACTCTGTATGCCTTTAAGCCACAGGTTAAATTTGAGTCGCTTAATGGTTGCCCTGTTATAAGGCTATATACATTTGCATCACTACAACCACATGTACCTTCAATACCATTAATTTCTAACCGCGAACATGTGCTAGGCGTATGGTTAGGGTCACTAGCATCCCAAGCTAAAAAACCAATACCAGAGTTAGTGACAATAATGCCACCATTACCAACATTTGGTACATAGACCGAATTACTTTCAAATAGTAAAGAACTGTATGGGAAAATATTCATGTTTATACTAGTATTAACACCAACGTCCAGTAAAAATCTACAGTTACGATCGTTAATATTACTCTTGCTGCAAGAAACCAATAGTAAAGTAAATAAAAGACTGTATAGAGATTTTTTCATAGAGGTTTAAATTCGGGTGCAATTTACAATAATAACGCTATTTATGCATAATTTTGTATATTTGTATTACAATCTTATAAAGATGAGATGTATTGTGTTTGTAGATAATCTATGAGCACTTTTTTAATTAAAAGAGGAATTATGAGCAACGTATCTTATTACACTGCTGAGGGATTAAAAAGGTTAAGAGAAGAGCTAAAACAATTAAAAGATATTGAGCGCCCAAAAGCATCTAACGCTATTGCTGAAGCAAGAGATAAAGGCGATTTAAGCGAAAATGCCGAGTACGATGCTGCCAAAGAAGCTCAAGGAATGCTTGAGATGAAAATTGCTAAACTCGAAGAGGCTTTGGCTGGAGCAAGACTTATTGACGAATCTCAATTGGATTTATCAAAAGTATTGGCACTGTCTATTGTAAAAATTAAAAACCAAGCCAATGGTATGGAAATGACCTATACCTTAGTTGCTGATGGAGAAGCAGATTTGGCTTCAGGAAAAATATCCATAAACTCTCCTATTGGTAAAGGATTACTTGGAAAATCTGTTGGTGATGTTGCAGAAATTCAAGTACCAAATGGGATAATAAATTTTGAAATTTTAGAAATATCAAGATCCTAATGGCTTCTATTTTCACAAAAATTGTAAATGACGAAATACCTTGTTATAAGGTAGCCGAAACTGATGATTTTTTGGCGTTTTTGGATGTAAACCCAAATGCCAAAGGACATACCTTATGTATCCCAAAAAAAGAAATAGATAAAATTTTCGATTTAGACGAAACCACCTATAATGGCCTTATGAGTTTCTCAAGGAAAGTAGCTCTTGCTATTGAAAAAACAATCGATTGTAAACGTGTTGGAGTTTCTGTAATTGGGTTAGAAGTACCACATGTGCATGTGCATTTAATTCCATTAAACTCAATGGAAGATGCTCGTTTCATTAATAAAGTATCTTTAACTCAAAG
>Ga0316205_10005091_pt1 | contig 11082 bp, 11 predicted proteins | sample 3monthpyrite_MG_FD_204941 | JGI IMG/M metagenome (GOLD analysis project Ga0316205, IMG submission 204941) | Microbial mat bacterial communities from mineral coupon in-situ incubated in ocean water Damariscotta River, Maine, United States -... | ecosystem: Environmental > Aquatic > Marine >...
TATCTTCAAGGACTAATAACCAAATAAAATCCTATGTTTATCATCTTTGGTACCCGCGGAATAAAGCATTCTGTAAAAGACAGTCAACCCATAACCAACTCATGCCCCAACTGTGATAAGGGGAGTTTAATTCATAAACTTTATCGGCGTTGGTTCACTCTTTTCTTTATTCCTGTAATCCCCTTAGATGTCATTGACCGATTTTACGAATGTGATAGTTGTAAATCTGCCTATAATGAAAATGTAAAAAATGTGCTAGCACAATCTCAAGAGGAAATTGATGCTAGCCAAAAAGCAGCTCGCAAAATTTACTCAGAAGCGTTAATTGCTGCCATGACTCATATGGCCATGATCGATGGAGACTATGCCGATGAGGAAGAACGTGAAATTAACGATGCTATGGAGAATTTTGAGGAGTTTAAGCACGAATTATTGCAAGTGCATCGTGAAGTGAAGGTAAATTTAAACAAAGACAATCAGGTGTTCAACTATTTAAATGAAGCCCGTAGCCAATTATCTTCAGAATCTCTCATGAACATCTTAGCCCAAGCTGCAGTCGTTCTCCTAGCAGATGGTGCTATCGAAAAAGAGGAAGAGGACCTAATGAAAGAATACCTCATTGCCTGTGGATTGCCCAAGGACATGTACTATACTTTAATTGAGAAGCTAAAACAGAAAGACATGACTAATCTTCAAGAAGGGCAATTGAATTAATACTCACTTATTGTTTACTTTTCCGAATTAACTAATGCTGAAAACAGTTGAAGTCGCGTTCTTTTGATGTCGGACTGCATCTGTGTTATTTTGGTCATGGCAGCTACTAATGGGAAACCTTTGAAATTATAAGGAAGCCAGTTTTGTTGACGTCCTTCGTTATCTAAAACAGGAGCCGTTGAAAAATCATTTACCATGCGGTCAATAATTTCAGGGAAATCATCTTTAAAGTGCTCAGAAACTGCCGTTCGATAGACGTCAATTCTTCCAATAAACTCTTGCCCTTCCTGTGAAACGGTAGTACTTTCAAAAAATAGCGCGTCCAAATAGCCTGACGATTCCCAAGCTTCGTAACCGTCATTTTCAATGGACTGCGTAATGTCTTTCTTCAGCATAGATAAATAGTCGTCTAATTGGTTCGAAACGCTATCCAAAAAACGACCTCTATCCGATGCTTGACCATATCCTTCAGATAACACTAATGCAATGGAATCGTTCTTAAACTGGGTCTTTTCATTTTCTTCATCCAGTCGTTGCTCTATAACCATAAAGGATTCGGTCACTTCGTTCGACACATACCTAAAATACATAAACAAGCCCGTAAAGATGACGAGCGCAAAAAGTATGGTAATTAGACGAGCCTTTTTCATAAGCTTAATTTATTGCATTAACCTGTGTTTCATTGAATTCTCATTCGTTTATTCTACTAGTGAAAGAACATTTGATCCTTCCCAGTTTCTCCTTTTTTACCTAAGCTATTAAACTTCCAGCTAAAGCTAAGCATCGCATAGCGTTGTAATACCAGACTCTGACTATCTTGGATAAAGTTTTGTGTCGCTGTACGGCGTGCATTGGTGTTTTGGTTTAGTAAATCGTACACTTTTATCGTAATGGTCCCCTGATCTTTTAAGACAGAATAGGCCAAAGTGGTATTCCAAAACCAAGCGCTTCTTTGAAAACCAGGCGCGATATCCGGATTGTAATTGAAATTAACATTGTTGCGCCACTCCAATTTCTTAGGCAGATAAGTAACCGTTTCAAGACCCGCATTATGGCTTATAAAATTACGGTCTTCAAATAAATCAAGGTCATAACTGTTTCTAGAAAAAGAGAGGTTATAATTGGGGATCAAATCAAATACATCTTTCCATGTAAAGGTAACTCGAAGGCTAGGAGATATGGACGTACTCGTCGATGCGTACTTTTGTTCATTGTTAAAATTGATGGCTCTATTTCCGTTATAAGACAAGCGCAGGTTATATTTAAGCGTTTTTAGGGTATCCATTTTAATACTCTTGCTATAATTTGCACTACTCCAATAATTATACACCCCATCTACATTATCGAAGGTGGTATTTCGAACAAAGTTCTCATCGACAATAGTCTTGGTCACCACTTGATTGTTGGTAACGCTCCCACCTGCATATAAATTAAAACCAGTTCCCTTCTGAAAATCGAATGCATTATAACCCACATACAAATTATTCTGATTTGCTGGCTCCAAATCTGGGTTTCCAGTCACAATGTTTAACGGGTCGCTTACATCCTGGAATGGTTGCAATTGGGTAACGTCTGGCGGAGTATTACTCAACCTATAATTTACGTAAACTGAAGATTTCTGGCTAAAACGATAGTTGATATAAGTACTCATTTCTAAGGCTTCAAAATTTTGCTCGAAGGTGGTTTCAGGCCTTAATTGATCATTATTGGATAGGGTTCTAAAAACATAGCCTGTACGTATCGCACCCGAAACTTTCTCACCTTGATAATTCAAGGCTAAAGAGGGTGTACTACGTCTATTGGTATAGCTAAAATTTGTACTTAAATCTGTATTGAAGTTGGAGTAGGTCTGTGAATCTACGTCAAAATCAAAAGTGCTTTCGACACTTTTTCTTGTATCATCTCTATGGCCAAAACGAGTATCGAGGAACAGTTTTTTCGCGATTAAAGGATATCTATAAGTCAATTGCGCATAAAAGCTATTTAAGTCCAATTCACTATCGGTAAATTGATTCCTTTCTATAGTCTCTGGGAGGTCACCAAAAATTTCAGTAGTTGAATTAAGAAAATCTTCTCCATTATCTTTTCTGAATTCATTAGTCATGGTAAACTTCACAAAAGAACCTCGATCGCCAAAACGCTTCGTCAAATCCAAATTATTGGTAAAATTTCTAGAGTCGTCCGTAGACACCGAATTAGTAAATCCTTGATTGGTAAACACCCCTTCTTCATCTCTTGACGACTCTTCCCGATTAAAACGTCTATCCCCTTCAGAAAAACTAAAAGAAGGTCTGATATTGATTAAAAAAGTAGAGTCAATTTTAATGTCGAATCTTACATTGGCATTGTGATTATTATTAGTCGCCTCCGTTTCTGAATTGGAATCGGTAAAATACCGTGCATCGGGCAAAATATTTTCCCGTTGGGTGCTATTCCGGTCTTCGCTATCACTTCCAGAATAAAAATAGTCGGCTGTAATATCCAAATGTTCACCAAAATTATCGGCATAATTGGCTCCTCCATTTCTTGAAGTAACCACACCTTGTCCTCCGCCAAACTGTCTTCCGTCAATTCCGAAACCACCATTGCTATTTCTCCACATACTTCTTCCTCCTCCGAACATTTTTCGAATTTCACCAAAACTAAATCCGGGCGAGTTGATGTTATTGCCACCCAAAAGCACGCTTATCCGCTGGTCATTATCGAATCTATTAAAAAACCCTGCGGCTTCATAGCGATCATCTGTTCCAAGCCCGCCAGCTACTCGACCAAAAACTCCTTTGTTATTTTCCTCGCTAATCGTTAGGTTGATCGTCTTATTTTCACCGTCGGTAGACTCACCTGCAAAGGCTTCGGCGTCTGTTTTCGTATCGGTTACTTGTACTTTTTCTATAATCTCTTTAGTTAGGTTTCTAGTTGTAATGGTAGGGTCGTCACCAAAGAAAGGTTTCCCATTGACCAGAATCTTATTTACTTCTTTACCATTTACCGTAATCTTCCCGTCTACATCTACTTCGACTCCAGGCAATTTTTTAAGCAAATCTTCAACCGTGGCATCTTTTCTCGTTTTAAAGGACTTTACATTAAACTCCAACGTATCCTTTTTAATGGTAATAGGAGCACGAGATTTAATGACTACTTCGTCTAGGGTTTCCCCTTTGGTCATTTCTAATGGTCCCAATTCTATTTCGGTCTTGTCTATAGCGATTGTTTGCTGCAAGGTTTGAAAACCCACAAAAGAGACATTGAGTCGTAAACGCTCGTCTGTAGTTTTATCTTGGATACTAAAATTACCGTTCTTGTCTGAAATGGTGTAGGTAACTAAAGTAGAATCCTTTATCCGCTCCAAATAGACCGTTGCCGACTCCAAAGGTTGTTGATCTTCGGCCGAAATAAGAGTTCCGCTAAGTGTAAAGGGTTTGTTTTGAGCAAAGGCTGTGGTCACCATAAAAAATAGGAGTAGCCCAAAAAAATATTTCATGAATGGTTGTTAGTTGATTGTTGAATGATTCTACATTGAACGAAGTTAATTCCGTTTTCGTACAAAAAACCTTTACGTCTTGTTAAACTATTGCAAAAATCTTACCAAAATTGCTAATCGTCCTCATCAAGAAAAAAGATTTCCTCTAAAGGAGTTTCGAAGAGCTTCGCAATCTTCAAGGCGAGTACGGTGGAAGGCACATATTTGTTTTTCTCCATGGCATTAATGGTTTGCCTACTTACACCAATCTTTAGCGCCAAATCTGCCTGCGTCATATCTCGCATGGCTCGTTGTACTTTTATCTTATTCTTCATGACTCTGCGATTTGATTTTCAGGAAGTTAAAACGTAAAATAAAAAAGATCAAAGGAGTAAACATATTGAAAACTAAAACGTCAAAGAAGACGTAATCGTAAACAAATAAAATGGCAATTACCAGCACCGAATAATTAAATATGAGTGCCCAAACCAAGGAATCTTTACGCAGCTTATAAATAAATTCGTCTTCAACTTTTTCTTTTGAAAAAACAATAAAAAGCCCTCCTATAATTAAAGCCAAGGCTACTAATTCGTCGAGAATATCGTTTTCAATAATTTTGAAGAACCCTGTTTCCTTGCCAAAAAGACTATCCCCGTTATAAATGGATAAAACATGGGTCGATAAAACATCTTGTTCATAGCCCGTTATAAAAACATAGAGTCCGCCCACGATTCCGAGCAAAAACAATATCCAGCCAAATAGTTTATAACGATGGGGTAATAAATAATTCGTTTTCATGATGAATGATTTAAAAGATTGATGGGTCAAATGTAAAACAAAATATTCTAAATGTCAAGTTTATTTTACATTTAGTCATATTTACACGACATAATAAGTAAATTTTTCCCTTTCAAATGTTTTAACTTAGATTAGGTTGGAATGTTGTTTTCTCTTCCAAATTGGGTAAACACCAAAACGAAATTTAGAAAATACGGGGTAGATTTAAAAGAAACACTTAGTCGTATCAGTCCTTTATAAAGTCAATAGCTCTGTACGAAAATCCAGTGGTGTTATTCACATCTCCAAAACCGTTTATTAAGAACAGTCGTTCATCAATACCCTTGTCTGATAGATATTGAGCCAAAAGGATAGCCCTTCGGATAGAACTGTTTTTATTTTCTCTACTAGATTGGGAGGACACATAGTCGCTGGCAATTTCAATTTGAAACCCCTTTTGAAGCAATGGTAATATTTCAGTTTCAAGAATAGATTTGTCTTTCAGCGATAGGCGATCCAAAATTCCGTTTAATTTTACTGGTATTTTGATGTAATCCAAATATTTACAATCAATTTCTCTAACAGAAGGCTCCACTTCATTTGAAAGTGTTTTGAGGACGCAAGTTTCCAATGCAGACTCGGACGTCTTAATTTCTGTCTGCCCAGAAGCAACCAACACGGTACTTAAACAGATTAACAAAAACAATAAAACTCTCATTACTTTTTTCTGAAGTAAATAGTTACTGGAACACCAGTGTAGTCAAATTTCTCTCGAAGTTTATTCTCAATAAATCGCTTATAAGGATCCCTTATATACTGCGGTAGGTTACAGAAAAATGCAAAGCAAGGATGTGGTGTTGGTAATTGCGTACAGAATTTAATTTTCACATACTTCCCTTTATATGCTGGAGGTGGATATGCCTCGATAATGGGTAGCATCGTTTCATTCAATACCGAAGTTTTAATCTTATTAGTTCTCCGTTTGTGAACGTCTACCGCCGTTTCGATAGCTTTAAAAATACGTTGTTTGGTCAATGTTGAAATAAATACGATTGGGACATCAGTAAACGGTTCGCATTGCTGACGAATGTATTTTTCAACTTCATTGGTAGATTGATTGTCCTTTCCTTCTACCAAATCCCATTTGTTCACCAAAATAACGACTCCTTTGTTGTTCCTTTCTGCCAACCAAAAGATGCTTTGTACCTGTCCATCAAATCCTCTGGTCGCGTCAAAAACAACGATCACTACATCACAATGTTCAATAGCGCGAACACTTCGCATAACCGAATAAAATTCAAGGTCTTCTTTTACTTTACTTTTCTTACGAATCCCAGCAGTATCTACCAGGTTAAACTCAAATCCGAAGCGATTGTATTTCGTATCGATACTGTCTCTTGTGGTACCTGCAATATCGGTAACCACAAATCTATCTTTTCCAATAAGTGCATTGATAAATGATGACTTCCCTGCATTAGGACGTCCTACCACGGCAAAACGTGGTAACTCTATGTCCTCGCGCTCCTCTTCTTCTGGAAGAATGGCAACAATATCGTCTAATAACTCACCAGTACCGCTTCCATTAATACTGGAAAGCGTATAATATTTTTCAACTCCTAGCGAATAAAATTCGACCGCGTCGTTTTGGCGGTTAGCACTATCTACCTTATTAACGGCTAGGAAAAATGGCTTCTTACTCTTCCGAAGTAATTGTGCTACTTCTTCATCCATTCCAGTAACTCCAGTTTCTACATCCACCATGAAAATAATGGCATCCGCCTCATCAATGGCAAGTTCCACTTGTTTATCAATCTCGGCTTCAAAAATATCGTCGCTACCCACTACATATCCCCCGGTATCGATCAAAGAAAATTCCTTGCCGTTCCAGTCGCTCTTCCCATAATGACGGTCACGTGTCACCCCACTTACAGAATCTACAATCGCCTCACGACGTTGGATCATTCTATTAAAAAGGGTGGATTTCCCAACATTAGGTCTTCCAACAATAGCTATAATACTCATAATCTTTATTTAGAGGGTGCAAAAGTAGTGTTTACTTAGGAAATGGACATTTTTAATAGCAAATATCTTATCCTAAGGTGATTATTATCATATCCCTAAAATTACGAAAATCCTATTTTTAAACCCATTCAATAAAAAATACATGGAATTAGGAGAAGAAATTGTGCTTAGGCCGAGGTTCAAACTAGAGTTAGAGCAATCTAGTGACTGGGCGCTTGAGGCCTTCGAGCATGCCAAAAAGGAAACCACTCAATTCGTCGTTCACCGAAGTGATGACCATGTTTTTATAAAAATTCCGAAGGAGAAACAACACTTTTGGTCTCCGCAACTGGATTTGGAGATCTTTCAATTTGAAGGTGAAAAAACCGAAGTTCGAGGGCTTTTTGGACCCAAGCCATCCGTTTGGACTCTTTTCATGTTTTTACATTTTGCTGTAATTGGATTAGCAATCGCTGTAGGCATTTGGGCCTATTCCAATGCCGCTTTAAAGCTTCCCTATTATATGCAGCTAGTGGCACTATTTCTTTTAGTAATTGGTTGGTTTGTTCTATATTTTGCAGGGCGAATAGGGAAATCGGCCGGAAAAAAAGAAATGCTCGCTTTAAACCAATTTATGCGTCAGACGCTACAACTTTAAAGAGGGAATTTTAACGAGTTTTAGGTTTCTGCTGAAAAGATTTCGCCAACATTTCATAGAGTTCAGGATGCTTTCTTTTGAATAATGCCGGACGTTCGAAAAAATATTCGGAAGCTACCGCGAAGAATTCCGTTTCGCTCGTACCACCGTAATTTCTGATATCCGATTTATTGTTGTTGATGGCCTCCATTTCTTTATGCATTAATTGCAGCCAAGGTGTAATGTATTGGTGCTCCAACAATCGCTCGGGAATACCATCGGTCATGCCATCTGTTTTGTCCATCAGGTGCACAAACTCATGAACCGCTGTATTGTGCTTGTCGGTTTTGTTCGAAAAGCCATGATACAAAGCCTTTTTTGAAAGAATCATCTGATTTTCATAACGCCCCGTACCCACTAATCCCGCGATCACTTTCCCTTGAGCCTCATCGTGAAATTCGAGATCTTCGTTAAAGTGATTCGGGTACAATAACACTCCACTTAGGTTATTATAATGCCATTCAGAAAAACCAAAAACGGGAATTACGGCGCTAGCAGCAACCAATATTTTGTCTAAATCGGCCAAATCGAAAGACACTCCTTCTATGTGAACTTCACTTAGGAATAGCATCATTCTTTTTCGAAAAATGGTTCTATTTTCTTCTGAAAGATTTTCGTAGAATTGTACGTTGTCGAGTAGCAGTGGTTTCCATGCTTCCGGAAAAGCTTCCGCTGGTTTTTTCCGCGTCTTGCGAAAGGCCATAAATACTACTAAAACGAGTGCAAGAAACAGTATGCCATAAATCATATGCTACCGTCTATTTATTATATCCGAATCGGCGTAATTGTCGCTCGTTGTTTCTCCAGTTCTTATTCACCTTCACATAGAGTTCCAAATGAATTTGCTTTCCGAAGAACTTTTCCAAATCCTTGCGGGCCTCCACACCTACTCTTTTTAAGGCCGAACCTTTATGACCAATAATAATTCCTTTTTGGGTTTCGCGCTCCACCATGACGATAGATCGAATACGAATGATGTTATCGTCTTCAAAAAATTCTTCTGTATCTATTTCTACTGAATAGGGAATCTCTTTTTTATAATGCATCAAAATTTTCTCGCGAATGGTCTCGTTCACAAAAAAGCGTTCCGGTTTGTCGGTAAGTTGATCTTTAGGATAAAACGCTGGCGAATCTGGAAGTAACTCTATAATTCGGTTAAAGACTTCGGCGACTCCAAAATTTTCCAAAGCTGAAATAGCAAATACCTCCGCATTGGGAACTTTCTCCTGCCACATTTGAACGGCTTCGTCCAATTTTTCCTCATCTCCTTTGTCAATTTTATTCACCAACAAAAGCACTGGAATTTTTGCCGCAGTAATTTTAGCAAAGAACTTATCGTCCTTTAGGGCCTTTTCACCCAATTCAACCAAATACAACAAAATATCTGCATCCTCAAAAGCCGACTTCACAAAGTCCATCATGCTCTCCTGCAATTGATAAGCAGGTTTAATAATACCCGGCGTATCACTAAGCAGTACTTGGAAATCATCTCCATTTACAATCCCTAAAATACGATGCCGCGTGGTTTGTGCCTTGCTCGTAATGATAGAAAGTCGTTCGCCCACAAAGGCATTCATTAGGGTGCTTTTCCCAACATTTGGGTTCCCAATAATATTTACAAATCCAGCCTTATGGCTCATAAAAAACGTTTTTGCAAAGGTAAGCGATAAATATTCATTCGTAGTCACCTACCTTTGCAACGATTGTAGAAAACCTATCACTATGTTATTTAAAGAACTTCCGCTCAATACACCCATTCAAAAAGCCATTGCGGAAGCTAATTATAAAGAAGCGACTCCAGTTCAGGAGCAAACTATTCCATTGGTATTGGCCAGAAAGGATGTTATCGCTTCTGCGCAAACCGGTACCGGAAAAACGGCTGCCTTTGCCCTGCCCATTCTTCAGTTACTTTTTAAGAAGCAGGATGCAGCCAAAAAGGACCGAAAGATACGAGCGTTAGTGATTAGCCCTACGCGTGAATTGGCGGTTCAAATTCAGGAGAACTTCAGAACCTACGGAAACTACACCAATTTAAGAACCTGCGTCATCTTTGGTGGTACTTCCATGGAACCACAAATTGACCAACTCAGTAAAGGTGTTGATATTGTGATTGCTACACCTGGAAGATTGTTGGACTTGCACAAACGGGATCAACTAAACTTAGATTATATAGAGCACTTTGTCATTGACGAAGCCGATTTATTGCTAGACATGGGCTTTATAGACGATGTGCAAAAAATTGAACGCCTTTGCCCTGAGGAAAAACAGATTTTATTATTCTCCGCCACCATGCCATTCAAAGTGGTGCAATTGGCGAAGACTATTTTAAAAGACCCCGAACGCGTGGAAGTGGCAGCGCCTTCTTCTGCAGCGGACGGTGTTAAACAATTGCTTTATTACGTGCCCAAACCACAAAAAGTGGAACTCTGTTTACATTTACTTCGGAATACCATAAAGGGAAACATCTTAATATTCCGAAGAACAAAAAATGGGGTGGATAAACTGGAGCAGACCTTATTGAAAAACAACTATCTGGTTGATAGTATCCACGGCGATAAAAATCAAAGTGGAAGACAGCATGCCTTGAATAGATTTAAAAATGGCGCCGTAAGTATCCTTATTGCGACCGACGTAGCTTCAAGAGGTATCGACATTGACAACCTAGATGCCGTCGTAAATTTTGACGTCCCTAATATTCCCCAAACCTATGTGCACCGTATTGGAAGAACGGCCCGAGCAGGTAAAGAGGGTGTTTCCTATACGTTTTGTGCCGCCGATGAGAAAGACTACATCAAGAGTATTCAAAAATTGATTAAAAATTCCATTCCTGTTGAAGAGGAACATCCTTATCCGTTGGACCCTAAAGAAAAGCCTCAAGTACATAAGAAAAAGGGCAGCAAGCACAAGAAAGGTAGAAAATCTGCCGCTTCTAAAAAGAACAAAAAACGCTGGTATTAATTACTTCTTTTTTCTTGCCAAACGCTTCACCAATTTCCCCACGGTCAATCCTTGGACCAAAATGGAGAAAACCACAATGATATAAGTAATCACTAGAAAAAGTTCTCGGTGCATATCCTCAGTAAGTCCCAAAGCAAGGGCAATGGAAATCCCGCCTCGTAATCCGCCCCAGGTCATAATGATATTAGTATTGGGGACAAATTTTAATTTTTTTCTGAAGAATTTAATAGGGAAAAGTAGTGATGTAAATCGGCAGAGCAATACAATTGGGATCGCCAGGAGCCCCGCTAAAATGAATTTTCCATCAAAGGTTAATACTAACATTTCCATCCCAATAAGTACAAAGAGAATGGTATTCAGCAAAATATCGATTAGTTCCCAAAATTTATCTACATAGCTCTCGGTAATCTCGGACATGGCTGTTTGTCTCACCGTATTGTTTCCAACTATCAAACCAGCGGTCACCATAGCTAAA
>Ga0316205_10005092_pt1 | contig 11081 bp, 9 predicted proteins | sample 3monthpyrite_MG_FD_204941 | JGI IMG/M metagenome (GOLD analysis project Ga0316205, IMG submission 204941) | Microbial mat bacterial communities from mineral coupon in-situ incubated in ocean water Damariscotta River, Maine, United States -... | ecosystem: Environmental > Aquatic > Marine >...
CCCGACCAACCGGGCCAATTGCCCCACGGCGAGGTTGGCCTTGACATGTTCCGGCGTGCCAAAGGCGGGCGCGCCCGATTTCATATCGACGTTGGAGGTAAAGCTGCCATAGCAGACCGGCGCGCCGGGGCGGGCGAGTTGGGTCAGCACGATCGAGGCCAGCGCCTCAGCATGGCTGAGCGTGACGGCCCCCGCGACCGTCACCGGGGCCATCGCGCCCATCAGGCAAAACGGCGTCACCACCGAGACCTGCCCGGCGCGTGCGAAATCGATCAGCCCCTGCGCCATGGGAATATCCAGCATCCGGGGCGAATTGGTGTTGATGATGGTGAAGGCATGCGGTTCGGCTGCGAATTGCTCCGGCGTCAGACCGCGCGCCAGCCGGATCATCTCGAACCCATCGGCGACCTGCGCCGGTCCGCGCGAATAGAGGAACGGCACCTTGTCCGACAGGGTCAGGAAAGCGGCGGTGGTTTCATAATGGCGCAGCTGCGGCGCGACATCCTGCGGCTCGACCGAAGGGCCGAGTATCTGGAACACGTCATAACACTGGGTCAGCCTGGTGAAGTCGTGGAAATCCTCAAGGCTGCCCGGGCGGCGGCCCTTGATGCGATCGGTCGCATGCGGGGCACCTGCGCCGGGCTGGATGACGAGGGTGCCAAGTTCCAGAACCACATCCTTTTCGCGCCGCCCGGCCCGCAACGTGATGGATTTGGGCGCGGTGGACAGCGCCGCCGCCACCATGTCGCGCCCGATACGGACCATTTCGGTATCCTCATCGACCAGCGCCCCGCCCGCCCGATACAGGTCGCGCGCCTGCGGCAGCAGCACCTTCATGCCGAGATCTTCCAGCACCCGCAGCGCCGTCTCATGCATTGCCATCACGCGGTCATCGGTGAACACGCCTACCGGCGGAAACGGGTTGCTCAGATTGTGGTAATCGACCTTGCGCCCGCCGGTGCCCGCCGCATCCGCTTGGGCACGCCCGCGCCTGCCGCCCGATCTGTGGCGGTCCCCGGTCATGCCCGCATCGCCCTGCCCGCCGGATCATAGGGCGAGGCCGCAATGACGGTCGCGGCGCGTTCCTGTCCGACGATATGGACCGACAGCGCCGTGCCAATGGCCGCCGCCTGCGGTTTGACCAATGCCATGGCCAGCGATTTGCCGGTTGTGTGGCCATAGCCGCCCGAGGTCACGAACCCGACCTTTTCGCCATCCTGCCACACCGGCTCATACCCGCTGGCATCGGCCCCGGCTGCGTCCACCTGCAACGTGACCAGCATCTGCGCCGGGTCCGGGCCGTCACGTTCGGCGAGGCCCGCGTCCTTGCCGATGAAATCCTTGGACCAGTCGATCCAGCGATCCATGCCGGTCTGGCGCGGCGTGTAGCCCTGGGTGAATTCCGCCGACCAGATGCCAAAGCTTTTCTCCAGCCTGAGCGACAGAAGCGCGTTGAACCCGACCTCTTGCACTCCATGATCCGCGCCCGCCGCCAGCAGCGCCCGGCGCAACGCGATGTGATTGGCGGCGTCGCAGTGGATCTCATAGCCCAATTCGCCGGTGACGCTGATCCGCCCGACATGGGCCCGGATCAGGCCAAGGTCAAAGACACCGCAGCCCATGAAGGGCAAACCGCCGATATCGGCATCGCAAATCGACTGCACGATGGCCCGCGATTTGGGGCCCGCGACCGCAAATCCGACCACGGCATCGGCGATGTCGCGCACCGTCACACCATCCTGCATATGGTCGTCGAACCACCGCATATGCCAGGCCCGCAAGTAATAGCTGCCAGTGATCCAGAAGGTCTGATCATCCCAGTTGAACACCGTCAGATCGCCCTTGAGCCGCCCGTCATGGCCCAACATCGGAGCCAGCCGCGCCCGCCCGCGCGCGGGCAGTTTCGAGGCCATCATCCGGTCGAGCCAGGCCCGTGCGTTCGGCCCCGTGACCTCGAACCGGGAAAACCCCGAAATGTCGATCAGCCCGGCCTTTTCGCGGGTAGCGCGGCATTCATCGCCGACGATGTCATGCGCGTTCGATCGGTGCAGGCTGGGGGTTTCGACAAAGCCTTTGGGAGCGAAATAAAGCGGCACTTCCAGCCCCCAACTGACCCCCCAATGCGCGCCCGCCGCCGTCATCGCATCATGCGCGGGGGCCGTTTTCAGCGGCCTGCCGGCGGGCAATTGTTCGTTCGGATAGGTCATCACGAAGCGGCGGGTGTAGAATTGCCCGGTGGTTTCGCGGATATATTGCCGGTTCGACGCGAAAGCCCCGTAGCGCGCGATATCCATGCCCCAGACATCGGCCTCGGGCTCGCCATGGATGATCCATTCGGCCAGCGATTTGCCGACACCGCCGCCCTGCAGGAACCCCGCCATGACGCCGCAGGCCACCCAGTAGCCAGGTTTTCCCGGCACCGGACCGACCAGCGGATTGCCATCGGGGCTGAAGGTAAAGGCCCCGTTGACCCAGGTTTTCACGCCGACCTCCTGCAATGCGGGATAGCGTTCGAAGCCCAGAGTCAGTTCCTTTTCGATCCGGTCGGTATCTTCCTGAAACAGCTCCATCCCGTAGTCCCACGGCGCGCCATCCATGGCCCAATGTTCGTGGTCGATCTCGTAGATACCCAGCAAGATACCCTTCTGATCCTGCCGCATATAGGTGAACCCCTCCAGATCCACGGTCATCGGCACTTCGAAATCGAGGCCCTCAAGCGCGGGGATCGTGTCGGAGATCAGGTAATGATGCTTGAGCGGCGACAGCGGCAGGTCGAGCCCCGCCATCCGGCCCACCTGCTTGGCCCAGAGGCCCGCCGCGTTGACCACATGTTCGCAGGTCACCACGCCCTTGTCGGTGATCACGCGCCAGCCATCGGGCGTCTGTTCCAGCGCCTCGACCTTGGTGTGTTCAAAGACCGATGCACCGCGTTTCTTCGCCGCCCCGGCATAGGCGTGGACCGTGCCGGTGGTGTCGATATAGCCTTCGCGGTCAGCCCACATGCCGCCCAGAATGCCCTCGGTGGACATGATCGGGCAAAGCGCGCCGGCCTCCTCGGGTGTCACAAGGCGGCAATCCTCGATGCCGATGGACTGGAACACGCGATAGGCCGATTGCAGCCATTCCCACCGGTCGGGCGTGCCCGCCAGTGTCAGCCCGCCGGTCATGTGCAGTCCGATATCCTGCCCGCTTTCGGCCTGGATCTCCTCAAAAAGATCAATGGTATAGGCCTGCAACTGCGCGATATTGGGATCGGCGTTGAGCGCATGAAAGCCCCCCGCCGCGTGCCAGCTTGACCCCGCCGTCAGCACCGAGCGTTCCAGCAGCGCCACATCCGACCAGCCCTCGCGCGCGAGATGGTAGAGTACGGATGCCCCCACGACACCGCCGCCGATTACAACAACCCGGTAATGCGATTTCATCCGGCACCCTCCCCCCGCGCATTTTCGTTTGAGGGGTATTAGACACAAATGTCCAGTTATGGGAAGCATTTTGTCCGGGGCCTTGAACGCCTGCGCGATTGGGTGTCCCCGGCAATGCGGGGCATCATCCGATTGCAGGTGGCGATCTGTGTCAGGGTGTTAAATTCACTGGGGGTTGTGGACCCGCCCGGCCATCTGGATGCGCGCCTGCCCTTTGGTGGGAGCATTGCCCGTTCTGACGCAAATCGGGGTCACAATGACTTGCCTGGCGCGACACCACGAAAAGGGTTTTCCCGCGTGTGAATGCCAAAGATCCCTAGCAAACACTGCCGCTTTCATTGCTTCTTTCCGAAAGCAGCTCAGAAACATTTGCCTCCAGAATTCCGTAACTGATGTTTCCAAACAGGATCTGGCGGCCTTCATTCAATATGTAGGTGGGGCTGCCCTGAACATGCAGGGCTTGGCCAAGCTCGTAATCCGTGGCCAGTTTCGCGATCGCTTCGCCGGTCTCGATTTTCCTGCGAACCCTATCGAAATCCACTCCGATTTTTTCACCGATCTCTCTCTGAACAGACCAATCAGAGATGTCCCGGGCGTCGGCGAAAAATGCCCTCCGCAATTCTTTCGCGGCCCTGCTGGACAGGCGGTCGGCAAACCCGACCGCGGGTTCCTTGCTTTCGAGCAACTCGATCGCCTTGATGAACAAATGCGGGCTGGCGGAGGATTTTGGCCGCACCCTGGACCAGACATCATCATGAAGGACCAGGTTTCCCGTGCCCTCCACAACTGTTTTTACGTGCGCGGCATAGCCGCCGAAACCGCCGCGGTCGCGCCAGGTCTTGTCGATCTTGGTTTGCGTATCCGGAAAGACCGAACAGTAATGCACGTCCACATGAACGCGGTCACCGAACTGTTCGACCAGTTTGTAAAAACTGGCCTGCCCCACATAGGCCCAAACGCACAAAACGTCGGAAAAGTGGACAACCTTCAATGCTGACATTTGATCGGACCCTGATAACTTTGTGGCACCTATATCCGCCTTTACGGCAACCGGCCGTTCCTGACACCTCGAACCGGGGTTGTCAATTTCGGGGGCTTCGACAGGCAGAGATCGCGGGCTCAAACCGGCCACCCGACGGAGGGTTCACGCCACGAAAAAATGGCCCCTCGCGTCAGGGGCCATTTCAAACATTGAACCAAGCGCAGATTTCGCAGCGGTTTCCGATGGCCCGACCGACCATCTTCTCTGCAAAAAATGGCCCGATGCTCAGAGAGTGCCGTTCGCGGTGTAGGCCGCGTGCATTTCCGCATAATTCATGTTGTCGCCGGTATCGATCGTGGCACCGTTTGCTGCGGCCATCGCCTCGAAGGCACCGAAATCATCAATGGATTCGCCCTGTGCATAAGTCATGTCCAGCGCCTGTTGGTAAAGCTGATCATAGGCCGCCTGATAATCGCCGCCATTGGCTGCCAGAACGGATGCGGCATAGGATTCTGCGCCCGTAGCGCTTTGAACCGGCGAGAAGATACCCAGATCGCCCCAGCCACTATCCGCCAACGCGCCGCCGGTGCTCCAGTCATACATGCTGTCAGGTTCCATGCTGGCCAGCTCCGTCGAAGTTTGGTCTGACAGGTCCTCAACTCCACCAGACACGACGGCCATAACAGCCAGACCCAATCCCACAAGGCCCGCGGTCAAGACGACCCAATCGACGGTTACTGCGCCATTTTCGGATTGGATAAAGTGTTTGACGATCATCAGAATGTCCCTCGTGGAATTTGATTAAACTTGCCACGAACGTCGCGGGACAATGCGGCACGACAAAGGCGCGATCCCGGTTTCATCGCGACGAATAAGGGACGAATCCGGGTCAGGATTGGATCAGACCAATGGCCGTTTTCGAGAAATTGCACTGCTGCGACAGGGATTTGAGGCAGGTTGGGCTGGGTCAAGACACGGCCCATAATCGCTGCAATATTAGGATCCGAGAGTGTCGCGCCCGATGGGTTTCGGCTTAAGGCAGACCTTGGTTGTGAGCACCCGCAAAAAAAAGGCCCCACGAAACAGCGGGGCCTTTTTCAATTCTCAAGAGCAGCGAAAGCTTACTCAGCGTTTTCCGGTGCCGCTTCTGCGCCGGTGGCCTGATCGACCATCTTCATCGCCAGACGCACCTTGCCGCGATCGTCAAAGCCCAGCAGCTTGACCCAGACTTCCTGACCTTCGCTCAGAACATCCGACGGATGGTTCAGGCGGCGGTTCTCGATCTGGGACACATGCACCAGACCATCGCGCTTGCCAAAGAAGTTCACGAAAGCACCGAAATCGACGATCTTCACGACCTTGCCCTTGTAGATCTTGCCTTCCTCGGGCTCGGCCACGATGGAATGGATCATCTCATAGGCTTTGGCGATGGCTTCGCCATTGGGCGACGCGATCTTGATGATGCCGTCATCGTTGATATCGACCTTGGCACCCGACACTTCAACGATCTCGCGGATCACCTTGCCGCCGGTCCCGATCACTTCCCGGATCTTGTCGGTGGGGATCTGCATGGTCTCGATGCGCGGTGCGTGGACCGAGAAGGAGCCCGCCTCGGTCAGAGCTTTCGCCATCTCACCCAGGATATGCAGACGCCCGGCCTTGGCCTGTTCCAGCGCTTTGGACATGATCTCGGGCGTGATGCCCGCGACCTTGATGTCCATTTGCAGGGACGTGATGCCCGCCTCGGTGCCGGCAACCTTGAAGTCCATGTCGCCCAGGTGATCCTCGTCACCCAGGATGTCGGTCAGGACCGCATATTCGCCGTCATCTTCCAGGATCAGACCCATCGCCACACCGGCAACCGGTGCTTTCAGCGGCACGCCCGCATCCATCATGGAAAGCGAGCCGCCACAGACCGACGCCATCGAGGAGGAGCCGTTCGATTCGGTGATTTCCGACACCAGACGCACGGTATAGGGGAAATCGGTGGCCGCGGGCAGAACCGCCTGCAACGCACGCCATGCCAGCTTACCGTGGCCGATTTCACGCCGACCCGGAGGGCCCACGCGACCGGCTTCACCCACCGAATAGGGGGGGAAGTTATAGTGCAGCAGGAAGTTCGATTTGAAATTGCCATGCAGCGCGTCGATGAATTGCTCATCATCGCCGGTGCCAAGCGTGGTCACGACCAACCCTTGCGTTTCGCCACGGGTAAAGAGCGCCGAGCCATGGGTCCGGGGCAAAAGACCGGTTTCCGACACGATCGGACGCACGGTATCCAGCGCGCGACCATCGATCCGCTTGCCGGTTTTCACCACGTCGCCGCGCAGAACCGAGGCTTCCAGTTTCTTCAGGGCGGTGCCAAGATTGGCGTCTTCCAGCTGCTCTTCGGTCAGGGATGCCTTGATGGCCTCCTTGGCGGCGGAAACAGCGCCGGTGCGTTCCTGCTTGTCGGTGATCGCATAGGCGGCGCGGATGGCATCCTCACCGGCGGCTTTCACAACGCCGTAGATTTCGGAATAGTCCGGAGCCTGGAAATCGAACGGCTCTTTCGCGGCGTCTTCGGCCAGCGAAATGATCAGGTCGATGACCGGCTGGATCTGCTCATGCGCGAAGTTGACAGCGCCGAGCATTTCTTCCTCGGACAGCTCATAGGCCTCGGATTCGACCATCATCACTGCGTTCTTGGTGCCGGCGACAACCAGATCGAGACGCTGATCGGGGTTGTTGCGCAGATCGTGCATGTCATCGACGGTCGGGTTCAGGACGTAATCGCCATCCTCGAAACCGACGCGGCAAGCAGCGATCGGGCCACGGAACGGCGCGCCGGAAATGGTCAGTGCTGCCGAGGTTGCGATCATCGCGACCATGTCAGGGTCATTGACCAGATCGTGGCTGAGGACCGTGCACATCACCAGGGTTTCGTGTTTGAACCCCGGAACAAAGAGCGGGCGGATCGGACGGTCGATCAGACGCGCGGTCAGCGTCTCTTTCTCTGTCGGACGCGCCTCGCGCTTGAAGAAACCGCCCGGAACCTTGCCGGCGGCATAGTATTTTTCCTGATAGTGGACCGTCAGGGGGAAGAAATCCAATCCCGGTTTCGGCTGTTTGGCAAAGGTCACGGCGGCCATGACGCTGGTTTCGCCCAGGGTGGCGATGACGCAGCCATCGGCCTGGCGGGCAATCTTGCCGGTTTCCAGTGTCAGCGTTTCTTCGCCCCACTGGATGGATTTTGTTGTCACGTTGAACATGTATCGTTTCCTATCGGGGAGCGCTCCCGGCCTTCCGGGTCACCCCTTGTCAATGGCGGCCCCATTGCCGCCGACCCCAATCCTATTATGCGCGCGCCGGGGTCCGTGGCGTCGCGTCTCAGATTTGGGGGCCTTACACCGGTTTTGCGGGATTTGAAAGCGATCTCTTCTTGTCTCGATTGGCCGGGGGTGGTCTGAGGTTATATCAAGAGCCCGCCCGCCCAAACCAAGGAGAGACCGGATGGCCGCCGCGCCCCGCACCCTGTTGCTGCATACCGGCGGCACGATCGGCATGGTTCCGACCTCGCGCGGACTGCGCCCTGAGCAGGGTGTGGTCGAACGCGCGGTGACGCGGATGGAGGCAGAGAGCGGGCAAGAGGGCACGGTGCGGATCGTGGCGCTGGAGCCTCTGATCGACAGCGCCAATGCCGGGCCTGCCGACTGGAACCGGCTGGGTGCCGAGATTGCCGCCCGCATGCACGACCATGACGGGATCGTCATCACGCATGGCACCGACACGCTGGCCTTTGCCGCATCGGCGCTGGCCATGGCGTTGGAGGGGTTGGCCGCCCCGGTGATCCTGACCGGCTCGATGATCCCGCTGGAGCAGCCCGGCAGCGACGGGGATCGCAATCTGGCGGATGCGTTGCAGGTGGCCACCGAGGCCGAACCGGGCGTCTGGATCCAGTTTGCGGGCAAGCTGCTGCGGGGGCCAAGGGCGCGCAAGATCCACAGCTCGGACCCCGATGCATTTGCGGCGATGCTGTCGGACCGGCCGCCGCGCAGGGATGGGGAGACCCTGACCCGCCACGAGTTCGGACAGGCCGAGCTGGCCGTGCTGCCGGTGGCCCCGGGCTGCGCCATGGATGTGATCGGTTACGCGATGGGGCGGTGCGACGGCGTTGTCCTGCGCTGCTATGGCAGCGGCACGGTACCGGACGATCCGGTGTTGGAGGGGGCATTGGCCAAGGCGGCGGCGCGCGGCATTCCAGTGGTGGCGGTCAGCGAAACGCTGGCCGGCGGCACGACCCTCGGGGCCTATGAGGCCGGGGCGATGCTATTGCGTCACGGCGTCATCGACGGGCGCGACATGACGCTGGAGGCCGCCTATGCAAAGCTGGCGCTGGCGCTGGCGACCTGCCCGGATCTGCCCGCGCAACGGGCGTTCATCGAGGCCCCACTTTGCGGTGAATTCGGGCAGCGCTTTGGCCAGGCCTGACAAGGCGAACCGCCCGCATTGGCCGATCCGTCAGGCGGGCGCGGCATAATCCTGCATCGCCGCCGCCACCTCGGCCAGCGACCGCCGCGCGCCGGTTTGCAGGTATTCCATCGCATTTAGCGCCGCCTCATGCGCCGCAAGGCTCGATCCGCCGACACAGTCCTCGATCACCCGGCAAAAATAATCCGACTGGTGGCCATCGACAAAAGTGTAGTGCACGCAGACATCGGTCAGCCCACCAACCAGCAACAGCGTATCGATCTTGAGCCCGCGCAGCAGGATCTCGAAATCGGTGCCGAAAAACGCTGAATAGCGGCGTTTGGGGATGATGTAATCGGTGGGCCGCACATCCATTTCCTTGACCGCCAGCGCGGTGCCGGGCCGATCCTCAAGGCAATGCACATCCTCGGCCCCGTCCAGCTCACGCCCGAAATCCACCAGATCGGGGCGGTGCACCTCCTGAATGAAGATCACCGGAATGCCCGCCGCGCGAGCCGCGTCAATCGCGGATCGCGCCGCCAGCATTCGGTCCTTGTAGCCCGGCATGTTGTCGATCGCGCGTACCGCGCTGTCGTCGATAAAGGTGCTGGCCTGAATGTCGATCACGATCAGGGCGGGCTTGCCCTCGATCAGCGCGCGGTTACCACTGGCTGCTTTGGCCATCTCGCTCTCCTGTCAAATCCGTTCGGTCATGCTTGCCCAAACCGGGGCCAGGCGCTAGAGGAAACGGCAAGAGAGGACGACCTCCCCAATTTCGGGTCTGGCATCCGGGACGGCCCGGGCATTGAAAAAGGGGGAACGGGTCATGCCCTGGATCTATCTGACATTTGCGGGCCTGCTTGAGATCGTCTGGGCCACGGCAATGAAGCAATCGGACGGCTTTTCACGCCTCACACCGACGCTGATCACGGGCGTGGCCATGGTGGCCTCGGTCTGGCTGCTGGCGCTGGCGATGCGCGCGCTGCCTCTGGGCACATCCTACATGGTCTGGACCGGTATCGGCGCGGTGGGCGCGTTCGTCGTGGGCGTTGTGTATCTGGGTGAGGCCGTCACGCCCTTGCGCCTTGGTGCTGCCGTGATGATCGTGGGCGGCATCGGGTTGATGAAACTGGCGGGCTGAGACGGAAAACGCCCGCTTTGCATAGCGGGCGTTCGATCTTGTCTGGCCGCAGGCCTTGGCGGCGGCTGCTCCGGCGCTTGATCAAACCCCGAAAACCGGCCGCACGGTAAAAACCAACTATTTCTGCCGCTCGATCCGGGTGAATTCCTCGACCCGCTTCTTGTCATTCCGGGTACGCGGGCGGCGCTGCAACTGTTTGGTTGCCTCGCTCGGCACCTCTTTGCGGTCGTGCTTGATATATTCCTCTGCCCGATGCGAATTTTCGCGGTCTTCGGGCGTATCGATGATGTGACGGGACATGGGGATCAGACCTCCAATTCCAGTTGATCGGTGCAAGCAGCTTAACACAAAGGTGCCGCGCGCGGGCAATCCTTGATGTCACAGGCGACACTCAGGGGCAAACCGCCGCCGATATCGGTCTTGTTCTCAGGGGAAAGTGTAGTCCCCGGCGGCGCGGACTGGGTGGGGGCAAGAAAACCGCCCCGCCGGGGTGAGACTATGCTCATTACTACAGGCACCGGTATGGCCGGCACAAAGGGCAAGATAAGGGGCACCGCGCGGCATTCCGCGGGCATCTTCCGGGCAATATGATGGCAGCGCTTGATTTGGGCCGGAAACGGGGCCAATCTAATCCCGATGGTGATGCATTTTCAGGCCAGCGGGTCCTTTTCGGCACCCGAGCAAACCGCCTTCAACCGCAAGGAACTGGGCGAGATCCTGGGGCTTTACGGGCGGATGGTGGCGGCGGGGGAATGGCGCGATTACGGGCTGTCGCACTTGCGCGACGTGGCCGTGTTCTCGATTTTCCGGCGCACCGCCGAACATCCGATCTACCGCATCGAAAAACGCCCCAAGTTGGCGCAGCGTCAGGGACAATATTCCGTCATCGGCATGGATGGCCAGATCCTGAAACGCGGTCAGGATCTGAAAACCGTGCTGCGGGTGCTGGAGCGCAAGCTGATCCGCGCGGTCGAGTGACAGGCCCCCGGCCCGACCCTCCCTTTCATCTTGGTTCAAGTACCTTCGGGGGAGCGCGAGGGGGCAGACAGCCCCCTCGCACCGATCGGCGCGCACCCGCGCGCCGACC
>Ga0316205_10005093_pt1 | contig 11081 bp, 10 predicted proteins | sample 3monthpyrite_MG_FD_204941 | JGI IMG/M metagenome (GOLD analysis project Ga0316205, IMG submission 204941) | Microbial mat bacterial communities from mineral coupon in-situ incubated in ocean water Damariscotta River, Maine, United States -... | ecosystem: Environmental > Aquatic > Marine >...
CTGGATAAATGTCCAAATAATTTGATTTGTCGATGACGTTGTCTGTTATTTTGTTTTGCCCTTCGTGAAAATTAAAGAACAAATCAGCTACAAATGGTTTCGGTCCCCAATTAGAAACCTCCCATTTTTCCACGGTAATCCAGTTGAGATAATTTTGATCAAAGACAACAACTTCGACGAGTACTGGAGTGGTTCCTCCATTGTAGGAGTAATTGACTTTTACCGATTCTTGCCAAGTACTATTGTCATTCGTTGAAGATGCTACAACAAGACTTGGTGTTAAGTCACCTCCCACATATTCTAGTTGATCACCATAGTCAAATTCCCAGTCGGTTCCAGTGTAATTTTCGAAATATCGAAACGTCAACAGACCTGCTCCATTGTAAGTTGTGATATAGCGATAATCGAAATCCCAGCCCATACCATTCCATTGCTCATTGATGACAGAGGTAATCTCACCGAAATAATTGAAATTATACGTTGCCCGCTTTTCATTTACAAGAGCGGCAGAAAGCGTAGTCATTGTTCGTAACTGACCTCCTGGTGAATAGGTGAATTCGTACACTTTGTCCAATGTTTCATTTTGCAATAGATCAACATCATAATGCTCGATAGAGAGCGGGGTGTCATAACTATTGTTCTTATTCATTGAATATGCTAAATCGGCAAGATGTATTTCTTCAAATCTCTGCTGAATGTAATCAGGCGCCGAAGCCGTAAGGTAATCCTGCGGACTCAATTGAGAATTTGAAAATGAAGTCAGAAACAAAAAACTTCCGACAATAAGTAGAATTTTTTTCATAATTAAGATATAAGGTTAGCAACAAATTATGCTATGAAATTAGGGGTAAAACCTTGCTGAAAAAATGATTTTCATCATTCACAAAAACATAAATTATGACGAACTTATTAAGTTATACCCTTCCCAAATAGCATTCACGAAAAAATTAGAATGGCCTGCTTGTAAATAATTATCTTTGCGCTATGGAATTTACCACATACGCTACTGTCAAAGCACTGCACATCATTTTTGTGGTAAGCTGGTTTGCGGGACTCTTTTATATTGTACGATTGTTTATTTATCACATCGAGGCACAGAAGAAAGAAGAAGTAGCGAAAAAAATATTATCGGATCAGTTTGAAGTCATGGAAAAACGACTGTGGTGGATTATTACCACACCAGCCATGATTCTAGCCTTTGCATTTGGAACAACAATGTTGGTTGGTCGCCCCGACCTGCTTTATGCTCCATGGATGCACATCAAATTGGCATTCGTTGCCATTTTGTTGATTTATCATTTTGTCTGCCAGAAGATCATGTTAGACATGAAAAAGGGGAAATTCAAATGGAAGTCAAATGGACTTAGGTTATGGAATGAATTAGCGACTTTGGTGCTTGTTTCAATTTCGTTTTTGGTGACACTAAAGAATGAATTCAATTGGATCAAAGGCACAATTGGATTCTTTGCTGTGGCAATCGGATTAATGATTCTGATCAAATTGTACAAGCGAATTCGGAAGAATTAGTTCTTGTATTCTTCCAATGTGAATCTCGTTTTCCGCAGGGAAAATTTTTGACCACCTAAATTCCAAATATAGATTCCAACCTTATCGTACTCTTGCAGATTGTCGTTGATCGTTCCTTCAAAAGTTAGTTCAGACCATTCTTCTTGCCCTTCAAAGCGGTCGTTGAATAACTCAGTGGCATAATAGTAGCGTTTTCCCGTTGTTTCATTCTTCGCATCAATAACGAGGTAAACGTCAGAGAATGGAACATCAGATACGCGTTTGTGCAATTCTACGCGGTAATAAAAGCGTTCATCACTCCGAGGTTTGTGCAAGGCTGCTTCTGCCATATAAAGGAATTCTTGATCGGGTGAAACATTGAAAATTTCTGGCTTGTCAAGCATTACGATAACATCAATTTTTTCGCCATAGGGTTTACAGGAACGGGTGTAATTCCAGCGGTCTACATTGTCGCTATTCCAAACTGCAAGGCTACTGAAGTAATTTGAGCTTGTAAACCGCTGGTTCTGCATATATCCACTGTTGAACGACCAAATCCGAAGACCACCTATTAGTGCAAACAGCATAAGCATTCCAGTAATCCATCGTTTTTTGTCGATAACCAAGGGCACAAGTGGTAGAAGGAGGAAGACCAAATGTTCAGTAAACGGTCGGTTTCCGAAAGGCGATTCATAATCCCAGCACCACCAAGCGGAAATGATAAAGGTGATCAGTAAAAGATAAACAAACCAAAACAGGAACCGAAAAGCATTTCGTCGGTAGATGTAGATTGCGCCAACTACCGCCAATATCAAAATGGGGGTATGGACAAACAGACCAATCCGGAAACTGAAGAGCGTGGGAAAGAATTCAGGATAAGTGAAGTTGAATCCTTCACCTCCATACGACCATACTAGCCAATTTCCTGATTCCCATTTCCAAATCAGAAAGAGCAATGAAAGGACACTTCCGAACCCGAGAATTCCAATGATGAAATTACGCCCTCGTTTTTCGAAAATCTGCCTGAAAAAAGACTTAAATGATTCAAGGTCGCCGAGGAGTATAGGAAGCGCAAACACGATTAATACATTGGTTGGGCGAACCATAACGATCAAGCCTAAAGCAATTCCTAGCAAAAGAAAACGTGATCGCGTAGGGCTGTTTTTTAATTGGAGGGTAATCCGTGCGAACCATGCAAAGAGAAAGAAGGAATAAAGGTGTCCAAAGCTGGGTGTATTGATCGAATAATGAAAGATTGGTGTGGCTATATAGAAGATTGGGATAAGCCATGCAATTTTGTTGCGTGCATTTGGAAACAGTGCAAGCAGCACCTTATGGAATAGAAATAGTCCAAGGATCACATAGAACAAACTGCCGAAATAGAAGAAAAAACTGTAGATCTCTGAGTACCCATCTATGGGTTGTCCTGCGATCCATGAAACCGCTGTTGCAAGCACGAAAAAAGGGGCTTGTAGTACAGCAACACCTGGGAAATATTTGTTGTGAATGTCTCCATCTTCAGTACGAACGAGGTATTTTGGAGCTTGGTTTTTACCGATGTAGTCGAGTTCTGCATTCAGTGAGGCATCAAAACTTGAGTCGTTAAAAATTGCTAAAGCGGGGAGGTAAGCATAATATCCGCGACCATCAGAACGTATTATATATTTGGGATCGTCGGATAACGTTTTGTACAAACTGAAAAGTAGCATAAACAGCCCGAAAAGAACAACAGGGTTCTTCAATGCGCGTATTAATCCCTTCGTGCGTAATGGACTCATAATGGGTCAAAGGTATGAAAATTGTTGTGCTGCTAAATTGGGTCAAAAACGGAACTCTTTCAATGGATTCTCAGATATTATCTCAATTCTAAACAGTATATTTACCTCCTAAAGAGATCGAAAATGTACAACAATATTTTAACTGAAAACAAGGGGCAAATTTTAGTGATAACCATCAATCGCCCAAGTCAATTGAACGCATTGAACAAGGAGACTATTGAAGAATTGCATCAAGCGTTGAAAGCTGGAAATGAAGATAGAGGAGTAGGAGTCATCGTTCTTACAGGATCTGGAGAAAAGGCTTTTGTCGCTGGAGCCGACATTAAAGAGTTTGCAGATTTTTCCATTACACAAGGGGGCGAATTGGCAATGAAAGGGCAACAGCGATTGTTTAATTTTCTTGAAAATTTATCAACTCCCGTTATAGCCGCAGTGAATGGTTTTGCCTTAGGCGGTGGACTGGAATTGGCGATGTGCTCACATATTCGAGTTGCCTCAGCAAATGCAAGAATGGGATTGCCAGAAGTAAGTTTGGGTGTGATTCCAGGGTACGGAGGGACTCAACGCTTGGCACAACTTGTCGGACGAGGAAAGGCGAATGAAATGGTGTTCACAGCTGGGATGATTAACGCGGAGGAAGCTTTGAAATGGGGATTGGTAAACTACGTTGTTGAACAGGAAGAATTGCTTGAAAAGGCAGAAGGAATTGCAGCAAAAATATTGAAAAACTCAGGCAGTGCAGTAGCATCGGCAATTCGTTGTGTAAATGCTTGTTTTGAAGATGGTGTGAATGGATACAATGTGGAGATTGAAGAATTCGGAAAGTGCTTTGGAACTGCCGATTTCAAAGAAGGAACAACAGCATTTTTAGAAAAACGCAAACCTAATTTTAGACAGTAGAAAATAGTGAGTAATCCACTAAAGAGCTTATTGGGGCAGACGGCCGTCTATGGATTACCTACAATTCTGGGGCGATTGCTCAATTATTTACTGGTACCGCTTTATACAGGCGCGTTCAGTGACCCGAAAGACTACGGAGTTATTTCTGAACTCTACGCTGTAGTGGCGTTTCTGATGGTGCTTCTCACCTTTGGAATGGAGACATCCTTCTTTAAATTTTTCAACGATAAAGAGAATAAGAACGAGGTCTTTTCAAATAGTTTTCTGACTGTCATTGGATTCAATGTTGTGTTCTTGCTCATGCTCTTGTTATTCAATCAGAGTATTGCAAATGCGATGATGTATCCCGATCATAATGAGTACATAATTCTACTGGGAATCATCGTTTCCATTGACGCGATTACGGCTTTGCCAATGGCGAAGTTGAGGTCAGAAAACAATGCCAAAAAGTTCTCCATTATTCATTTTTCAGCAATCATTGTAAATGTTGGATTGAATTTGATTTTCATGTTGCTGATTTTTGACAGTAGCAGGCCTGAAGAAGGGATCTTGTTTATTCTTGTCGCTAATCTCCTTTCGTCTTCAGTGAAAATTTTGGGAACCTATCAAGATTTTCTAAGAATCAAATGGGCGTACAACAAAGAGCTCGCAAGAGAAATGTTGAAGTATTCCTTTCCGCTAGTTATTGCAGGTTTTGCAGGTATTGTAAATGAAACCTTGGACCGTGTAATGCTCAAGCATCTCTTGCACAGCAGGGGAGGGATGTCTCTCAAAGATGCCCTAACTCAATTGGGTATTTACAGTGCCTGCTACAAGTTAGCGATGATTGTGTCTATATTCTTGCAGGCATACCGTTACGCAGCAGAACCCTTCTTCTTTTCGCATTCCAAAGGACAGGAGAGGAACAAGTTGTACATAAAAATCATGAATTACTTCATTGCTGCAGTGTGTATTGTCTTTCTTGGAGTTGCCCTGAATATTGATATATTCAAATACTTTATTCGAAATGAAGCCTATTGGGCTGGACTCGGTGTAGTGCCTATTTTGCTGGTTGCCAATGTATTCCTCGGAATCTATTTCAACCAGTCGATTTGGTACAAGCTAAGTGGGCAAACGCGTTTTGGGGCGTACATTGCTATTGGTGGAGCGACGGTGACAATCTTGATCAACTTCATTTTTATACCCATATATGGCTTTTGGGCATCCGCATGGGCAACTTTGATCGTCTATGGAATCCAAATGGTAGCGTCGTATTTGCTTGGGCAAAAATATTACCGCATTAACTACAATTTGCGAAAGTTCGGCTTGTATTTTGGACTTGCCATAGTCCTATTTTTAATAGCTTACATGGTCAATATGGACGGTTACAGCGACGGCTTCAGACAGGCAGATAAAAGTGCCTTCACATGGACGAAATTCTTCTTCCATAACTTCCTGATCTTATTTTATGTCGGTGTGGTTTGGTTCATTGAAAAGCCCACAACTGCGAAAAGATTAACGTAAGAACGTTAGTAACTTCTTCTGAAACACAGCTTTTTCGCGTCATCGCAGCGGCAATTTTCGTTAATTTTGATAGCTTAAAATAGAGCATGGAAGTTAAAGTCATCAACCGATCAAAGCATGATCTCCCCTCTTATGAAACAACGGCCTCTGCAGGTCTAGATGTACGGGCGAATATTGATTTATCAATCGAGCTTAAACCGCTGGAAAGGAAATTGGTGAAGACAGGGATTTTTATGGAAATTCCCGTTGGGTTTGAATGTCAGGTTCGACCGCGTAGTGGTTTGGCTTTGAAGAAAGGCATTAGCGTTTTGAATTCGCCTGGAACCATTGATGCAGATTACCGTGGGGAAGTTGGTGTAATTTTAATCAACTTGTCAAATGAGCCTTTTGTGATTGAAGATGGTGAAAGAATAGCGCAATTGGTGTTCGCAAAAGTAGAGCAGGCACAATGGCGGGAGACTGAAGTGTTGTCTGATACCGATCGTGGTGCGGGAGGCTTCGGAAGTACAGGAGTGAAGTAAAAAGAGATTGATCGCAGATTTGGTGATCATAGCTCAATAAATAGTGAAGAATGAAAATAATTGTTCCAATGGCGGGAAGAGGTAGCCGATTAAGACCTCATACCTTAACAGTACCAAAACCACTTGTGCCAGTTGCAGGGCAGCCAATCGTACACCGCCTAGTAAAAGATATCGCTGAGGTGGTAGATGAACAAATCGAAGAAATAGCATTCATTTTGGGAGACCCAGCGTTTTTCGGAGATGAAGTTGTCAATAGTTTGACCAAACTGGCCACTGACTTGGGTGCAAAAGCATCAATTTACCGACAGGATCAGCCATTGGGGACGGGACACGCTATTATGTGCGCGAAAGAGTCTCTTTCCGGACCAGCAGTTATTGCTTACGCTGACACCTTGATTCAAGCGACATTTGATTTGGATCCAGCTGCAGACGCTGTGATTTGGGTAAAACAAGTTGAACGTCCAGAAGCCTTTGGTGTAGTAAAACTCAATGAGCAGAAAGAAATTGTTGAATTGGTTGAAAAGCCAGAGGAGTTCGTAAGTGATCTCGCGGTAATCGGCATTTACTATTTCAAAGAAGTAGGAGAGTTGAAAGCTGAATTACAGAATGTATTGGACAAGAACATCATCAACGGAGGAGAATACCAGATCAATGATGGGATCAAGGGGATGATGGCGAAAGGGAAAGTGTTCAAGGCGGGAGAAGTAGATCAATGGATGGATTGTGGGAACAAGAAAGTAACAGTTGAAACCAACCAACAAGTACTTAAAAATGAGCAGGCGAAAGGGAATAATACCATTGCGTCAAGCGTGTCACAAAAGAATTCAATAATCATTGAGCCTTGTTTTATTGGGGAGAATGTTGAATTGAAAAACGCGATTGTTGGCCCGTTTGCATCCATTGGTGCTGGGACGAAGATCATTAAGAGTGTAGTATCGAACTCTATCGTTCAGCACGATACAGAAATAAGAAACGCAGTCATCAAAGATTCAATGATTGGTTCGAATGTTACTTACAAAGGTTTGGCGCGAGATTTGAGTTTGGGGGATTACACATTAGTAGATGAATAAAGCATTTTTACATATTGCGGTATTGGCGTTTGTCGCATTCGGTTGCGCAACGGAAAAAGTTGCAGTCTCGGAGCGGACAGAAATCAGTGCAAAGGACTATCCTTACATTGAAAAATTTCACGAAGGAATTCGCCTTAAGACAAAAGGTAGAGTCGATGAAGCGATTTTGAAATTTGAAGAATGTTTACTCATTCGTCAGGATGATGATGCTGTATTTTACGCCTTGTCTCAATTGGAGTTGATGAAGGGTGATCTTGAAAAATCGTCCCAACATATTCTGCAAGCTGCGCAGATTGACCCTGGCAATACTTGGTACATTCAGGAATTGGCCTACATGTACTACGAGCAAAAAAACTACGAGGGATCGATAGAGAACTTTAAGAAGTTGGTTGAAATTGAACCGCGAAACGTTGATTGGCAATACGGTTATGCAGGCGCATTGCAAGAGGCTGGTCAAAATGAGAAAGCCATTGATGCACTCAACAAAACGGAGGATCAGGTAGGTGTCAATCCTGAACTTTCTATTCAGAAGTACAATTTATACATGAAAATGAAGGATGCTGAAAAAGGCATTGCGGAAATCGAAAGAGCCCGAGAGACTTTCCCGAAGGATTTACAATTGTTGGCGACCTTGGTCGATTATTACTATCAGGCGAATCAGGAAGAGAAAGCTATTTCCATGCTTGAAGAACTTGTTGAAGCTGATCCGCAAAATGGGCGCGCACACCTAGCATTGGCCGATGTTTACCGACAGAAGGGAGACCAAGAGAAATCTTACAAGGAACTCAAATTGGCGTTTTTAGGCGAGGGTGTTGATCTCGACACGAAAATGAAAATATTGATGAGTATTCAGGAATCTAGCTTTAAAATTGATCCTGAAGTATACGAACTCGTCGATATTCTGGTCGACACATATCCATCAGAAGCGAAGGCGCATTCAGTGAAAGGAGATTACATGCTTCGTGCAGAGAAGCATAATGAGGCACTTGAGTCATACAAAAAAGCACTGGAATTTGAGAAGAACAAATACCCCATTTGGAATCAGGTTTTGATCATGGAGTACCAGAATTCAAATTTTGAAGACTTGTATGAACACAGTAAGGAATGCCTGACGCTCTTCCCAACAATAACTACAGTGTATTTACTGCAGGGAGTTAGTGCCAATCAATTGCATAAATACGATGAAGCACTTGATGCATTGTCGGTTGGTCGCGAATTGGTGATTAATGACAAAACACTGGAGGCTGAATTCTATGGTCAAATTGGGGAAGCGCAGTTCGGTTTGAATGAGATTGAAGAAGGCAAAGCAGCCTATGAAAAAGCACTGGAACTCGATGGACAAAGCAGTCTGTTGAGGAGTAATTATGCTTACCGTCTTGCGATGGTTAAAAAGGATTTAGAACTAGCCGAATCTTTGGCAAAGCAGGCGTTAGATGCAGCACCAAATCAGTCGCAGTTTAAGGATACTTACGGTTGGGTACTTTTTCAAAAGGGAGATTACACAAAAGCGTTGAGCGAATTCAAAGAGGCGTACGACATGAATGATGAGGACAATATGATCGTTGAACATCTTGGGGATGCTTATTTCATGAAGGGGGATAAAAGCGAAGCATTGAAATGGTGGAAGAAAGCAAAGGAGCTGTCTTCGAAAAACAAAACGTTGGAGAAGAAAATCCAAGAGGGTAAATACTATGATCCGATCTATTAAATATAGCATATTGCCCCTGGTCATAGGATTTTTATTCTCATGTTCATCTTCGCGTACAGCACTAGAAGACTTAAATTTGGAGAAGGTAAAGGACACGGAGATAAAGGCTACATTGGACAGCCTTTCGATACTTTCATTCGATTATTTTTACTCAAAAATTTCGACGAAATACAAGGACACCGCTCAGAATGTATCGTTTAAAACGTCTTTGCGAATGGTGAATGACAGCGCCGTAAACACGCTGATTACGTTCGCGCGAATTCCTGTTGCAAACGCACTCATCACCCCAGATTCAGTGATTGTGACGAATAAAAGAGACAAATGCTTTATGGCAGAAAATCTCAATTTTTTCAGGAAGCAGTTCGGAGTAGACTTCAATTTTGAGAATGTTGAGGAGTTGTTTTTTGGTAAACCGGTGGATTACGATCCGAATCAAGAATATTTTCGAATTCGGGACCCAAAGGCATATACGTTTAGTTCACATAGAAAGAAGGACATCAAGCGAAATGAACGAAAAGACGAACGGGAGATAATCACGTATTACACATTGACAGACGACCTTTCAAACCTCAAGGCGATGCAGATTATTAGCCCCGAAGACAGCACGATGTTTGATATTCAATATACTGAACGAGAACTCATTGATGGATTTATGACCCCGAAAACTGTCAATCTAACGATTTATACACCAAAGCAAGAAATCACCGTTGATCTTGATTATCGCAAGACCCATGTAAATCGGCCCGAGAAAATTTACTTCGTAATACCAGAAAGTTATGAGAAATGTAAATAGCATAGCACTCATACTATTTGTGTTTCTTTCGACTGGAGTTTTTGCTCAGTCAACGAGCGAGAAACTGAAAAGGGAGCAGGCGGTTTTGGAACGAAGAATTTCGGATACGAAAATGCTTTTGGATAAATCGAAAACGAACACTGAATCATCGTTGAATGAACTAAAGGTGATCGAAAATCAGATTGCCTATCGGGAGAAGTTGCTCAAAAATTTTGACAATCAGATTCGTGGTGCAGAGCTTAACGTGCAGAAAAAGGAACAACAAATCACCGAATTGCACGATAAGATTGCACGTCTCAAAGCCCAGTACAAGAAGTTGCTTGTTTATGCCTACAAGAACAGAAATAAGTACGGCAAGATGATGTACCTCTTTTCTGCGGATAGCTATTACGAGGCGATAAAGCGTGCCAAATACCTCGAACGAATTTCTGAAATTCGGCAAAAGCAATTTATGGCAATTCGGCAGAATCAGACTATAATCAAAGAGGAAATTGCGGCGATTGAAAAAGAGAAGCAGTACAAGCAAGTCATGATCGGGGAGAAGAGCAAGGAGAAAAAGGCGATCGAAATTGACAAGAAAAAACAAGAAGAAGTTTATCAGGAATTTAAGGCAGAAGAACAGGAACTCATCGCGAAATTAAAAGAAGAGGAGCGAAAGAAGGCTAACTTAAGCGCGAAAATTAACGCCGCAATCAAGAAAGAGATCGCCGAGGCTGAAGCGCGTAGAAAACGTGCAGAAGAAGCACGCAGAAAGAGTACGGGTGGCGTAACGACAGCAAGTACTGATAAAGCCTCACCTGCATTTACCGAAACGAAGGAGTCGGCGAAACTAAGTGCTTCATTTGAGGGGAATAGAGGTCGTCTTCCATGGCCTGTAAGTAAGGGGAGCATAACAGAGAACTTTGGTAAAAATGCACATCCTACCTTGAAAAATGTCTTCACCAACAATAAGGGAATTGATATCAGTACGCCCAAGAATGCGCAGGTGAGAGCTGTTTTTGAAGGAGAAGTAACGAGTGTATTGAACATTCCTGGCGCGGGGAAGGTAGTGATCATCAAGCACGGAAACTATCGTACTGTTTATACGAACTTGAAAGACACCTATGTAACGACTGGGAGTAAAGTAACAACAAAGAAAGTGATTGGGTCCTTATTAGCTGATGACAAGCAGAACATATCTGTTGCGCATTTTGAAATTCACAAAGTTCTGGGTAGCACTGTTACGTGTTTGAATCCGTCACTGTGGGTTTCTCGCTAGCAGATTTACGGTTATTCAGCAAGATTTCCAATCCGATAAACGAG
>Ga0316205_10005095_pt1 | contig 11078 bp, 12 predicted proteins | sample 3monthpyrite_MG_FD_204941 | JGI IMG/M metagenome (GOLD analysis project Ga0316205, IMG submission 204941) | Microbial mat bacterial communities from mineral coupon in-situ incubated in ocean water Damariscotta River, Maine, United States -... | ecosystem: Environmental > Aquatic > Marine >...
CCTTCCGCCATTGAAGCCGTGGAAGACTTTTCGAATAACTATTATGATCTCATCTTTTGCGATCTAAATATGCCAGAGATGGATGGATATGACTTGGTCAAGGCCATTTATGAGAAGTTCCCCCATTTTGAGTCTTCACGCATCATCATGGTCTCCGGAGAAGAAGATGCTTCGTATAAGAAGATACTCAAAGAGTTTGATGTGCATCATTTCATCAAAAAACCGATCCAGCCTCCCATCTTTATCCATCATATAAAACCCCTCGTCGAAAAAGCAAAGAGAAAACACCGATGATGCTGGAATGGGTCAAAAAGAATCAAAAACTGGCCTTCAAGGTGACGGGAGTCAACTTTTTACTGATGGCTTTAGTGCTGCTTTTCTGGTCACAGCCCAAAGCTGCCTTGAGTGAAAACGAGAAGGCCGCAGCGAACGTGGCCCGTATGGAAGCGAAGGCAAAAGGAAACACAGCCTCTTCACCGACGGGCAATATCATGCAAGAACATCATGAAAGCCAGAAGAAGCAGCTGCGTATAGTTTTGATCATTATGACGATCAGCGGTGCGGCTTTTCTGGGTTATGGTTTTTTAAAAAAAGAGTAGTAACGTTTACTGGTCTAAAACCTCTCCTGAAGATAGCCTTCAAACTCATACATTAGTGTCTCAAATGTTTTGTGCATATAGTGGTCATCATCATAGTGCTTTATCGTGGCATCTGTAAATTGCAACGCAGAAGCTTCCGGGTCGATGATAGTATCCTGTTTACCAAGAGCGACAAAACAGTTCACGGGAAGTTTCATGCTTTTGAGATTGTTCAGATAGCTCATATACATATTTGCTGCGTGTAAAAAGACCTTTTTCTTCTCAGGATCATCTTCTGCGTCAAAGAGTTTTTTTGCTTCCGTAGCAGGATCAAAAACAGGATTGATAAGAAGGCAGTCTTTTTTGAACTTTGCCGCGAGATAATAAGCATAAAAACCGCCCAACGAGGCACCGATGATTATGGTGTCATTGGAGGCTGTACGTAGTGTGTCTTCACTGAGTGTCATACAGGCCAGCGGATCAAGGGGAAGATCAGGGATAAGCAGACGGTTATGAGGATAGAGTCTGCGCAGATGCTGAGGCTTGATTCCTTGGGAAGAGGAGTCGTAGCCATGCAGATATAAGATCGAACGGTTGTTGAAGTTTCCCATATCTGTCCTTTTTAATAGAAAGGTCTGCTGAACAGACTGCTATAGCTTCTTCTGCGAGATAAGCACACCTTCGATAAGCTTATCGATATCTCCGTCCAAGATAGCGCTGACGTTTGAGAAGGCTTCGTTTGAACGGGTATCTTTGACCTGCTGGTAAGGCTGCATGACGTAAGAACGGATCTGGTGTCCCCAGCCGATCTCTGACTTCTCGACTCCGTCTTTTTCAGCCTGCTGTTTTTCCATCTCCAGTTCATACAGACGTGACTTGAGCATCTTCATAGCCGTTGCCTTGTTCTTATGCTGACTACGGTCATTTTGGCACTGTACGACGACACCCGTTTCAATGTGGGTGATACGGATAGCGGACTCTGTCTTGTTGACATGCTGTCCGCCTGCACCGGATGCTCGGTAGGTGTCGATACGTATATCCTTGTCCTCGATCTCGATATCGATATCATCATCGAGTTCGGGCGATACCATGACTGAAGAGAATGAGGTGTGACGCTTGGCATTGGAATCAAAAGGGGAAATACGCACAAGACGGTGAATCCCGTTTTCGACTTTAAGATAGCCGTAGGCATTTTCGCCTTTGATCAGTATAGAAGCATCTTTTATCCCGGCTTCTTCGCCATTTTGATAATCGAGGATCTCTGTCTTGAACCCGCGTCGTTCTGCCCATCTGGAGTACATCCTAAAGAGCATATGTGCCCAGTCCTGAGACTCTGTACCGCCGGCACCCGGATGAATGGAGAGTATAGCGGAGTTGGCATCATGCTCGCCGCTTAGCATCACCTCGACTTCCATCTGGTTTACGCTTTCATCGAGTGAGTCTGCTTCGCCAAACAGCGTCTCTATCGTCTCATCGTCTTTTTCCTCTTTTGCCATCTCATACAGATCTTCGGCATCACTGAGCATACTTGAGGCCTTGTTGAACTTGTCAAGTTTACGCTCTAACTGTGTCTTCTCTTTCTGTATCGTTGCAGCGTTGGCCGCATCATTCCAGAAGTCCTGCTCGTTTTCCAAAGCTTCGATCTCGTCAAGGCGTGTCTGGATCTCTTTGGGTCTGACAATATTGCTGATGTTTTGCATCTTTGTGTCTAAAGTTTTTAAAAGTTCACTGTATTCGTAATGATCCATAGGTGTTTTTCCAAGGTTTTAAGTATATAATTGCATTATTATAATCCAATAAGGCTTAAAAAAATGAAGATCGTCCGTTCACCTTTGGAACTCAAATCAATTCTAAAAGAGCACACAGGTTCCGTAGGCTTCGTTCCCACGATGGGAGCTCTGCACCACGGCCATCTGCGATTGATAGAACAGTCCGTAAAAGAGAATGACCTGAACATCGTTTCGATCTTTGTGAATCCGACGCAATTTCTTGAAGGCGAGGATCTTGACAAGTATCCTAGCAAGTTTGACGCAGATGAGCGGATCTGTAAGCTTGCACGTGTGGATATTCTTTTTTATCCTCAGGTATCTGATATGTATGAAGCCGATGAGATCAAGATATGTGCGCCGAATATCCGTGGATATATTCTAGAAGGCCATGTCCGCCCGGGCCATTTCGACGGCGTTCTGACGGTAGTGATGAAGCTTTTGAACATCGTCTCTCCGACACGGGTGTATTTCGGAAAAAAAGATGCACAGCAGCTTGCTCTCATCACGCAGATGGTCAAGAACTTCTGGATGGATGTGCAGATCGTCCCGATGGAGACCGTGCGTGAAAACGACGGGCTTGCGCTGAGCTCACGAAATGTCTATCTGGATAAGGTCGAAAGAGTCGAGGCGCTGAAGATATCAAAATCACTCAAAGTCGCTACGCATATGGTCATGAAGAAGATCTTTGATGTCAAGACAATAGACAAAGAGATGAGAACAGTCCTGGAGCCCCTGGATGTCGAGTATATCTCTATCGTCTCCAGAGACTTTGTTCCTCAAGATGAAGTCGAGATCGGTAACAGTATCATCCTGGTTGCGGCCAGACTCGGGCAGACAAGGCTGATCGACAATATCTGGATCTAAGTCTTATATCTGCGGACGAAGGTAGTCGAATTCGACCAGAAGGTCGACGACCTGTTTGAAGACAGGTACAGCCGTCAGTGAAGCGAAGTGGTTTGCTTTTGGCTGTATCACGGTCACACCGATGGTGTATTTGCTTTTTGCATCATTGGCAAATCCAAAAAACGAGGTATTGTACTTACGCACATACTTGCCTCTTTCTGCAATATGTGCAGTTCCTGTCTTTCCGCCGACTTGAAGCCCTTCTGTTATAGCACCGACTCCCGTCCCCTTATCGACTGTCTTGATCAAGATACTTTTCATTCGTTCTGCCGTGGCTTGGGAGAGGACCTGGGTTGAACCTTCGGGTGCGATATGGCGGACATTTCCGTGCATATCGATCAGGTTCTCGACCATGTATGGCTGAAGTATTCGGCCGCGGTTGTTATAGATGTTGTAGGCTTTAAGTAGCTGCATGACATTGACATTGAGCCCGTAACCGTAAGAGGCTGTTGCCTTGTAGATCTCGTCTTTGAGCTGGTTGATAGCGGGAACCTTTCCTTTTTTCTCATAAGGAAGCTGAAGCCCGCTGCTTTGTGCAAACCCGAAATCTACCAGACCCTGGTAGTAGTCCAGAGCAGGAAGTTTCTGTGCCAGCTGTGCGATCCCGACATTGGATGAATGGACGATAACGTTCTCTGCACTTAACCAGTCAAACTTATGCTCATCCGTGATCACCTTGCGTCCAAGTTTCATCCGTCCGCCGTGGCCGTTGACAAGGTCGTATGGGTTGACAAGCTTATGCTCTAACAGCAAGGCGAAGACAAAGGGTTTGATGACTGAACCCGGCTCAAAACTGTACTCGACGACGTTGGCGTTGAGTGAAGGGTAGTCGGACTTGAGGATGTTGTTGGGCAGGTAGCGGTTTGAACTGGCCAGCGAGATGATCTTGCCCGTAGAAGATTCCATGACAACAGCCATAATCTCGTCTGCATCCAACTTTTCTTGCATCTTTGAGAGGCTTTTTTCGACCCGTTTTTGCAGGGTAACGGGGATGGTGAGCTGAACGTTAAGACCGTCGATGTCAGGTTTGGTGAAACTCTTCTTGTTGAGGATCATGTAGTTGTTGACATCACGCGGACCGAACTGTTTGCCATCCTGCTGGATGTTAAGGCCGTCATCAAAACTTTTTTCTACCCCTTTTACACCGCGCACTCGTGTATAGGCATTGTCTTCGACTTTATGGATATAGCCGACGATCGGAGTCAGGAGGTCTTGGTAGGGATAGTGCCGTTTCTCTCCGCTTGGAAGGATGTTCAGACCGTGCAGGATATGGCGTCCGTTTGGAAGTACATACTCCACAAAGACATGCATCTGGCGCAGTCTGTAGGCGAGTGTCTTTAGGTATTGTGCTGCCTGCGGGTCGATGTCGTAGGAGAGCACGACACTGCCTTTTCGGGAGCGCAGCTGTTTATTGATCTTTTTTTCGCTGATTCCGCTGTAGATGGAAAAGAGTTTGACAAAGAGCTCTTTTTTATCAGGATCGATGTTTCGTGTGTTGACAACGGCCTTATAGAGTTGCTGTGTAGTGGCGATATGAAAACCGTCTGCACTGATGATCTCACCGCGTTCGGCTCGGCTCTCATCAGAAGTGAACAGAGAAGGGATGTCGCGTTTGTGCATGACGGTATAGAATTGCGAACTCAGAAAAAGAATAAAACCGACAATAAGAAAGAGAAAGAGTACAAGTATCTTCTTGGATTTGTTTTTGTTAGTCATATTCTTAATAGTTTCTTTCTGAAATTGTATCGGAAAATTATTAAAATAGTGTAGAATCTGTTTAGAGCAGTACTAAAGGATATGAAGTGAAAAAGATTTTGTTTTTTATGGCAAGTTTATGGTTTTTTGTCGGATGTTCATCGTTAGATGTCAGTGTGGACTATGATCCGGGTTTTGATTTTAGTACATCAAAGAGTTTTGCCATAGCGCATTACAATAAAGAGGGTGAGGACACACTCTTTAACGACAGACTGATCAAGGCTCTGGACGCAGATCTGCAATCAAAAGGCTACACCAAGAGTGCCAAAGAAGAAGCTGACTTGATCGTGACCTTTCATACTAATGTCGAGAACAAGACAAGTATCGATACGGACTACCAGATGATAGGATATGGACGTTATGGGTATGGAGGCGGAATGGTGGCTACTACACGTACCTATAATTATAAGAAGGGCACGCTGATCATTGATGTTCTTAATCCTAAGGATGAAAAGATCGTCTGGCGGGGGATGGCGACGGATATACTCAAAGAGCATAAGACGCCACAGGAACGTACAGAGTATATCAACAAAGTCGTCAAAGAGACGATGGTCAGTTTCCCGCGCAAGTAAGAGACTTTATGAGTAGACAGAGGTTCACAGACGAGTCCATGCTGCGTATCTCGGCGCACTTGAAATCCGAGTTTGACAAGGGCCAGACGAGAGTGTCATTTGAGGTGCTGAACCCTGACTATTTCAGAAGCGCTTACGCGGGAAAAGAGGTGCAGATAGAGAACCAGACCTATATTTACAGGGGATACAAGGCATGGACGGACTTGGCGGAACTTCTTTTTTGCAGAATGCTCACACCCACTCTTGTGGACAAAGATATCGTATATCTGAGTTTTGAGAAGCTTGATCTGGAAGAGTCCTTTCACAAGAGTGAAGGTACACAGGAGAAGTACGGAGTCGACTCCCCGTTCTTTCAGATACACAAGAATGAAGAACCCGCTTTTCTACTGCCCTACAAACATGCGCTTGAGAATGTGAAGATACATAGCAAAAGACGTGTTTTGGACCTTGGTATCAACTCAGGAGACGAGTTCGCTCTTATCAAAGCTATCTCGGTAGACGGGGATTTAAAAAATACGGAGTTTGTCGGTATCGACTATTCCGCTTCGGCGATAGCCTTTGCCCAAAAGCGTTTTCCTGAAGAGAATGTCCGCTTCATTAAGCATGACATCAACAGGCTGGATGAACTGGAACTGGGAAGGTTTGATCTTATCATCTCCATAGGGACCTTTCAAAGCCCCAACATCGATTTCAAACCCTTCTTCATGTCCTTGGTGCAGAACTACCTGAGTCTAGACGGTGCCATCATTCTGGGATTTCCCAATTGCAGGTGGATGGGTGGCGAGATGATCTACGGAGCAAAGGTGCCCAACTATGCCTACTCAGAGATGGGGATGCTGTTTTCGGATGTGATCTATTGCAAGAAGTATCTTCAGCAGAAGAAGTTTCGCGTTACCCTGACGGGGAAGGATTATGTTTTTTTGACAGCGACAAGGATAGGAATTTAATGCTCTTGTAAGCAGACAATTTGATATCGCCACATCTTTTTTTACCATCAATAAATAACTTTAGATTGTAAAAGTTCATAGCGCTGATAAGCTTGGTTTAAAGCTATCTTAAATAGACATTGATAGCATATAAAGAATTTTGGTGTTAATCTTTTAATTTCATTGGTGAAACACGAATTATATTTGCTGTAACAGTGGCAGAGACACCGGCATCAGTGATCATATGAAAAGTATAACCTTGATCATTTCCAGCATCACCTGCACTGCCCCCGCCAGCTGCTCCTGCATCACCAACTTTTGCAGCAGCTTCTGCTCCAGCGCCAGCACTCCATCTGCCGTTGATCATGTCATTAAATTTTGCTTCATCTTGAAAAATAATGACTGGACGGAGACTACGTGCACCCCATCCCCCACCAACATCAAAACGTGCCATCTTAAGATAGGTCCTCTTGCCGCTTGCATTGTGTATTGCAATGCCATACCCCGAACCAGCACCTACTATGGGGACTTTAGTGATCTTATTGCTAAACACAGCATATCCAACAGAAGAAGTAATCTCTTCCTTTGTATTTGGATCTTGTTCGTAAAGATCTGTGAGAGTACGTTCAACCAGTTCATCAATAGTAAGGACCTGCTCTTGTGCTGTTGTTCCAGGTATCTTGGCACAGCCAGAAATACTCATCATTGCTAATAGAAGCAGACTTCCAAGTGTCATTACAATTTTCAATATAATTTCCTCTTTCTCTTACTTTACGAGTTTGCTATCAACCACCTGATGAATCAGCAGGTGCATCTTGTTTGAACGGTTTGTTCATAGCAGGGAGGGTAGATTTTTCTGGCAGTGTACCAGGTAATAATTCAAAAGCCATAGTGAAAGTGCTCAGCATAGTTTTGAGTTCATCATAAGGTTTACGGTCACCTTTTAATTTTACTTTACCGGCATCGATCTGATCATCAAAGCTCACTGCTCCCATCATGACTTGATTCAGATCTGAACGGTTCATAGTGATGCTTAGGTCAGCTTTTTTAGATGTTACACCTTCTATGTTTGTGAGTGCAGAATTGCTTAGTTCTACTAAATACTTTTCACCATTATCGGGTGTAATGAAATTGATGATGAAATGCTTTCCTTCAGCTTTGGCAACATCCAAACGTACACCAAGAAAATCTAACCATAAACCGGTAGACATACCACGTATCATATCCGGTCCAGTCGATTTTGGCGACGCGCCCTCCGGCATACCATGACGCAATTCATAAGCAGCGGCCAGAAAACTGTTACGTACGCTCGGACTTTCTTTTTGGTAGCCAATCTGCTCGAAGTTATCAGCCAGGAGGTCTTTGGCGTTCTGATTGTCCGGTTCCGCGTAAACCAGTTTATTTAGAATTTCTGTCGCGTGTAAGTATTTGCCTTTATCAAAGAGTTTCTTGCCTTTTTTAATGATATTGTCGGCACCGCCCATCATCTCTACATACAGTGGTGCTGAATCTTCAGGTGAGAGAGGGATCAATGTGGCCGGATTTGCATCCCAGTAACCGAGGTAGCGGTTCAGTACTGCACGGCTGTTATGCTCTTCCGAACCATGATAGCTATGTGCCGCCCATTGGTCGCGCAGACTGTCTGGGAGTTTATACACATTATGAATTTGGTTTATAGTCACACCCTGATTTGCCAGATGTAGTACTTGGTTGTTCAAGTGTGCATATGTGTCACGTTGGGCACGCATCACTTCTTGGATACGGTCATTTCCCCATCTCGGCCAGCTGTGGGATGCAAACATCACTTCAGCATCCTGACCAAATTTGTGAAGTGCGATATTGATCTGCTTGGACCACTCCAGAGCATCTCTTACTAATGCGCCGCGCAGTGTATAGATGTTGTGTATAGTGCCTGTGATATTTTCTGCAGCCCAGAACGTTTTTATGTCTGGAAACCAGGTATTCATCTCTGCCGGTGCTTCAGTACCCGGGGTGTTCTGGAAAACCATCTTGATACCGTCAATTGTTAACTCTTCAAAGTCTTTTTTGATGATGACATTGGGTTCGATTAGTCCTAGATTACCTGCCGCAGTATTCTTACCGATGGACTGGTCAACGTGTCCATAAGGACTGCGCGGCAATAATACACCGTATTGAAAAAACATACGACGTGTCATGGCGTTACCGGCCATCACGTTCTCGGCTATTGCATGGTGCATAAACCCTTCAGGTGCGATGACTTTTACCTTGCCGCTTTTTACATCAGTTTCATTTACTACACCACGTACACCACCGAAGTGATCAGCGTGCGAATGTGAATAGACCACTGCAACAACAGGGCGTTTGCCTAATTGTTCATTGATGAGTTTTAAGGCTGCACGTGCTGTCTCTTTTGCCGTAAGCGGGTCAAAGACGATCCAACCCGTTTTACCTTTGATAAAACTTATGTTGGCAAGGTCAAAACCACGGACTTGATAGATCTTACCGGGCACGACTTCATACAATCCATAGGCCATATTTAAAATAGCTTGTCGTTGAAGGGATGGATTAATAGTATCAAATGTCGCACCATCTTTCAGCAGGAATTCATAACTGCCCATATCCCAGGCTACATTGCCTGCATCAGCCATGATCTGTTTATACTCAGGCGCAGCGATGAAACCTCTTTTAGCTTCTTCGAAATCGCGTTTGTCCTCAAACGGCAGACTTTTGCGAAGTCCAGTTTGCAATTCGATCGTATATGTCGAAGCCTGCTTACCTTTGGTATCGAAGTGTTTCGTCGCATCAGCAGTTACAACACCTCCGCCACCGGCTGCGAATACACTTGAAGCCAGCATACATACGGATGTTACCAGAAAAGTAGTGCTTATCGATTTTAGCATGATCATAGTCTCCTTAATTGATTTATATTTACAGCTCTGAATGCAATATAAAGCTATACTAAACTGGGGGTAGTATAACAAAATTGAGTTACATCTTTTTTAATGAATATATTTATAATACTCTCATACTTCTTTTCTAAGAAACATGTGCTTTGCAAACTGTCATGGCTTGTTTTGAACTGTAAAAGGATGAGACACGTTAAATAAAAAGTAATGAGATTAAAATATTTGTGATTTATAAAGAAAAAAGAGTAGTTGTAGACAAAATGAAAAAGAGACAGCGGTAAAGAAACCGCTATTGTTTTATATCTGAGTTCTAGAGATCTCTTTATAAGCACTAAGCGCTTTATTTCGAACTTCAAGCATGAGTTTCATACTAATCTCAGCTTTGTCGATAGCAAGTGCAGCCTGATGGAGGTCTTTGACCTGACCTGTTGCCAGGTCACTCATCGCCTTTTCTCCCTCTTGCTGCATCTCATTGACATTGTCCAATGATTTTTTAAGTGTATCGGCGAAGCCCTCTCCGGTAGTCTGACTCTTAGTGTTACTTTTTCCTAAGAGGTCAGCAGTGGAAAGGCCGGAAACGTTGTTTAAATCTGCCATTTTTATTTAATCCTCAAAAAGCTTGTTAGGCTTGCAAGATACTCATAGCACTTTGTGCCATGGACTTTACGCTTTGAAATGCTGCTACATTGGCTTGATACGAGCGGGTTGCTTCGATCAGGTCTGCCATCTCTATAACAGGGTTGATGTTTGGATACGCGACATAGCCTTCAGCGTTAGCATCGGGGTGACTCGGTTCAAACTTCATCATCGGTTCTTTGTCGTCACGAATGATCTTGTCGACTATTACACTCATAATCGGCGGATTTACTTTTTTATTAAAATCGCCTTCGTCCAATGGATCAGAATATCCGCCATCAGCAGTACCTTCCATCAGTTTGTCATTAAGGATCTTGTTAAAGTCTATCGCTTTGAACATCACTTCACGGCGACGGTAAGGTCCGCCTTCTTCTGTGCGTGTTGTCTGAGCGTTGGCAATGTTTGACGAGATGACATTGACCCGCGCCCGCTGCGCAGATAGACCGTAACCGCTAATATCAAAACTGTTAAGAAATGCTGACATGTGATATCCTTATCTTGTCTATTGTGTTCGTTCAGAAGCTTGCAAGACAGCTTTGAAGATGGCTGCTTCTTTTTTCAGTGCTGCCGTCAGACCTTGAAACATCATCGAGTTTTTTGTCATCTCTGTTGTTTCAACGTCAAGGTCGACACTGTTTCCGTCGTTACGGGCAAGATGTCCGTCACGATAAAAAAGCTTAGCCTGATCATCACCTTCTTGCATTGCCGATCTGAAATGCGCTCCATCCGTGCGAGCAAGCTCAAGTGCAGGGACCTGAGGTTCATTAAAGATCTTTTTTGCTTCCTTTTGAAGGGTCTCTTCAAAACGAATGTCTCTTGGACGGTAGAATGGCGTATCTTCATTTGCGATGTTACCCGCAATCAAATCCTGTCTAGCAGCGCGGTAATCAAGGGCTTTTGTCATAAGCTCATGTGCATTGCTAAGTTTGATACCCATCTCTACTCCTTAAGTTACACAAGCAAAAGCAAAATCTATACCAAAACTTTTCGATTTATCCAAAAGTTTCTTCAGTAAAATGCTTTCTATCTATCGAAAAGTTTCTTTAGTAAA